>PPFU01004281.1_pt1 | contig 11315 bp, 6 predicted proteins | sample 1535991 | NCBI WGS metagenome assembly PPFU01 (sample SAMN04901290, study PRJNA319586) | Hypolithon metagenome, whole genome shotgun sequencing project. | isolation source: Antarctic Hypolithon | place: Antarctica: Miers Valley | collected 2014 | reverse complement strand
TTTTCCAGATGTCGTAGTTCGTCACCACGGGCACACCTATTTTTTTGATAACAGCCTGTTGATTCCACGGTTCACCCACGCAGTAGCCGACGATGGTGCCGGCCTCGAGGGTCGAGGGCATCCGCGGCGGCGGGGTCACGGAGAGAATCACATCGGCGTCGAGGACGCCGGGGATGTTGGTCTCCTTGCTCGCAGGATCGTAGTAAAACCCGGGGCTGATGCCGGCGGCGGCGAGCCAATAGCGGATCTCGTAGTTGTGCGTGGAGACGGGGAAGACCATGCCCATCTTGAGTGGCGAACCGGTGGCTTTGGCCTTTTCGACGATCGGCTTCAGGCTCTCGGCGGAAATCGGGTGCTCGGGCTTGCCATCGGCGCGCTTCGGGACGTTCGGGTGCATCTGTTTCCAGATGTCGTTCGAGACGGTGATGGCGTTGCCGTTGTAGTCGAGGCTATAGGCGGTCACGAAGTTCGCCTGCGTGCCGAAACCGACTGTGGCGCCGATGGGCTGGCCAGCGAGCATGTGGGCGCCGTCCAGCTCGCCGCTGATGACTCGGTCGAGCAACAGCTTCCAGTTTGCCTGTGCCTCGAGTGTGACAATAAGGCCCTCATCCTCGAAATAGCCGAGTTCCTTTGCCATCACGATGGGAGCGCAATCTGTTAGCTTGATGAACCCGAATTTGAGTTCGTCCTTCTCCACGTCGAGCAACTCGGCGGAGGCGGAAAAGGTCATCCCGGTGAACAGGGCGGCGGCGCTGAGACCGTGCAGAAAGCGCCGCCGGGTGATCGTTGGTAGGTATTTAGTGGATGGTCGTTGCATGGTTGTTAACTGTCATGCTGCTGCGTGACTGCCAGAGCTTGTTGGTAAATGTCTTCGCGGAAGGCTTTGGTGAGACTGGGGTCATCGAAGATGGCAGGGTCGGGAGAGACGCCGCTGGCTCGGAGCTCTCCAAGCACCCATGCGGCTTTTTCCGCTGTGGGCCGGTTGGCGTCGTAGCGAGCGAAGATGTTGAAATTTGGCGTCTTCTCGATCCGGGCGCGGGTGAAGTGAAACCGGCCGAGCATGCTCATGCGCAGCGATTCCACGGGCGCGCCGACGTACTCGAACTGGGCCAGCATCTCGATGACGCGCTCGCGGTTTTCCGGCCGGTCACAAAAGGCGCACGCCTCGATGAGGGCGGCGATCACGGCGCGGTGCTCGATTGCGCAGCCTTCGGCGAACTGCTTTTGCACGAGCAGGATTTTCTCCGGGTGCCGCGGCGCGAGTTCCTCGCTCGTCGCGACGACCCAGCCGGCGCCGCGCATCACGGCGAGCGAGTTCCACGGGTCTCCGACGCAGTATCCGTCGATGTGGCCGGCGCGCAGATTCTCGAACATCTGCGCCGGCGGGACGACGGCGACATGAACGTCGCGCTCGGGGTCGATGCCGCCGCTGCGCAGCCAGCGCCGCATGAGGAAATGATGGGCCGAGAACGGCGAGACGACGCCGAGGACGAACTTTTCCCGCTATCGCTTGATCTCGTCATTGAAAGTGTCGGCGTCCCGAACGCCGCGGAGGGCGAGGTTTTTCGAGAGCGTGATGGCGTTGCCGTGGAGGTTCAGCACGAGGCCGGTGACGCAGTCGGCCTGCACGCAGCCGAGGCCGAGGTTGCAGGCGTAGAGGAGCCCGGCGACGGCGTGCGCGGCGTCGAGTTCGCCGTAGAGGATTTTGTCGCGGATGGTCGCCCATCCGACTTCGCGGGTGATCTCGACGCGGACGCCATACTTTTCAAACAAGCCGAGCTCTCGCGCCATGACGATCGGTGCGCAGTCATTCAGCGCGATGAATCCGAGCCGCACGGGGCGGACGGAGAATCCGCCGCGCCGCCCCGTGATGCCGACCGTAGATGTGGCTGCTTTTCGCACTGGCAGCGGCGATAGCGCGCCGCGTGCCACTTTGAAAAAATCCGGTGTCCGGCATCGTTCATTGTTTTCATGGAATCCATGAATACAATTCATGCGTGACCGCACCCATCGACAGCAGACAGTTGCGAGCTTTCTCGATCCTCGCGCGGACGGGCAGCTTCACCGACGCGGCGCGGGAGTTGCACCTCACGCAGTCGGCGGTGAGCCATGCGATCAAGGCGCTGGAGGAGGAGTTGCGCTGTCGCCTTTTCGACAGGCTGGGCAAAACGGTCGTGCTGACACAGGCCGGAGAGCAGTTTTTTGTCCATGTGGAAAAGATCCTCGCGGAGATGGCGGCGGCGCGCGGCGAGATCGAGCGGCTGGGAAAATGGGGCGCAGGCCGGCTGCGGATCGGGGCGAGTCCGACGAGTTGCCAATTCATCCTGCCATCGGTGCTGCGGGAGTTTCGCGAAAGTTTCCCACAATGCGTGATTCAGATCGAACCGGGGAGTGCGCCGGAGATCCTGGAAACGCTGCGGCAGCACCGGATCGATCTCGCCATCGCGCTGGAGCCGGAGCGTGAAGAACAGTTCGACTCGCGGCACCTCTTCACCGACGAACTGCAGTTTCTGGTAGGTCCGCTGCACCCGTGGGCGCGCGCGAGGAAAGTCGAGCGGGCGACGATCGCGCAGCAGAGCTATATCTTTTACAGCAAGGCGAGCTATACGTTCCGGCTGGTGGAACGCTATTTCCGCGAGGAAAATCTCGTCCTGCGCTCGCCCATCGAGCTGGGGAGCATGGAGGCGATCAAGGAGATGGTGAAGATCGGCGTCGGCATCAGCATCGTGACGCCATGGATCGCCGAGCGGGAAATCGCGGCGAAATCGCTGGTGGCGCTGCCGCTGGGCCGGCGCAAGCTGCGACGTCGCTGGAGTGTGCTGCACTGGCGCGGTCGGCGGCTGAGCCTGGCGGAGGAGACCTTCATCGGCCTGTGCGTGGCGGCGGCGCGAGCGTTCGACTCTTCGGCTCGGCGGGTCTGACGCTTTTTTCCCGGCTTCGCAATGTGGGCAAAGGGCTGGGTGGCAGGTGTCCCGTACACATCAATGGCGGGCTCGAGGCCCGCCATTGATGATTTGAATCCGGTGCAGCGCCTACCCTACGGCAGCCTCGGCGGTGCCTTCGGCACCGAGCAGGTGGTCGGCGACGTCGATCACGCGGACGTTCCGGTGCGCGGGGAAGCCGGTGCCGGCCGGAATCAGGTGGCCCATGATCACATTCTCCTTGAAGCCGCGCAGATGATCGACCTTGCCCAGCGTCGCCGCTTCGGTGAGGACGCGCGTGGTGTCCTGGAAACTCGCCGCAGAGATGAAGGAGTCGGTCTCCAAAGATGCCTTGGTGATGCCCAAGAGAACCGGAACGGCCTCGGCGGGTTTGCCGCCTTTATCGACGACTTTCTTGTTCTCCCGCTCGAACGTCAGCTTCTCGATCTGGTCGCCCCAGAGCAGCGCGGTGTCGCCGGGGTCGGTGATCTTCACTTTGCGCAGCATCTGGCGGACGATGATCTCGATGTGCTTGTCGTTAATCTCGACGCCCTGGAGCCGATAGACTTCCTGGACTTCGTTCACGAGGTGCTCCTGCAAATCCTGCGGGCCGCACACGTCGAGGATCTCGTGCGGGACAACGGGGCCTTCGGTGAGCTGGGAGCCCTTTTTCACAAAGTCGCCCACGGCGACGATGACGTGTTTCTGCATTGGGATGAGGTGCTCCTCCTCGGCCTCGGTCGCGGGGTCGCGCAGGATGAGCTTGCGCTTGCCGCGGACGGTGCCGCCCATCTCGACGATGCCGTCGATCTTCGCGATCTCGCACGCGTCTTTCGGACGACGCGCCTCGAAGAGCTCGGCCACGCGCGGCAGACCGCCGGTGATGTCCTTGGTCTTCGCGATCTTCCGCGGAGTTTTCGCGAGCATCGTGCCGCCCTGGAGCTTTTTCCCCTCGGCGACGGCGACGTGCGCCCCTGCCGGGATGGAGTAGCTGGCGACGACTTCTTTCGCGTCGTTCAGGATGACGATCTGCGGGTGCAAATCCTCCTTGTGCTCGATGACGACGGTGCCCATGACGCCGGTCGCTTCATCGACTTCGCGCTTCACGGTGACGCCGGGGATCATGTCGCGGAACTCCACTTTGCCGGGCTTCTCAGTGAGAATCGGCACGTTGTAGGGATCCCACTGCACGAAGGTCGCGCCCTTTTTCACATGCTCGCTGTCGGCCAGGGAGATGACGGAGCCAATGACGATGTTGTAGCGCTCGATCTCGCGACCGTCTTTGCCGAGCACGCTCACGGAGCCGTTTTTGTTCAGCACGATCCAGTTGCCGTCGAGGCCCTGGACGACGCGGAGGTCGTTGTAGCGGAGCTCGCCGTCGTTCTTTGCCTTGATGATCGGCTGCTTGAACGTCTGCGACGCGGTGCCGCCGATATGGAATGTCCGCATCGTCAACTGCGTGCCGGGCTCACCGATGGATTGCGCGGCGATGATGCCGACGGCATCACCGAGCTTTACCTCGCCACCGGTGGCGAGATTGCGCCCGTAGCAGGCGACGCAAACGCCGCGCTCGGACTCGCAGGTAAGGACGGAGCGTATCTTGAGCTGCTCGACGCCGACTTTTTCGATCCGCGCGGCGGTATCTTCGTCGATGATTTGGTTGGCCTTGATGATCGCTTTGTTGGTGACGGGATCTTTGATCGTCTCGCAGCTCGCGCGACCGACGATGCGCTGGCTGAGATCGACGACTTCCTCGTCGCCCTCGTAGATGGCGCGGACGACGATGCCATTCACGGTGCCGCAATCGTGCTGGCTGATGATGACGTCCTGCGACGCATCGACCAGTTTGCGCGTGAGGTAGCCGGAGTCGGCGGTTTTCAGCGCGGTGTCGGCGAGGCCTTTGCGGGCGCCGTGGGTGGAGATGAAATACTCCATGACGTTCAGCCCCTCGCGGAAGTTCGCGGTGATCGGGCGCTCGATGATCTCGCCGCTCGGCTTGGCCATGAGGCCGCGCATGCCGGCGAGCTGCTTCACCTGCTGGCGGTTGCCGCGCGCTCCGGAATCGACCATGAGATAGACCGGGTTCATTTCCTTTCGGCCCTCGTTGTGCTCGAGGGTCTGGAACATAACGTTCGAAATCTGCTCACCGGCGTGAGTCCAGATATCGATGATTTTGTTGTAGCGCTCGCCGTCGGTGATGATGCCCTGGCGGTATTGCTTATCGACCTTCGCGATCTCGGCGTAGGCGCGGTCGAGCTCGGTCTTTTTCTCCTTCGGAATGATCATGTCGGAGATGCCGATGGAAATGCCGGCCTTGGTCGCCCATTTGAAGCCGAGATCTTTCAGCCGATCGAGCGTCTCGACGGTGCCATCCTGGCCGACGGCCTGGTAGGTGCGCCAGATAATGTCGGAGACCTGTTTCTTGCCGCAGGCTTTGTTGAAGAAGCCGATTTCGTCGGGCCAGATTTGGTTGAACATCACGCGGCCAGCGGTCGTCTCGATCGCGGTGCCTTCGGATGTGCCATAGATCGTCGTCTTCCCCTTGTCAGGATTTTGCAAACGGACGCGGTCGTGGATTTTGACGTTCCCCTCGGCGAGCGCGAACTCCACCTCGTCGGCGTTCGCGAAGAGCGGGAGACGCGCGGTGTCTTTCTGCCCCGGGAACTTGCGCGGGTTCTGCGTGAGGTAATAGCAGCCGAGCACGATGTCCTGCGACGGCGTGGTGATCGGCTTGCCGCTCGATGGGGTGAAGATGTTATTCGGCGCGAGCATGAGCATGCGCGCCTCCATCTGCGCCTCGACCGAGAGCGGGACGTGGACGGCCATCTGGTCACCGTCGAAGTCGGCGTTGTAGGCCGTGCAGACGAGCGGGTGGATGCGGATTGCCTCGCCCTCGATGAGCTGCGGCTCGAAGGCCTGGATCGAAAGGCGATGCAGAGTCGGCGCGCGGTTGAGCAGGATCGGGTGGCCTTTGGTGACCTCCTCGAGGATGTCCCAGACCTCCGGCGTCTGTTTCTCGATCAGCTTCTTCGCGCTGCGGACGGTGTGGACGTAACCGAGTTCCTTGAGCCGGCGGATGATGAACGGCTCGAAAAGGACGAGCGCCATTTTCTTCGGCAAGCCGCACTGGTGGAGCTTGAGCTCCGGCCCGATCACGATGACGGAGCGGCCGGAGTAATCGACGCGCTTGCCGAGCAGGTTTTGGCGGAAACGTCCGCCCTTGCCTTTGAGCATGTCGCTCAGCGATTTGAGCGGGCGATTGCCGGCGCCGGTGACGGCGCGGCCGTGGCGGCCGTTGTCAAAGAGCGCATCGACGGCTTCCTGCAGCATGCGCTTTTCATTGCGAATGATGACGTCGGGCGTCTTGAGCTGGAGCAGGTTTTTCAGCCGGTTGTTGCGGTTGATGACGCGGCGGTAGAGATCGTTGAGATCCGACGTGGCGAATCGCCCGCCCTCGAGCGGGACGAGCGGGCGCAGGTCAGGCGGAATCACCGGCAAGACCTCGAGGACCATCCACTCGGGCCGGGTGCGCGAGTTGGCGAAGCCCTGAACGAGCTTCAAGCGCTTGGCGAGTTTCTTGCGGATTTGTTTGCTCCGCGTGTTGCCCATCGCCTCTTCGATTTCGACGTTGAGCTGCGCGAGATCGCTCTGCGCAAGCAGGGTCTTGATCGCCTCGGCGCCCATGCCGGCGACGAAGTTTTCGCCGTATTGCTCGACCGCCTCGCGGTATTCGGTCTCGGTGAGGAGCTGGCAGCGCTGGAGCGGCGTCTGGCCGGCATCGATGACGATGTAATCCTCGTAGTAAATGACGCGCTCGAGATGCCGCGCCGTCATGTCGAGCATGAGGCCGATGCGTGAGGGCATGCATTTGTAGAACCAGATGTGGGAAACCGGGACGGCCAGCTCGATGTGGCCCATGCGCTCGCGACGCACGCGCGAGAGCGTGACTTCGACGCCGCAGCGGTCGCAGATGACGCCCTTGTGCTTGATGCGCTTGTATTTGCCGCAGGAGCATTCCCAGTCGCGGGTCGGGCCGAAGATGCGCTCGCAGAACAAGCCGCCTTTTTCGGGCTTGAAGGTGCGGTAGTTGATCGTCTCGGGGTTTTTGATTTCCCCGGTGCTCCAAGAGCGGATGCTATCGGGGGAAGCGACGGTGATGCCGACTTGGTCGAAGCCGACGCTGCGCTCCTCGCCAAAGATTTCGCGAATGTTTGTGGGATCCATAAATAGTGTTTTGTTACAGTTGTTTAGCTAGCGAAGCAGTTAGTTCTGCGAAGATTGATGGTGCGGGGTTTCGTCCAAGCCAGGATCGAGATCGCTTACGCTGATCAGATCCACAGTCCAAAATCCGCCGTTTTCCTTATACAGCACCGCAGTGAGCCCATTGGGATCGATAGCAATGAAGTCTGGATGAGGCACCGGAAGGGCGCGCCCATCCGGCATCCGGAGCCGGAAGGGCTTGAACGGGGCAGCATGAAGGTTTTCGCGCAGGGCTTCGGCGGTCATTCGTTAGTTAGACGAGCGGATCGTTCGCGGACGGGCTCTTGCCGCCGACTTTTACGTCGAGGCCAAGGGACTGCATTTCCTTGATGAGCACGTTGAAGGATTCCGGCGTGCCGGCTTCCAGCGAGTTGTCACCTTTCACGATGCTCTCATAGATGCGCGTGCGGCCTTGGACGTCGTCGGATTTAACCGTGAGCAGCTCCTGCAACGTATAGGCAGCGCCATACGCTTCGAGCGCCCAGACCTCCATCTCGCCGAAGCGCTGGCCACCGTATTGCGCCTTGCCCCCCAGCGGCTGCTGGGTCACGAGCGAATACGGGCCAACCGCACGGGCGTGGATCTTGTCCGCGACCAAATGGCCGAGCTTCAGCATATAGATATAGCCAACGACGACTTCCTGGTCGAAGGCATCACCGGTGCGGCCATCGAACAACTTCGCTTTGCCGTTTTCGTCGATCCAAGTGTAGCCCTCCACCTTCTGGGCCTCCTTCAGATACTCGCGGATGCGAGCTTCCTGGATGCCGTCGAAAACGGGCGTTGCGACTTTGAAGCCGAGCGCTTTCGCCGCGACGCCAAGGTGCGTTTCGAGCACCTGGCCCACATTCATGCGGCTCGGAACGCCGAGCGGGTTCAGGCAGATATCGACAGGCGTCCCATCGGGGAGGTAGGGCATATCCTCTTCGGGCACGATCTTCGCGACGACGCCTTTGTTGCCGTGGCGGCCGGCCATCTTGTCGCCGACGCTCAGCTTGCGCTTGCTCGCGACGAACACTTTCACCTGCTTGATGATGCCGGGATCGATCTCGTCTCCGCTCTCGACGCGATCCATCGACCGCTCCTTGTCGAGATCCAGGTCGGCGAACTTGTGCTCGAACTGGCTGATGATCTCGCGGATTTTGTTACGAATCGGCGAGGGATCGATCTCAATGTGATCATAAACTCCCGCGAGCTTGCGCAGGAGCGTTTTGGTGATCTTGCGGTTGGCGGGGATGATGATTTCGCCCGTCGATGCGTTCACGACATCGAGCGGGATTTTCTCGCCGAGGAGGATGTTCGACAAAGCTTCCGTCAATTCCTCGTGGAGTTCGTTCTTCTTTTTGTCGTGCTCTTCCTGGATCGCCTTGACCTGACGTTTCGTCTCGGTCGGCGTGACTTTCGCCCGCTGCGCTTCCTTCGTGCGCGACGAGACTTTCACATCCATGACGATGCCATAGGTGCCCGACGGGACGGTGAGCGACGTGTCTTTCACATCGGCCGCTTTTTCGCCGAAAATCGCGCGCAACAGGCGCTCTTCCGGCGCGAGTTCGGTCTCGCTCTTCGGCGTGATCTTGCCGACGAGGATGTCGCCGGGCTTCACTTCCGCGCCAACGCGGATGACGCCATCGGGGCCGAGGTTGCGCAGGGCTTCCTCACTCACATTCGGGATATCCCGCGTGATTTCCTCGGGGCCGAGCTTCGTGTCGCGAGCGCCGATCTCGAACTCGTCGATGTGAATGGACGTATAGATGTCCTCCTTCACGACGCGCTCGGAGATCATGATGGCGTCCTCGAAGTTGTAGCCGTTCCACGGCATGAACGCGACGAGCACATTGCGACCGAGCGCTAGTTCGCCCTGGTCGGTATTTGGACCGTCGGCGATGACGTCGCCTTTTTTCACGGCCTGACCCTTTTTGACGATGGGGTGCTGGTTCACGCACGTCCCGGCATTCGAGCGCATGAACTTCCGCAGCTCATAGATATAGACGCCGTTTTCGGGATCGGGCTTTAGCTTCTTTTTTCCCTCGGGGAGGTTGCCGTCCTTCGTCAGGACGATCTGCTCAGCGGTGACGCTGGCGATTTTACCGTTTGCGTCCGCGACGATGACGGCGCGGGAATCGCGCGCGACTTTCCCCTCCATGCCGGTGCCGACAAGCGGCGACTCGGAGACGAGAAGCGGCACCCCCTGGCGCTGCATGTTCGAGCCCATGAGAGCGCGGTTCGCGTCGTCATGCTCGAGGAAGGGAATCAAGCCCGCCGCGACCGAAACGAGCTGCTTCGGCGAGACATCCATATAGGTGATCCTCGCCGGCTCGACTTCGAGGAAGTCCCCGCGGTAACGCACGGCGACCTTCTCGCTCATGAAGTTACCCTTGTCATCAAGGGCCGCGTTCGCCTGCGCGACGAGGTAGTTTTCCTCCTGATCGCCAGTAAGGTAGTCGATTTGATCCGTCACCTTGCCGCTCACCACCTTGCGATACGGCGTCTCGATGAAGCCGAAATCATTGATGCGCGCAAAGGTGCTCATCGAGCTGATGAGGCCGATGTTCGGGCCTTCCGGCGTTTCGATGGGGCAGATGCGGCCGTAGTGCGAGGGATGCACGTCGCGCACCTCGAAGCCGGCGCGATCGCGCGAGAGGCCGCCTGGCCCGAGGGCTGAGAGACGGCGCTTGTGCGTCAGCTCCGCGAGCGGATTCGTCTGATCCATGAACTGCGAGAGCTGCGAACGTCCGAAGAAGTCGCGAATCACCGCGCTCAGAGCTTTCGGATTGATGAGCTTCTGCGGCGTCATCCCTTCGATGTTCACGTCGAAAAGCGTCATGCGCTCTTTCACCAACCGCTCGGTGCGAGCGAGGCCGACGCGGCACTGGTTTGCGAGCAGCTCACCCACGGTGCGCACGCGGCGTGAACCGAGGTGATCGATGTCGTCCAGCATGCCCTCACCGAGCCGGAGCTGCGTGAGGTATTTTACCGCGCCGACGATGTCTTCCTTCGTGAGCACGCGCTCGCTGTCGGCCATGTCGAGGCCAAGCTTTTGATTGATTTTGTAACGTCCGACGCGCCCGAGATCGTATTTTTTCGGGTCGAAAAAGAGACGCTTCAGCAGACCTTTCGCGTTCGGGACGGTCGGCGGATCGCCAGGGCGGAGGCGGCGGTAGATGTCCTTGAGCGCTTCCTCTTCATCATGCGCGGGATCTTTTTTGAGCGCCTTGATGATGGCGTCGTCCTGCTTCGTATCGACGACCTGCACCTCTTCGATGCCAAGCGCGACGATCTGGCGGATGGTCGCCTTCGTGAGCGGCTCGAAGGCGCGCGCCACAGTGATCTCGCCATCGCGCACATCGCCGATGAGCACTTTCGAGCTGATTTCCTCCTCCTCGAGGTTGTCGGTCAGCTTGAGCGTCTCGATCGTATAGAACAGCTTGAGAATTGCCTCGTCGCTGCCGTAGCCCAGCGCGCGCAGCAGCGTGGTCGCGAGGAATTTCCGGCGGCGTTTGCGCCGGTCGAGATAGACATAAAGCAAATCGTTCGTATCGAACTGCACCTCAACCCACGACCCGCGGTCGGGGATGATGCGGAAGCTGTACAAAGTCTTGCCGTTGAGATGGATCGACGACTCGAAGCAAATGCCCGGCGAGCGGTGGAGCTGCGAAACCACCACGCGCTCGGCACCGTTGATGACGAAAGTCCCCTGCGGCGTCATGAGTGGGATCTCGCCCATATAGACCTTTTCCTCCTTCGTGCCCTTTTCCTCTTTGAGCTGGAAAATGACGTGCAAGGAAGAACTATAGGTGAGGCTCTGCCGTTGCGACTCGAGCGAACTCAGCTTTGGCTCGCCGATTTCGTAGCTAACGAAATCCAGCGTGACTTTTTCGTCGTAGCTGGTGATCGGGAACACCTCCTTGAAGACCGCCTGCAAGCCGGCGTTCTTGCGCTTCGAGACGGGGACGTCCAGTTGCAGAAAGTCGACATAGGAGTCGAGCTGGACTTCGATCAGGTTGGGCGGCTCCGCTGCTTCCTTGAGTTTGCCGAAATAGATGCGTTCAGACATGACGAGTGCGAATTGATTATGGATGCCGCCGGGCGTCCTTCATGCGACCGGCGGCGGGGGGGGGGTACTTGATCCGGGCCTCC
>PPFU01004114.1_pt1 | contig 11321 bp, 8 predicted proteins | sample 1535991 | NCBI WGS metagenome assembly PPFU01 (sample SAMN04901290, study PRJNA319586) | Hypolithon metagenome, whole genome shotgun sequencing project. | isolation source: Antarctic Hypolithon | place: Antarctica: Miers Valley | collected 2014 | reverse complement strand
AGCTACATCACCTCCTTTTGGTGGCACAAAACTAGGCAAAATTATTATTGCTGCAAAATTATTTTTCTATTATAAAGAAAAAAGAAGCTCGTTGCTTTAGTGCTCGTTAAAGCTAATCAGTATTGCATTATAGTTGCCATTTTCTTTGTATTCTTTTTTACCGAAATCTGTGTAGTGTTATTTACCGATTACAGATTTAGTTGGACACAAGCAATAAACAAGAAAAAATAGTCGAGAAAGAAACAAAAGAGAAGCTTTTCATTTCCTTTTACTTATCGTAAGTAACACGGTATATCATACCATTTGCGTCATCTGTTATGAACAAAGAACCATCGGGGTGTACAGCTAGTCCCACTACCCTTCCAAACTGGCCTTTGTTATCATTTACCAGAAAACCAGACAGGAAATCTTCAAATTTTACCGGCTTATTATCTTCGAACGTAAGCCTCACAACTTTGTAACCGGAGGGTTCTTTTCTGTTCCATGAACCATGTAGTGCTAAAAAAACATCATTTTTATAGCGCTCCGGGAACATATTGCCCTTATAGAACAGCATTTCCATGGGTGCAGAATGCGCATCATACAACAAAACCGGTTCTTCAGAGGATTTTGCATATTCTTCATAAGTCATATCATTGGGTTCATCCTGAGGGTTGTATTTGCCGTCGGCAAATACATAAGGCCATCCGTATTTTTTACCTTCTTCAATTTTATTCAATTCTTCTTTTTGTGTCTCATCGCCCAACCAGTCTATTCCGTGGTCCATTCCGTAAAACTCTCCGGTTTCGGGATGCCAGTCAAAGCCAACAGTATTCCGCAAACCAGAGGCAAAAATCTTCCTTCCGGTGCCGTCGGTATTAGCTACCACCATGGTAGCATTTTCATCATTTGTTTCATCACAAGCATTACAGGTGCTTCCTACTGAAATGTATAACTTTCCATCCGGCCCAACTGCTAACGTACGATTAGCATGCTGCCCCCCTCCGGGAAAATCTTTTAGTATCACCTTGGGCTCCGTAATTGAACCATCACTTTTAATATCAGCAACGTACACTTCATTTACAGTAATCAGGTACATCCTACTGCCGTCAATATCAATTCCATGCAGTTGCTCTTTCTTCCAGATCTGTTTCTGTTCATCAGCTTTGCCATCTCCATTTGTATCTTTTAGCATAATCAAATCATGATCGCCACGTCGTGTAACATAGACCGTTCCTTTGTCCGAAATTTTGATAATTCTGGGCTGTTTAAGATCTCTAGCGAAAGGAGTTATTGAAAAGCCCTCGGGAAGTTTCAATTTGGCAATATTTTCATCTGTAGCTTTTATAAGCGCGGGCTTAAATACATGCCCCTCCATTTTAGCAAAGAATGCCTCTTTTTTAACCTGTGCAGCGACATAAATAGCTTGAAACAAAAATATTGATACTAGAAAAAATTGTTTTGATAAATAGACCATAACAACGGGGCTTTTAAAAATTAAAATCGAGGAATTAAAACATGTAACCTTAATATTTTTTGGTTTGTTTAAATTTTGTCACAATCATTCAAACATCCTCTCCTAATTATTTCGACTCCAAGGTCTCACAGACTTTCTTTACATTCAGACCTTGTTAATAAATCATGAAATAAAAACAAAATAATTATCTCATCTTCATAAATTCACATTGAATAACCTAGATAGCAATCCATTAGCTGAAAGGTGGAGCCTTGCCCAAACTTCTGAAGAATATTATTGGTCTTCGGCAGCATTTTATGAAGCTGGTATTGATAATTTCGGCTTTTTGAGTCATTACTTGGAAAGGTCTTGATAAGGTAAAGGTCTGTTTGTCAAAGACCTAGGAAAGGAAAGGTCTGGATAAGGTAAGGTCTGTGTGTCACAGACCTAGGAAAGAAATTGGCTTGTATGATCGTTTTGAAACCCGGCATCAATATCAAAAAAGCAAATTACCAGGGGTTTTCTATTTGAAATTGATTAAATATCCACTATTAAAGCAGGATATTAGAGGGTATTGTCTAAATTTAGGACAGTATTGAATTCATAACATTATAGCAAAATGGACTATATCTCACAAATAGCATTTATCATCGTCTTAGGAATCGTCTCCTATTTCATGTATAAGCGTATTAGCTTTATCAAAAGAAACATTGCTTTAGGAAGGGACATTGACAGAAATGACCGGCCAGCGGAAAGATGGAAGATGATGGGCCTCGTAGCATTTGGCCAAAAGAAGATGTTTAAACGGTTCATCCCAGCGTTTTTGCACCTATTCCTGTATGTTGGTTTTTTGGTTATTAACCTCGAGGTGCTGGAGTTCGTTATTGATGGTCTGTTTGGCACCCACCGTATTTTCGCACCCTTCATCCAGGAGTACTACTTTATTCCGATGAATATCTTCGAATTTTTTGCGGTTGCTGTGATAGTTTCCTGTATCATATTTTTAATTCGGCGTAATGTAATCAACGTAAAAAGATTCACAGCACGCGAGCTTACGCAATGGCCTACACTGGATGCTAACCTGATCCTGATCATCGAAATTGTGCTGATGGTGGCTATTCTTACCATGAATGCCACAGATCAGGTGTTGCAGACCCGGGTAGATACCTATCCACAGACCGGGAGGATTTTTTTTAGTGCCTTGCTCATGCCGATCTTTGAAGGGTTGAACGTTTCTACGCTAATCGCCATTGAGCGTATTGCCTGGTGGTTTCATATCCTGGGAATACTAGGATTTGCTATCTATATCACTTATTCGAAGCATCTTCATATCTTCCTCGCTTTTCCAAATACCTACTATGCTAATCTGGAGCGCAAAGGGAGGATGAATAATATGCCTGAAGTTACCAAGGAGGTGAATATGATGCTAGGTGTATCACAGCCTGAAGCAAATGAGGAACCTCCTGCTGAAATCGGCCGATTTGGCGCCAAAGATGTAAATGACTTGCATTGGAAAAACCTGATGGATGCGTATTCATGTACCGAATGTGGCAGGTGTACCGATCAATGCCCGGCAAATATGACTGGTAAATTGCTTTCGCCCAGGAAAATTATGATGGATACCCGTGACAGGCTGGAGGAAGTTGGCAGAAGTCTGGATGCTGGTGGCGAAGGTTTAAACGATGGAAAAACGTTGCTCGGTGATTATATCTTAAAAGAAGAGATCAATGCATGTACCACCTGTAATGCCTGTGTGGAAGCCTGCCCTGTAAATATCGATCCGCTGTCTATCATCCTTCAGGTGCGCCGATATATGGCCATGGAAGAATCCAGCTCGCCAGCATCATGGAATGCTATGTTTTCTAACATAGAAACCAGCTTTGCCCCATGGAAATTCTCTCCTTCTGACAGGTTCAACTGGGCTGATAGCTTAAAGGAGGAAAAATAAATTCAAGTCTTGATTTAATCAGTACCTAAACCATTACCCTAAAAAAATGAGTGAAATAAAATTTAGTGTACCTACAATGGCCGAAAAGGCAGCCATAGGTGAAAGTCCTGAAATCCTATTTTGGGTGGGTTGTGCTGGCTCATTTGATGAAAGATACAAGAACGTAACCCGCGCATTTGTAAAAATATTAAATAAGGTAAATATCGATTTTGCAGTTTTGGGCACTGAGGAATCTTGCACCGGGGATCCGGCACGCAGGGCAGGGAATGAGTTTTTATTCCAAATGCAGGCTGTCTCCAATATACAGGTGCTCAATGGGTATAATATCAAAAAAATTGTGACCGCCTGCCCGCATTGCTTCAACACCATTAAAAACGAATACCCGGAATTGGGCGGCAACTATGAAGTGATCCATCATGCCACTTTTTTGCAGCAACTTATCAATGAGGGGAAAGTAAAACTGCAGGGTGGCGGAGCGTTTAAAGGTAAAAAAATCACGTATCATGATTCATGCTACCTGGGCAGAGCTAACAATATTTACGAAGCGCCGCGCGAAGTGCTCGAAGCGCTGGATGCTGAGTTGGTAGAAATGAAGCGATGCCGTACCAAAGGCCTATGCTGTGGTGCAGGTGGTGCGCAGATGTGGAAAGATGCTGAACCCGGTAAGAAAGAAGTGAATATCGAAAGGGCTGAAGAGGCCTTGGCTACAGGCGCCAATATCATCGCCGCAGCATGCCCGTTTTGTATGGTCATGCTCTCCGATGGCGTAAAAAACAAAAACAAGGAAGAGGATGTGAGGGTGCTTGATCTTGCCGAACTTATTGCTAAAGCAGAGGGTTTATAGTACCAGCAGGAAACTCTTGCAGGAATATGCCAAATTACACCTGAACCATGTATTTACCGTTCGAACAAATTGCTGATACAGCCCGCATCTGGATTTACCAATCTAACCGTGCTTTTACCGCTGCAGAACAGGCAGATATTCTGAAAAGGTCTGAGGCATTTATTTCAGAATGGACTGCTCATGGGAGCAAACTGAGTAGCTCGGTGGCGGTGTATCATCATCAGTTCCTGGTTATGGCGGTCAATGAGGAAGCGGGCCTGGCCAGCGGTTGCTCAATCGATAGCGCTGTACGTTTTATCAAATCGCTGGAACCTGCCTTTGGCCTTAATTTTTTCGATCGGTCACAGGTAGCTTTTTTTGTAAATGATCAGATCGTATTGATGCCGCTTCAGAAGATAAAAGAAAAAGTAGCTGAAGGACATATTCAGGAAAATACCAGGGTATTTAACAATCTCATCGGAAATAAAACTGAGCTGCAAAGCCAATGGCTGATCCCAGCTAAAGACTCGTGGTTAAAAAAATATTTTTAGGCTAATACCTTACATACTAAGTATTCTTGTTTTTACGTTTTTTAATGTAATTTAGAATCTTAAATTTTCCTTCAGCAGCCTTGAATTTCTGTGAATAATGCTTTTCTGATGGGAAATCATTCTAAACCGGAAAATTGACCTAATGAATTTCTTTTAGCTATTAACCCTACTACCTGAATGAATAGAGCAAAAATAATAAGTTTAATACTTATGCTGCTTATCGTTTCTTCCTGCAACTCTTTTAAGAAAGGAAATAAAAGATTTGCCGTGGGAGAATATGATGTTGCGATTGATCATTATAAAAAGGCACTGAAAAGCGGGAAAAGTCCTGCGCAGGCAAACTTTATGATTGCGGAATCTTACCGCTTGTCGAACCGGTTGTTTAAAGCAGCTCCCTACTACCAGGCGGCCTTAGACGCTGGTTTAAAAGATGAAAGTGCCACTTTCTACTATGGGTTTGCCTTGAAAGCCAATGAGCAATACCAGGAGTCAGAAAATCAACTGAAGAAATACCTTCAAAGTGCCGAGAATCTGGAATATATCAGCAGGGCAGAAACTGAGCTAAAGAACCTTAAAATACTAGGAGAAATATTTTCTAAAAAGAACTTCTTTGACGTACGGAACCTGGAAACAGTAAACTCAAAAGAGGCCGAATATGCCCCTATTGTAAACAATAACGAATTTTATTTTACCTCCTCAAGAGGCGGTGGAAAGATTTATAAAACCACGGGTACCCCCTTTACCAGTATTTTCAAGGCTCCTATTAATGAACCGGTCCGCGCATCCAACATCGATTTTAGCGCAGCACAGCCACTTGGCGACGATATCAATACCGATAATGTCAATGAAGGCTCGCTTACTTTTACCAGAGACGGTACAACGATGGTGTTTGCCCGAGGCAATAGTGGTCGGAAAAAAGGTACAAAGGAAGTAAATCTTTATATCTCACGGTACAGGAATAAAAAATGGTCGGAGCCTGCCATGATGACCATCAACGACCCTAACGCCTGGGATTCTACACCGGCTTTTAGTGCCGACGGGAGAACGTTATACTTTGCTTCCAATCGGGAGGGTGGGTTCGGCGGGATCGATCTGTACTCGGCAAACCTCGATGCCAATGGTCGTTGGGTAAATGTCAAAAACATGGGAAACGAAATCAATACCGCTGGTGATGAGCTGTTTCCTTATGTCTCTGCCGATGGTAAATTATATTTTTCTTCTAATGGCCATCCCGGGCTGGGTCTTTTGGATATTTTTGTGGCTTCCAGAAAAGAGGGTAAAATACTTATCGAAAATCTGGGAACGCCCGTCAACTCCAGTGCTGACGACTTTGGCATATCGTATTTTTCGCCCATGCAGGGGTTCTTTTCCTCAAACAGAGATACGGGGATGGGTGACGATGATATCTATGCCTTTGTAAATAATGACCCAGATCTAAAAATCGTAAACTATTTGCTTACAGGCGTTACGGTAACTACCAATGATGAAGGTGTAGAGGAGAAACTAGCGAACGTAAAGGTAACCTTGATGGACACCGAGGGCAATGTGATCCAGGAAACCGGCAGCGACCTGGACGGGAAGTTCCAGTTCAGGGTAGAAGGCGAAATGAATTATGAGCTACTGGGCGAGCAAAAGGGCTATTTTACAACCAGAAATGATTTTACAACAGTAGGAAAATCTATACCACAGGAAGACCTGACCAAGCCGGTAACCAACATTACCTTCGAAACGAAGCTGAACCTGGACAAAATCGTGCTGAACAAGACGATCGTGCTTGAAAATATCTACTATGACCTGAACAAGGCAGATATACGCGCCGATGCGGCAGCAGAGTTGGATAAACTCGTTGGCATCCTTAAGGATAACCCACAGATAAAGATAGAGCTGGGCTCGCATACAGATTCGCGCGCAGATGATAACTACAATATTGAGCTGTCACAGCGAAGAGCCGAGGCTGCAGTGAATTATATGGTGTCTGAAGGCATAGAAAAGAATAGAATTCGTGCCCGGGGATATGGCGAGACACAGCTTGTAAATGAATGCGTGAACGATGTGACCTGTACCGAAGAGCAGCACCAGCAAAACAGAAGGACAGAATTCAAAGTATATGAATACAATCCTGAGACGCAAAAGATGGAAGAAATCGGAAATTAATTAAAATTTAATTAATAGAAAAGCCTCCTTTAAAGGGAGGCTTTTCCTATTTTTGCCCAGGCCAGCGATGCCTCTTTATTGCTGCTATCCATCAATTAAGCTAACATATTATGTCCGACCGATACATGCAGCGTGGCGTCTCCGCCTCCAAAGAAGATGTACATCAAGCCATTAAGCATATAGATAAGGGCATTTTTCCTCAAGCTTTTTGTAAAATTGTGCCCGACTTCTTAGGGCAGGATGATCGGTACTGTAACATTATGCATGCAGACGGTGCGGGTACAAAATCTTCGCTGGCATATATCTATTGGAAAGAGACCGGGGATTTATCCGTGTGGAAAGGGATTGCACAGGACGCCATTATCATGAACATTGATGATTTGATTTGTGTAGGTGCCACAGATCATATCCTCTTATCATCCACCATTGGAAGGAATAAAAACCTCATCCCAGGGGAGGTTATCGCTACCATCATCAATGGTACCGAAGAAATACTACAGATGCTTCGGGATAATGGTATAGGCATCATGAGTACGGGTGGTGAAACGGCCGATGTGGGTGATTTGGTAAGAACGATAATCGTAGATAGTACCGTTACCGCACGGATGTTGCGCGAGCAGGTAATTGACAATAGCCGTATTGAAGCTGGTGATGTAATTGTTGGCCTGGCATCCTATGGCCAGGCGAGCTATGAGAATGCCTATAACTACGGTATGGGTAGTAACGGCCTTACCTCGGCAAGGCACGATGTATTCGGTAAATATCTTGCCGGTAAATACCCCGAGAGTTATGACCACAGTATCCCGGACGAGCTTGTATATGCTGGCAAGTCAAAACTTACCGATCGACTGCCAGGAATAGTTGATGATATTGGGAAAATGGTGCTTTCCCCGACAAGGACCTATGCCCCAGTAGCCAAAAAAATATTTGCTGAGCTTCGTGGTCAGATACATGGCATGGTACATTGTAGTGGCGGTGCCCAAACCAAAGTCTTACATTTTATAGATCAATTGCACATCATCAAGGATAATCTTTTTGACACGCCTCCACTTTTTAATCTTATCCAGCAACAAAGCGGAACGTCGTGGAAGGAAATGTATAAAGTCTTTAACATGGGGCATCGACTTGAATTTTATGTCCCGGAAAAAAATGCACAGGCTATCATTGATGTCTCACGTTCGTTCAGTATCGAAGCTAAAATTATAGGTCGGGTAGAAAAAGCATCGAAAAGTATAGTCACCATTGCCAGTGAAAAGGGTAATTTTGAATACCAATAAGCAATACTGCGCGATGAGCAAATACGCTAAGTAATTTTCATTTTTTAGCCGTTGAGCCTAATAAAGTTTTTCTGGCTTCTCTAAACAATTGTTGCATTATTCACTTTTTATTAATAGATATTTTACTTCTTTTTATCGTTTTTTTAGCTTAACACTTCTCTTCATGGATACCTCATTAGAAGGAAAAAAAATTACCTGGAAATACATTATACCCTATGGTATAGTTACAGAACTACTTCCTATCTCATTCTTATTGATACACGTCTATGTTTATGGGAGAATTCTTAATCCGGAGTCAGGGCTTGTGTTCAACGATAAGTATATGATTGACTATGGTATGTTCTTTATTTTGGCTGCGGGGTTCATAGCTTTTGCAGGTACCAGTTTATGGATAGCCAAACGAAGTATTTCAAGGACATTCTATAATGGCTTTAGAATTGTACTCGTCGGTTCCATTGTAGAAATCATTTTTTTCCTCCTGGTAGGTTTGCAAATCAGGTGGATATACGTATTTTCTTTTTTGGTAAAGCTGGTAGCATCCGTACTCGGCAGCGTCACCCCGCCACTATTGAAGGGAAAAAGAACGCATAAAAAAGTTATTCCTCCACAAGAACCCCTGAAGGAGGAATAACGATATTATTCTGCTTTTAAAACGGTAAATTCAACCCTTCTGTTGATTTGCTTTCCTTCATCTGTGTCATTTTCTACTTCCGGCATGCTTTCTCCAAATCCTTTCGACAATACACGGTCTGAGGTAATCCAGTTTTCTAGCAGATACGCCCGCACCGCACCGGCTCTTCCATCGGAAAGCTTAAAATTATAGTCGTCCGAGCCATCGCTATCGGTGTGGCCGCGTATTTCGATCTGTATTTTAGGGTTCCTTTTCAACAGGTCGACTACTTTATCCAACTCAGGAAAAGACTCGTCGCGCAAGGTGGTTTTATCGTAGTCAAAGAAAATCTTGTTTAGCCTTACAGTAGTGCCGACTTCTATAGGCGTCATCAACAAATCTTTGCGAATTTCAATATCCTCTTTTATATTAACAATATCTACGCTGTCGGTAAGATTTAGATATCCTTCGGCTATTGAGGTTACCAATTGCATACCTGGTTCCAAAGGGCCGATTCTGTATTCCCCATCAAAAATTTCTGACTTGATTGACACCACGCCGTCGTCACCATTAAACTGGATATCTGCACCAATAGGCGCTTCTGTTTTCTCATTCAGTACCCTGCCCGATAAATATATTTTAGGTTTCTTCTCACGAACGGGTCGCAGACCCAGTACATCAAGGCTGCCCCCATCGGCTGTCATAAATGCCCGGGTTGTGAAAGAATTCATTCCTGAAGCATCGACGGAATAGTAGGCATCAAAGCCTGTCGTGTTCACTGGCGAGCCCATATTTTCGGGATTGGTCCAGTTCATCCACGTGTCGTCTGTACGTTCGGTAAAATAGATATCCATTTTCCCCTTTCCTCCTGGTCTGTTGCTGGCAAAGTACATGGTTTTATCGTCTGCCGACAAAAAAGGACCAAATTCATCAAATTTAGTATTGATGTTAGATTTTAAGGGTTTTGGTTCCGAATATTGCCTTGGTGCCGATTCAAAGCTAACGTATATATCACTGTATTTCGCTTCCTTGGTTTCACTGAAATACAGGAGCAAAACCTTTCCGTCAGAGGACATGCACCCTCCTGAAAAAATGCCTCTTTTCATTTTATCATAATTCTGAATCTTTAATTTCTGTGGGGCGCTCCAGCCACCGTTGCTCTTGTGGGTGAATGATAAACCATCGGGGTCCTTACCTTCTCCTCCTCGTATCAGCAGCGTATTGCCATCAGGAGAAACACTCATCACCTGGTTAAACTTATGTTTATTGAGGGGAGCCGGGAGATGTTGTGCTTTCTGCCACTCTCCAAGGGAATCTTTTTCGCTGAACCAGATATCCTGGGTATTATCTTTGCCCTTGTTGTTTTGCGGATGGTTTGCTATAAAAAAGTATAAGGTATTGCCATCCGGAGACACAATCGGTGCGGACTCATGATAAGGACTGTTTACCTTTTTGCTCAGGTATACCAATTCAAATGCCGGTTTATTTTCTTGGGAAAATAACGGGGTGGATGTAATAAGTAAAAATATTATGAAACGTAGTCTAGCCATCATATCTAAGATTATGATAACAATTTAACGATCGTGAAATTTTTATCATAATACTGGCAACAGCAAGGTATGGGAGCTGGTGTAATAATTAGAAGGGGTGTTCATGAATCAGTACCTGAAAATGAAAAATACCAGATGCAGCCAGGTACTTTCAGGCTATTGGATCTTTAATATAATTTTGCCAGCATTTTTATTGGCTTCCATATAAGTGTGGGCTTCAGCAGCGTGCTTCCAGTTAAATATTTTGTCTACGACCGGCTGGAGCCTTCCATGCTCAAAAAGCTCCATGCCAAAGGCGCTGAATTCTTCGGTCAGCTTAGTCTGATAGGCCAGCGCGCGCGACCTTAGCGTGGACCCGTGCACCTTAAGTCTCTTCACCAGAATACTCCTTAGGTCGAAATCGTTTACCTTACCGCCTCCCATACTTGCCAGTAAAACCAAAGTGCCGTCAAGTTTAAGGCATGCGATATTTTGATGCCAGTAAGGGCCGCCGATGAAATCAAGCACAATATCTACGCCGAGGGATTGTGTAATCATCATCACCTCATGCTCAAAAGGTCCTGCCTTATAGTCGATGGCATTGTCTGCGCCTAGTTGCATGCACAAGGCATGCTTTTCTTTTGAGGCTGTAACGATAACCGTGGCGCCACAAATTTTCGCTATTTGTATGGCAGCAGTCCCAACGCCACTAGCACCAGCATGAATCAAAACAGTTTGCCCTGCCCGTAATTCTCCTATCCACTTTAGCGCCTGAAAAGCTGTTAAATATACTTCTGGAATAGCTGCTGCCTGCTCGAAGGATAGATGTGCAGGTTTCGCAACGGCCATTTCCTCATCAATCACAGCGAAAGCTGCATAGCCACCCCCAGGTATTAGTCCAAAAACTTCCTCACCCAAAGCAAACCTTTGGCAATCGACACCCATTCCTACAATTGTTCCGGCGATCTCCAAACCTAAAATTTCACTTGCTCCC
>PPFU01000981.1_pt1 | contig 11327 bp, 8 predicted proteins | sample 1535991 | NCBI WGS metagenome assembly PPFU01 (sample SAMN04901290, study PRJNA319586) | Hypolithon metagenome, whole genome shotgun sequencing project. | isolation source: Antarctic Hypolithon | place: Antarctica: Miers Valley | collected 2014 | reverse complement strand
TCGAAATTAAAGAAAAAATCGACAAAGGGTTACAAACAATAGACGGGCAGATAGCCGGTCTACATCAAAAGGTCGAGGAGCAGCCTGACCTTGATATCAACGAAAAGGAAGATATTTTCAACCAGATTGACAAACTGGAAGAAGAAAGGAATAAAGCGTTGGAAGTAATTTTACTGGAGGTACTCCCGGAAGCTTTTGCCATCGTGAAAGAAACTGCCCGTCGTTTTAAAGAAGTTGGTAAAATGGTCGTTACGGCGAACATGAATGACAAGCAATTGGCAGCAAAGTACAGTCACGTAACTATTGAAGATGATAAAGCGATATGGCATAACCGCTGGCTAGCTGCCGGTACAGAAGTGGTGTGGGAAATGCTGCATTACGATGTGCAATTGATCGGAGGTGTCGTATTGCACCAAGGCAAAATCGCCGAGATGGCAACAGGGGAAGGTAAAACGCTGGTGGCTACGCTGCCCGCATTTTTGAATGCGCTGGCCAATCGTGGGGTTCATATCGTAACGGTGAATGATTACCTGGCCAAGCGGGATTCCGAATGGATGGCGCCGCTATTCCAATTTCATGGCATGCGGGTGGATTGTATCGATAAATACCAGCCGAATTCCGATGAGCGAAGAAATGCCTACCTGGCAGATATCACCTATGGCACAAACAATGAATTTGGCTTCGACTATCTGCGGGACAATATGTCGCGAGATCCAAAAGACCTTGTGCAGCGAAAGCATCACTATGCCATGGTTGATGAGGTAGATTCGGTATTAATCGATGATGCCAGAACGCCATTGATCATATCAGGACCTGTACCAAAAGGCGATGAACATGAGTTTTATGACCTGAAACCAAGAATCAATAAACTTGTAGACGCTCAAAAGAAGCTTGTTTCCCAGCAGTTGTTAGACGCCAAAAAGCTGATTGCGGAAGGCAACGATAAAGATGGTGGCCTGTCATTATTCAGGGCTTATCGTGGCCTCCCGAAATACAAGCCACTGATTAAATTTTTAAGTGAAACTGGTGTAAGGCAAATCCTACAGAAAACCGAAAATATCTACCTTTCAGACAACTCCAAACTCATGCCTGAGGCGGATGCGCCATTATTTTTTACAATAGAAGAGAAAAATAACAACATTGACCTTACTGAAAAGGGAATCGACCTGATTACAGGTGAAGGGGAAGATGCAAGCTTTTTCATTCTTCCTGATATTGGTGTGGAAATAGCCAATATAGAAAACGATACCACCCTTGCAGACGAGGAAAGAATCAAGAAAAAGGATACGTTAATAAAAGACTACTCCATCAAAGGGCAGCGGATCCATACCATCAACCAGCTTTTGAAGGCCTATACTTTATTTGAAAAAGATACCGAATACATCATGGTCGATGGTAAGGTGAAGATAGTCGACGAACAAACAGGTAGGGTGATGGAAGGGCGTCGATATTCTGACGGACTTCACCAGGCTATCGAAGCGAAGGAGAATGTGAAGGTAGAGGACGCTACGCAAACCTATGCCACGGTGACCTTACAGAATTATTTCAGGATGTACCATAAGCTGGCCGGTATGACTGGTACTGCAGAAACTGAGGCTGGCGAATTTTGGGAAATCTATAAATTGGATGTTGTAGTGATCCCCACCAACAAACCTATTATTCGAAAAGATGAAGACGACAAAGTATATAAAACAGTTAGAGAGAAATTCAATGCTGTCGTAGAGGAAATTGTCGCACTCACCGTGGTTGGTAGGCCTGTATTGGTAGGAACAACGTCGGTAGAGATCTCTGAAGTGTTGAGCAGGATGCTTACGCTTAGGAAGATTAAACACCAGGTATTGAATGCAAAGCAGCACCAGCATGAAGCGGAAGTAGTGGCTGAGGCTGGTAAGCCGAGTACCGTAACCATTGCTACAAATATGGCAGGTAGGGGTACCGATATAAAGTTAACTGCAGAATCTAAGGCTGCAGGTGGTTTGGCTATCGTAGGCACAGAAAGGCATGAATCAAGAAGGGTGGACAGGCAGCTCCGCGGTAGATCTGGTAGACAAGGTGACGTTGGGTCTTCGCAATTTTTTGTGTCATTGGAGGATAACCTGATGCGCTTGTTCGGATCAGACAGGATTGCCAAGCTAATGGACAGGATGGGATTGGAAGAGGGGGAAGTAATTCAACATTCTATGATCAGTAAGTCTATTGAAAGGGCTCAAAAGAAAGTAGAAGAAAATAACTTCGGTATCAGAAAAAGGCTATTGGAGTATGACGACGTAATGAATTCGCAGCGGGAGGTAATCTATGGCAGAAGGCGGAATGCATTATATGGAGAAAGGCTACAGCTTGATATAATGAATATGCTTTATGATACATGCGAAGATATCGTATTAAACACAAAAGGTGTACAGGACTACGATAGTTTTAAACTAACCACGCTAGGAGTGTTAGGGCTCGACGTTCCCATCGCCAATGACGAATTCCTGACCGCTACGCCGGAGATACTGTCGGAGAAGCTGTACAATTTCTCTTATAAACATTATCAGGAAAAAAATAAGGCCATATCGCAAAAGGCTTTACCTATTTTTGAAGATCTGCTTGAAACCAGGGGCGCAACGATAGAAGATGTAATTGTGCCGTTTACTGATGGGAAAAGACAGATTGGCGTAACTTCCAATCTGAAAAAGAATGTTGTGACAAAGTGTGCGGAGCTCATTAAATCGATGGAAAAAGTGTCTACACTGGCCTTTATAGACCAGGCATGGAAAGAGCATCTGCGGGAAATGGATGATCTGAAGCAGTCAGTACAAAATGCTGTATATGAGCAAAAAGACCCTTTGCTGATTTATAAATTCGAGGCTTTTGAACTGTTCAAACGATTTCTTGCCAAAGTGAATGAGGAAAACATTTCCTTTTTGTTAATGTCAGATTTACCCGTCCAAAACCCCGACCAGGTACGGGAGGCTAGAAATGTGAGGACAAAGCAAAAATTAAGCGAGAGCAAGGAGGAATCTAAATCCCTTCTAGGTGGTAGAGAGCGTATAGCTGCCAACAGGCCGCCTGTAGAAAAAGTTTCGCCTGTAAAATCAGAGAAAGTAGCGGGTAGAAACGATAGGGTTAATGTCCAATATATAGACGGAAGTGTTAAAAAAGATGTTAAGTTTAAGACGGTAGAAGAAGACCTGAAGAATAACAGGTGCGTGTTGTTAGAGGAATAATTATTTACATATGGCAAAGCAACTTATTGCGTACTTATGTGCAGGATCGCTTTTGATAAGCATCTCATGCACGAATAAAACCAGTTCATCGCGAACGACAAAATCTGCTAGCACGTACCAGGAAGATATCTCGGTATATCGCCCTAAATACGATACAAAAAATCTGCTCGAACTATCTGAAGCAACCAATGTATCAGAAACGCCCTTGGGAAGTGTGGCCGTTGAACCAACCTTTGATATTACACCCCGGCTGAACAACTTGTTGGACAGTATGGCGCGAAATTCGCGAGGCAGGCAGGTGCAGGGGTTTACGATCCAGGTGTATTCGGGAAATAACCGCGAACAGGCCAACGAAGCTAAAACGATGGTATATCGGTTGTTACCGAATGCGAGGCCAGACACGAAGTACGTACAGCCCAATTATAAAGTAAAAGTAGGTAAATTTCTAAACCGTTTTGAGGCGCAGGCGATGTATGCCAAGTTAAAGAGCGAATTTCCCAACGTTTTGGTGGTACCAGAGAAATTTTCCATCAACTGATACCCTATGAGCCTGAAAAACAAGATTAAAGAGCTGGCAGAAGGCTATGCACAGGAAATTATTACTATTCGGCAGCATCTTCATGCCCATCCGGAGCTCTCCTTCGAGGAGTTTGAAACCGCAAGATTTGTATCCGAAAAATTAGATAGTTATGGTATTGTTGCCAAGCAAGTAGCCAAAACGGGATTGGTGGCTCTGATAGAAGGGAAAGATCCTACGTCTAAAGTTATTGCTTTAAGGGCCGATATGGACGCGCTTCCTATTCTCGAAGCAAATGATGTTCCCTACAAATCTCAAAATCCCGGCGTGATGCATGCCTGTGGCCATGATGTGCACACTTCTTCTTTGTTAGGTACGGCTAAGATTTTGCATGCGCTGAAGGATGAGTTTACGGGTTCTGTGAAATTAATCTTTCAACCAGGTGAAGAGCGTATTCCAGGTGGTGCTTCTTTGATGATCAAAGACGGGGCTTTAACCAACCCATCTCCTTCCAATATCCTGGGCCAACATGTCATGCCTTTGATACCTGTTGGGAAGGTTGGCTTCAGGGAAGGCATGTACATGGCCAGTACTGACGAGATATATGTCACCGTGACAGGTAAAGGCGGACACGGCGCCATGCCCGAATATAATATAGATCCTGTATTGATTGCCGCGCACATCATTGTTGCCATGCAGCAGATCATCAGCCGGCGGGCAAGTCCAAAAACACCGTCAGTGTTATCTTTTGGCAAAGTCATTGCTGAAGGCGCAACGAATGTTATTCCCAATGAAGTGAAGATCGAAGGCACCTTCAGAACAATGGATGAGGTCTGGAGAAAAAATGCCCATGAAAAAATGGTTAAACTTGCTGAAGGCATTGCCGAAGCTATGGGCGGAACATGCGAATTTAGAATCCTGGGAGGTTATCCGTTTTTAAGAAACGAGCCGGCACTTACCAAAAGAACCAGGGAGCATGCTGTGGCTTACCTTGGACGAGAAAATGTCGTCGATCTGGACTTGTGGATGGCTGCAGAAGATTTTGCTTATTATTCACAAGAGATTGATGCCTGTTTTTACAGATTGGGCGTAAGGAACGAATCGAAAGGAATAACATCTTCCGTGCACACACCCACCTTCAATATCGATGAGGGGGCATTGGAAGTAGGAGCGGGCTTAATGGCCTGGCTTGCTATTCAGGAACTTAGCCAACAAGGGTAAAAAAACGGTAAATAAGTTTACAATAAAACAGCCTGAAAGAAGCTTTCAGGTTGTTTTTTTGCGTTTAGGTGAACGGCAAAAGTTGCCGTTAAATCGTTTTACCAGAACATAGCATATAGAAAAGCGAGGATTCCTAAAATTCCTATCGCTGAAACATTGAAAGCTGTCCCCGAATGAAAAAGGCTTTTATCGATTTCTATGGCTTTTTCAGAGTCACCTTTACCCTCATATAACGATATTCCAATGATTACGACTGAAAGGACGAGGAATGCGGCTCCCATTCTGTCAAGGAACGGCATTTCGGGAAAGAAATAAGATAAAGCCAACGATACAGGAATAGCGACAATAGCCGCACCCAACGCCGCATTGGCGGTTGCTTTTTTCCAGAATAGGCCGAATAAGAATATTGCTACAATGGCAGGGCTAATATATCCGGTATAATCCTGTATGAACTGAAAAGCCTGGTCAAGGGAAGCAAGTTGTGGCGCTACCAATACTGCTATGAATAAAGCGATAGCACTAACAATCCTTCCTGTCGTTACGAGGTTTTTCTCTGAAGCATCTTTATTAAAATAATTTTTGTATAGATCTAACGTGAATATTGTAGAAGTACTGTTAATCATCGAACTGAGAGAAGAAACAGCAGCGGCAATAAGGGCAGCAAAAGCAAGCCCTTTGAGACCTACCGGTACAAAGTTGTTCAGCAACCAGGGATAGGCATCATCAGACTTGTTCAAATCGGCATCAAGTACAAAAGCTGCAATCCCGGGAATTACGATGATAAGTGGCAGTAATATTTTCAAATACGCTGCGAACGATAATCCACGCTGCGCCTCTTTCAAGCTTTTGGCTGCCAGAGCACGTTGGATGATATATTGATTACATCCCCAATAGTTTAGATTGGCAATCCACATACCGCCTACTAGAACACTGATGCCAGGAAGGAATTTATATGACGGGTGGTCCTGGCTTAAAATCATATCGAATTTTTGTGGAGCTTCTTCATAAAGCCTTGCGAAACCAGCGAAAAGGCCATTTCCTCCACCAACAGCCGTAACAGCCAGGTATGTCGTTACAAGTCCACCACCAATTAAAAAGACCACTTGTACCACATCGGTCCACGCAACAGCCTTTAAGCCGCCATAAATACTGTATACTGCGGAAAACACGGCAAGGGCAATGATACCATAAATTAAATCCACACCCATAATGACCTTAAGGGCAAGCGCGGAAAGATAAAGGACGGATGTTAAATTGACAAATACGTAAAGCAGTATCCAAAAAATGGCTAAGCTTGTTCTTACGCGCGTATCAAAACGTACCTCAAGAAACTGAGGCATAGTATAGATATCTTTTTTGATAAAAATAGGAAGAAAGAACTTGGCTACTACCAACAAAGTTGCCGCGGCCATCCACTCATATGTTGCTATGCCCAGGCCAATGGCAAAACCAGATCCTGACATGCCAATAAATTGTTCGGCGGAGATATTGGATGCAATCAATGAAGATCCTATTGCCCACCATGGTAAAGATTTATTGGCTAAAAAGTAGTCTTTAGAGGTTTGTAGTTCCCCCTTTTTTCTCCTGGATACAAATAAGCCTATTCCTATGATTAGTAGACAGTAGGAAAAGAAAACAATGATGTCAACCGGTTCTAAATTCATATGGTTTGATGTATAGATTGAACTGGCAATATATCATTAAAATTTAAATCATTATTGTAGGACAAAATTAAATTTCGATAGATTCTTGAAATTATTACAATTTTAAAAGATTTAAGTATTCCTGGTTAGATGATGATATCGATAGCCGTTTCGATCGGCTTTTTGATGTGGGAAAAGCCAAGGTATGTTAGAAGCATCGCATTATGACTCGAAGGCAGCTAATACTCCACCGGGCAAAGGTGTTATTTCTACATTAAATCCGGCACTCAATTCTATTGCATTGTTGTCATAAGTTTATGCGGGGAAAAAGTAACCATGTATCATCTCATGATTGATGAGATCGATTAGTAATCCTTAATAGGAGTGGACATGTATCCGTCTGACATAGCAATGCTTGCCCTGTTGCAGTAAATTATATTTGCAGCACAAACTTACATGGTCTCAAAAGAAAATGATTTGTTTACGGATGTGGCTTCTTGACATGCACACGCCAAGCGTACTATGGCTTGGAAATAAGGCGAGCAACCTGCTGGCAATAGGTTTGGTCAAGATCTTCAAATTTCTTTCTTTTTTTCCCGCTTCTTGATGACTTTTATCTTTTTTCTTGGCTTAACTTTTTGATTTTCCTTTTGCTCCTTTTTTATCTTATTAGCAATCCTTTGATCCTCAACATTTTCAACCACATGAAGCATTTTTAATGTTTTATACCCCAGCCAAAAGCATATAGGGCTTCCAACGAGCGTAGCAAAGGAGAAAACAAGTACCGGTTCCAATGTGGTATAGTTGATAATGTTGCTTATCAGGTAATAAGGAAAGGCTAAAGTTAGCATACTTACCGCTATAAAAAATAGCAAAAAGAAAATGGAAAGGACAATTTCAAAAAATCGGGTTGGTTCTTTTAAATTCACTTTATTCATAATTTCATTAGTTTCTACAAATCCTTGACATGTATAAACTTAACAAAAAAATAATATTAAAAGTGTTGTTTATTAAAAAAAATTCTTATAAAAATAGGTTTTATATAACATGTGAAATGGCTTTTCGACTTTAAAGGACTGAGGTGAAAACGAAAAGCAGCATGCAAGAGCTATTGTCCAAAAACGAAAGTTAGCAATTCTTTTCGAACATTTTCATTAATGGTGATGGCAAGAATCATGGATACAATTAGCCCAATGGTAGCATATGCCAGGTCTCTTCCCACCATTTGAAAACTGTCTTTTGTAGATTTAATCTTCTTTTTCCGTCGCTTTTTGGTCAAGCTGATGGCAAGCTCCCGGCCACCCAACAAGCCTATAAAAACCCAGGTTGTACTCATTGGAATATTGCTTAGGCTTTTGAAATAGAAAAGAAGCAAAGCATAGATAAAATCAACGATTGTGGCAGCCCTCACGTCGGTTATCCCAGATTTTTCATTGACAATACCTTGTATCTTATCCCCTTTTAGATAAAATAAGAGCCCTAAACCGAGAAATATAAAAGAACAAAAAGCGATAAATTGACCTAGGCTCAAGCTCCTAGGCAAGAAGATGGCAATATTGGCCGCGTCCTGCATGATCCAGGCAGCCCATAAAGCGCCGCTGATGATCCATTGCAGCGGAATCCACCAATTGGACGGCTTACCAACAAAGTACTTCTTTACAAATGCGCCCACAACAAACCAAACGACAATAGCCATGGCAAATGCCAGGAGATAACCACTAAAGCTTTTTTGCAAGACGCTGAAAATTGCAGAACCATCGGTCGAAAATACGCTCAATAACAAAAAGGTAGTCGACACGGGCATCCGCATGCGGGTAAGGATCAGCAGGATAATCGGCGCGGAAAGCTGTAAGAAACTGAAAGATTGAGGCGCTTCTGAAAATCCTTTACTTAGCAATATTTGTGAACTGACGTCACCATCGTACCTAAGCCAGCTATGTGTAACTGTAATTAAGAAGATGATCCCGATAAACAACCAAAGCAGCCACCAAGGCCTCTGGCTGTTGGATGCGATGAAGGTACCAATGGTCTGGATACTATCGTTGGCTATCGCTGAATACCCCGCTAGCGCAAAACCAACCCACATAGCAATGTCTGGATAGGGAGAAACAGCGCCACATATGAAGGTTAAGACGGCAATAACTGCAATAAAATTACTTTCTTTTTTTGTAATGTCGAATATTTGGTAAACAAAACCGGAAAGCTTATCCTGCGTGATTTTGTCTGTAATCTTTTTTGCCATTTGTAGTGGTGGATATTACATGAAATGCCTGGTGGAAGAGGTATTTTCTAATGGTATATTTAATTGTGCAAAACTAAGTATAGTTTCGGATTATTTTAAGTTAATTTATTGTTAACAAAAGCCTGCTTTAGAGGCCGTGATTTTTGCTAAGCTGTAAATGTAATGATTTATATTCATCCGCTTATAGTAGTTCGGGAGTATGTGAGATGTTAACAATTGTTTTATATTGTTTTTGGTTATTAAACTTGCAAATTATGTAGTTTTACTTTACCGTGGTATATAAAGAATTTGGTGCGTAGATTTAAAAATAAATCTATCGTTTTGATTCTCCTAAAGTTTTTGAATTAAAGTATGAATATATTGAAAGAAGGATTTCAAAAAAATTCTTTAGATGATGATAAGAAAGGGCGGTCTTCCTTTTGGAATATTGTTCTCATTATACTTTATGTATACCTATTCCTGCTCTCCATCGACCTGATGGGGGAGGCGTTTAAACAATTAGGAAGTGACGTCGCCAGAAATATTATCCTAGCTACCTCAGACCCCTTTGTAAGTCTCTTCATAGGGCTATTGCTTACAGCGGTCATTCAAAGCAGTTCCACCAGTACAGCGATGATTGTGGCTGTTGTTGCCTCTGGTTCTATGGACTTTAAGGATGCCGTTCCCATGGTCATGGGCGCCAATATTGGCACGACCCTCACCAGCACTATCGTTTCTTTAGGCTATATCACCAAAAGTAAGGAATTTAGGAAAGCCATATCAGCCGGCACCATCCATGATATTTTTAATATTCTGGTCGTAATCCTACTATTTCCGCTTGAATTATATTATGGCTTTCTCTCCAATCTTGCTCAATATATAACGAATTTGATAACACCTGATTCACTCTCACAGGGTACCAGTCTAAATTTTAACTTATATATTACCAAACCTGCTACTTATGCCATTGCCAGGCTGGTCAGCAACACACTTGTATTGGTACTGCTATCATTTGCCTTGCTTTTCTTTTCTATTAAGTTCCTTTCTACGGAAATATATCGGCGACTTATAGGGAATTCTAAAGACCAACTGCGTAAATATATTTTTAAAAGCTCCTACAAGTCTTTTTTTGTGGGTGCACTTCTTACAGCTGGCGTGCAGTCCAGTTCGATTACAACATCTCTTGTGGTGCCTTTGGTAGCAACGGGAAAGGTATCCCTGAAGCGATCATTTCCGTTCATTATGGGGGCCAACTTGGGAACGACGATAACGGCCTTATTAGCTGCTTTCTTTAAGTCGGATGCGGCAATCAGTATTGCTATTGCACACCTGTTGTTCAATATGCTTGGCGTTCTTATTTTTATGCCTATTCCTTTTATAAGGTCGATCCCAGTAATCTTAGCTGGCAGATTTGGCCGCCTTACGATGCATCACCGAATTATTGGATTTGCCTATATCATTGTTATCTTCTTTTTGTTACCCTTCACCTTGATATATATCAGCAGAAATCTTTGAGGAAATGGTGATCCAATCTGGTTTTAATTGGTGTCTCCTATTGAATTGCCAAAATTTCAGCATCTTTAAACAATTCAATAGAATAAGAGTATATATTATTTAACTTAGTGATTATTTCCTAAAAGAAGCAAATTTTTTTAACTGACGAATTCCCTTAGATGTTCTTCGGGAAACAAATCTTAAAAATCGATGAATATTTCTACTGTCTTAAACACTGCCAAAGCTTATTTTTCTGCTAAAATTTCTTACCACAAGATGCAGGCCCAGGAGGGTTCAGCTAAGGCTATTTTTTACGTGGTAATGGGTCTGTCGCTCTTATCTGTGGGCCTATTTGTATTAATATTTTTAAGTGTGACATTGGGATTGCTTTTTAATTATTTGTTAAATAGCCCTTGGCTGGGTTTCGGCATCGTTACACTATTGTACATTATTATCTTTGTTGTCATCATTCTGATGCGCAAAACATTACAAAAGAAAATTAACAACGCTATTTTAAGCTAAAATATTTATGGAAAACGGAGTAGACACACAAAACTTTCATCAGCGGAAAGAAGCACTTGCAATGAAATCTAAAAATCTCAAGGTAGAGCTAGACCAGCAGTTGGGCGTATTTAAAGGAGAGGCGGCAGATTTTGCCAAAAAGGCGTTGATCGCCGGTGGATCTTTATATATAACTTATAAGGTTGGAAAGGGCTTGTACAAGAGAAGGAAGAGGAAGAAACTTGAAAAATCCCTTTCTCAGGGGGTCTCCAGCACCTCCGGTAATTCAGTTAAAAAATTGTTGCAGCGCCAGGCAGGAATTTTGTTAATGGCATATCTCAAGAAAAGATTGTCCAGCGCTTTTACAAAGAAATAAAGAAGGAGCCCAATTCAATTGGGCGCCTTTTATTTCATTATCTCAAAAAAATCAGCTATACATTCATTAACGACTCTCTTCGCCTCATTTTTCCTGCAGGTATTCCAAACATCATTTTAAATCGCCTGCAAAAATACGCCGTATC
>PPFU01002502.1_pt1 | contig 11340 bp, 12 predicted proteins | sample 1535991 | NCBI WGS metagenome assembly PPFU01 (sample SAMN04901290, study PRJNA319586) | Hypolithon metagenome, whole genome shotgun sequencing project. | isolation source: Antarctic Hypolithon | place: Antarctica: Miers Valley | collected 2014 | reverse complement strand
CGATTCCACGCCCGACGATGTATCCACGATGTTCGGCTCGAGTGCGCGGCTGGCCTCCACCACGTTTTCGGGTGTCAGTCCTCCGGCCAGCACCAGCCGGCCGGTCGTCCGAATCCTGGCCAGGGGAGCGGCGATGGATGCCCAGGGAAGCCGTACCCCGGTCCCGCCGAGTTGGCCGGCGACCTTCGCGTCCAGCACGACGGCGTCGGCCGCCTCGAACAGTTCGGCCAGGCCCGGCGGGGGCGTGGCGCCCTCGGCGCGCGCCGCCGCCCAGATCGTTCGACCCGTCGCCTCGCGCAGCGCTCGAACATCCTCGGGCGTCGGGTCGGCGTGCAGTTGAATGATCGCCAGGCCGAGCTGTTCCGCGATCCGCGCGATCTCGGCGAGCGACTGCGGTCCGAACACCCCGACCCGGCCGACCGTCGCCGGGACTCCGTGGAGCACCACAGCGGCCTGGTCGGGGTCGAGCCGGCGCGGCCCCCCCGCGAAGATTACTCCGACGTAGGCGGCGCCAGAGGCGACGGCTGCCGCGGCATCCTCCGGCCGCGTGAGGCCGCAGAACTTAACGGCCGGCGGCACGCGACTGCCGGATCACACCCGCCAGCGCCCGGACGGCCGCTTCCGGATCGCTCGCCACGGAGATGCTCGAACCCACCAGCACGGCGTCGGCACCGGCGCGCGACGCCCGGTCGAGGTCGGCCCGACCAGCGATCCCACTCTCGTAGACCGCAATCAACTCGCCGGGAATCTGCGGGAGGACGCGGTCTCCAGTGGCGAGGTCGATCGCGAGCGTCTCCAGATCGCGGTTATTCACGCCGATCACCGTCGCGCCGGCGGTGAGGGCTCGGTCCAGTTCAGCCTCGTCGCGAATCTCCACCAGCGTTTCGAGCCCCAGGTCGCGGGCGAGGGCGGTCATCGCGGGCAGCGCGTGCGGGGAGAGCGCGCGCGCGATCAGCAGTGCGGCGTCGGCGCCCATCGCCCGTGCTTCGATCAGCTGCACTGGCTCGACGTGGAAATCCTTCTTGATGATCGGGATGGCGACGCTCGCGCGGGCCGTGGCCAGATCGTCGAGGCTTCCGCCAAAGCGCGACGGCTCCGTAAGGATGGAGAGCGCGGCCGCACCGCCCGCGGCGAACGCACGGGCGTGCGCGGCCAGGTCGAGCGCTCCCCCGAGCTCGCCCTTCGAGGGTGACCGACGCTTGATCTCGCAGATCAGCGCCACGGTCGAACCCTGCAGAGCGTGAGCGAAACCCCTGCTCGGGGCCATGTCTCGGACCATCAGCTCGAGCCGCGCCCGCTCACGCACCAGCGACGCTGCGCGCGACCGCGCTGTTGCGACGAGGGTTCCCAGCACCCCTGAGGGGTCCGTCCACTGAGCAATCACTTGCACTTCGGCGGTTGTTCGGATATCGTAAGATTCGGCGGGTGTTCGGGATGCCAACACCTTGGCCGTGATGACCCATACTCTGCCGGGGGCAGCCATGCCGCTTACCAAGCGACAGCGTGAAATCCTGACCTACCTGTCCTCGTACGTCGAGCAGTACGGGTACGCGCCCAGTTTTGAGGAGATCGCGGCGGAGTTCAACTATAACTCCCTCGCGACGGTTCACGAGCATCTCACGAACCTGGAGCGGAAGGGCTACATCAAGCGTAGCTACAACGAGAGCCGGGCGATCGAGATCGTCGCGGGCGAGAGCGCCCGGTCGCGCGCGGTTGACCTCCCGCTGTTGGGGCTGGTCGCGGCCGGTTCGCCGATCGAAGCCGTGACGCACGGGGAGACGCTGACCGTGCCCGACGCGTTCGTGGCGCGCGGCGGCAGTCACTACGCGCTTCGCGTCCGCGGAAACTCCATGATCGACGAGCAGATCCGCGACGGCGATTTCGTCGTCGTGCAGGAGCGGCAGACGGCGAACAACGGCGAGATGGTCATCGCCCTCCTGAACGGCACCTCGGCGACGGTCAAGAAGATGTACCGCGAGCGCGACGGCCGCATCCGCCTGCAGCCGGCGAACGAGGCGATGGAGCCGATCTACGTCCACGAGAACGACGTCACCATCCAGGGGATCGTCGTCGGGGTGATGCGGCGGTACTAGGGATCCCTAGGGATGCTCCCGGTTCGTCCGCGCATTGCATCCGTGTCGAACACCGCGGCGGGGCCGGTCGCCAGAGTATGGTGCCAGCCCCGCATGGGTTGGTCCCTGAGCGGCTACACGCCGTTCGAGCGACGGCCGCCCCCACTCACTGCGGCGCGAAGGCGATCGAGAGCGGCGAGCCCCTCTCCCGCATCGAGCGCTGCCGCAGAACGAGCGACCGCCGCCCCGTATGATTCGGCGAGCCCTGCGACGTAGAGCGCGGCCGCAGCGTTCAGCAGGACGGCCGAACGGGCGCCGGGCGCGCCCCCGCCGGCGAGCACATCCACGATGATCGCCGCGTTCTGCGCTGGTCCACCTCCCGCCAGATCCGCCGGGTCGGCGGGGGGGAGCGCATAATCACGCGGATCGATCGTCCATGACGCCACCGCTCCGTCGCGCACCTCGAGGACCGAGGTCGTGCCGAGCGGCGAGATCTCATCCATGCCGGGCTCCCCGTGCACGACCAGTGCGTGCACGGTGCCGAGGTGCGCGAGAGCGCCGGCGATGAGCGGCATACGGTCGCGTTCGGCGACGCCGATCACCTGCCGGCCGGCATGCGCTGGGTTCGCCAGTGGGCCGACGATGTTCATGACCGTGGGAATGCCCAGTTCGCGCCGCACCGGTCCCACGTGGCGCATGGCGGGGTGCATCAACGGCGCGAACATGAAGACGATCCCCGCCTCCTCGAGCACGCCGGCCATCTCCGCCGGCGCGATCTCGATGGACACGCCCAGCGCTTCGAGCACGTCGGCGCTGCCACAGGCGGAGGTGAAGGAGCGGTTGCCGTGCTTGGCGACGCGCACGCCCATGCCCGCGGCGAGCAGGGCGGCCGCCGTGCTGATATTGAAGGTGGTCACGCTGCCGCCCCCCGTGCCGCAGGTATCCACCAGCCGCGCGGCGTCCGCAGCGGGGATCGTCACCATAGCGCGGCGGAGGGCCGTGGCGGCGCCGGCCACCTCGTCAGGCGTCTCCCCCTTCACTCTTAACGCCACGAGCAGTGCGGCCACCTGGGCAGGCGATCCCTCCCCGGCCATGATGTTGTCGAAGGCGCCGGTGGCATCGTCGCGGGAGAGGGCGTGGCCGGCGGCAAGCTGCTTGATGGCGGCGGCGAGCCGCTCAGCCGGCATGGTGCGCCCCGAGCAGGCGATCCGCGAGACGGGCCTCGCTTGCGATCATCGCAATCACGGCCGCCAGCAGGCGGACGCGCTCGACGTCGGCCTCGGTGAACACGCCCTGCCGCGCGCGGTTGGCCAGGTTCACGACGCCCAGCACGTCGTCCCGCTGCACGAGTGGGAAGCTGATGAACGAGCCGGTCGTGAAATACTGGTCGCGCAGCAGAGGATGCGACGCGGCCTGATCGACGTCCTCCACGAGGAGCGGCGTCCGCGCCTCGGCGACACGACCGGCCACGCCCTCGCCGATGCGGATCCGGGCGCCGTCGTTCACGTGAGGCGCCACGCCGCGGGCGGCCGCGAGAAACAGGTAACCGGGCTCCGGTGCGCGCAGCATCAGCGAGACGCGCTGTGCCTGCATGTCCTCGCCGACGAGCGAGAGGAGGCCGTCGACGAGCTCACGCGCATCGGCGGTCGTGGTGGCGAGTGTCAGCACGCTGTCGAGCAGGGTCAGCGTGCGCGTCGCCTGACGCAGCTCCGTACTGCGCCGGTGCAGCTCGATGTGCGCCTGCTCGAGGTGCCCGATCGCGGCGCCGAGCTGCTGCTCGCTCGCCTCCGCCTTCCGCGTGGCGCGGCGGGCCTCCTCTTCAGCGCGCGCGGAGTTCTGCGCAAGCGTGATGAGTCGCGCGTCGTCTGGGGCTGCCGTGATCCCCGCGGAGGGCGTGATGCGGGCGGCGGCGAGCAGCCGCGCCTCCAGCTCTTCGAGGCGACGCTCGTACTCGCCGTGCACGCGCTGGGTCACGTCCTCCAGCGTCTGGACCGCCTCCTCGCGCGCCTCACGCTCCGCGAAGCGGGCGAAGGCGAGCTCGTACAGCGCCACGGCCGGCGTGAACCGTTCCACCGTGCGTGCACCGAACAGCTTCCGCGGCTCGTACAACACCATCATCGCGGCGAGCTGCCCGTCGATGAGCATGCCGCGCAACGTCAGCATGCCGGACTCCATCGGTGCGAAGCCGAGCATGCGCGCGAACTCCGCGGGGCGCTCGGTGATGTCGGCGAACTCCGCGCCCCCGTCGACCCGGCCGCGGACCGACGCCGGCAGATGGTCGAGCGTGAGCTCCAGCGGCTCGTGCAGCACGCGCGCGCCGACCACCGTGGCGCGGTCACGCAGCATGGCGCGGCGGGCGTCGTGCGTGAACACTGCCAACACCGCCCCACGATCCAGCTCGCTCAGCGCCTCGGCCAACGCGACGAACGTCGCGTCGGCGCTGGGTGCGGCGTGCAGCGCATGCGCGAGCGTGGCGAGAGTACGCGGGGCCATGACGGGGGGTTGAATTCAGGGCGGCGGAACGCGGAATGTTGAGGCGTACGTCGTGGAAAGTCAATCGGTTCCGCGCTTTCGCACGCGCTCTCCCACGCGCTTGACCAGCCGGGCCGAAGGGCTATGTTCCCGCCCATGACCACCCGCGCCATCCAGCTCGTGCTGCAGTACGATGGATCCGGGTTTTCAGGGTGGCAGCGGCAACCGGAGACGCGCACCGTGCAGGGCGTGGTCGAAGTGGCGCTGGAACGGTTGTGTGCGGCGCCGATCGCCGTGCTCGGCGCGGGACGAACGGATGCAGGAGTGCACGCGACTGGGCAGGCGGCGGGCGTGAGGGTGCCCGCGCGCTGGTCGCCGCACGAACTTCGGCGGGCGCTCAACGCGCTGCTCCCGGACGATGTCTGGGTCGCAGCCGCGCACGCAATGCAGCCGGAGTTCCATGCGCGCTTCGACGCCGTCGGGCGGGCCTACCGCTATCGCATCGGGCTCGACGAGGAGGCAGCCTCGCCGTTCCGGCGGCGGCACGAGTGGAGCTATCGCCGTCCACTCGACCAGGCACGGCTCGAGTCGGCCACCGCGCGCATCCGTGGCGAGCATGTGTTCCGCGCGTTCGCCGTACAGGGCACCGCGCCGCCGCACGACACGCATCGGTGCCGCATTGCGAACGCCACGTGGATCCCGCGGGATGGTGGACTAGACTTCGTGATCGAGGCGAATCGCTTTCTGCATCACATGGTTCGCTTCCTGGTCGGTACGCTCCTCGACGTGGCCGCCGATCGACGACCGACCGAGGACATGGACCGGCTGCTCGCAGCGGGCGACAATCGGGACGTCTCCCCGCCGGCCCCGCCGCATGCGCTCTTCCTCGAGCGTGTGCGCTATCCGCCGCACCGCTATCTGGACGTCAGATGAAGCTTCTGCTCGCCACGACTGATCTCGACGACTTGCAGTGGGCGGCCGATCGCCAGTGGGCGGATGGCGTCTTTCTCGGGAGTGGTGCCGCCGTGCTCGAGGGACCGCTCGAGAACGGCGCCGGCTGGCTGACCGAGGCGGGCCGCATTGTGGGAGCGCCGATCTACGTGGGAGTGCGCTCCATGCACGGCGAGGAGATGGCGCGTGAGGCACGCGAGCTCGCGCGGGCCGGCGAGCAGATCATTGTCGTGCTGCCCTTCGTGGAGGATGCCTTCGCCGTGATCCGGCGCCTGACGAGCGAGGGGCTCCAGGTGGGCGCGGACTATGTCTTCTCCGGCGCGCAGGCGCTGCTCGCGGCGAAAGCCGGCGCGGTCGCCGTGGTGGTGCCGTCCACGCATCGTGATGCGTATGGCCGCGCGGGGCTCGACGCGCTCCCCGAAGTGCGGGACGCACTCGCCGGCGCACGGCTCGAATGCGACATCATCGCCGTGGAGCCCCGAACCGCCACGGAGTTCGGGCAGTGCGCCGCGAACGGCGTGGATGCGGTTGCGGTGAGTCTGACCGCACTGCGGGCGTTCGCCAGCCACCCGCTCACCGACCGCGGCATCGACCACTACCTCAGCATGGCCGCCGGTCGCAAGCGGTCGCCGACGGTCTGATGCACCGCGCCTGTGCCCTCGCGCTGCTCCTCGCCGTACCCATGGGCGTCATCGGGTGCCAGCAAGGCGGCGAACCGAGCGCGCAGACGCCCTCAGCCACCGGGAGCGGGCGGGCGCCCACCTCGGTCGCCGTCGCGTCCATCTCCGACTCGCGCCGCACCGCGATCACCGACGCGGTGGCCCGCGTCGCGCCAGCGGTGGTCACCGTGCAGACGGAAGTGGTGCAGCGGGTCGCGTCCGATCCGTTCGAGCAGTTCTTTGGCGTTCGCTCCGGGCAGCGCATAACGCCGGGCATCGGCTCGGGCTTCATCATTCGCGCTGATGGTGTGATCGTGACGAACGCCCACGTGGTCGCCGGTGCGCAGCGTGTCTCGGTCGCGCTGCCCGATGGCACCAGCTACGAGGCGCGCGTGCTCGGTGCCGACGAGGCAAACGACCTCGCCGTCCTCAAGATCGAGGCGCAGGATCTCCCGGTCGCGGCCCTCGGCCGATCCGACGCCCTCCTGATCGGCGAGTGGGTGATCGCGCTCGGGAATCCGTTCGGCTTCCTCATCGGCAATCCGGAGCCGAGCGTCACGGCCGGCGTGTTGAGCGCGACGGGGCGGAATCTCGTCGCACGGGGGGAGGGCGAGGGCGGCGCCTACGTCGACATGCTGCAGACCGACGCCTCGGTGAATCCGGGCAATTCGGGCGGGCCGCTGGTGAACGCCGCCGGCGAGGTGATCGGCGTCAACAGCAGCATCTACTCACCGACCGGCGGTTCGATCGGACTCGGCTTCGCGATCCCGATCAACCGGGCGGTCCGGGTCGTGGAAGATCTGCTGGAGCACGGCGAAGTGCGCCGTCCGTGGATCGGAGTCAAGCTCGAGATTCCGCGCGCCCCGTCCGTCCGCGATGCGTTGCGGGCGGGCGCCGTGGTGGGGGACGTCGCGCCGGGTTCACCCGCCGCCGACGCCGGCCTCCGTCCGGGCGACGTGCTGCTGCAGTCCCGGGAGCGCGCCCTCCGCAACTTCTACGATTGGGAAGCCGAGCTGCTCGAGCTCCGCGTGGGCGAGGAGGTGCCGCTGCGCGTTCGACGCGGCGATTCCGAATTCGACGCCGTGGTGAGGGTCGCCGATCTTCCCGAGGTCGGCGCGCCACGAGTCGAGGTGCTGCGCGGCATCGAGGTGGTGACGGTCACGCCGGCGATCCGGGTGGAGCGGCAGCTCCGGAGCCCGCGGGGCGCGCTGGTGGTGTCGGTGTCGTCGCAGGTCCAGCAGGCGATCGGCCTCGCCCCCTTCGACGTGATCGTCCAGATCGGACGCACGCCCATCACCTCGGCGGATCAGGTGGGCCAGGCGATCGACTTCTTCAGCACGCGCGGGCCGGTTAGCATGCTCATCGAGCGCAACCAACAGATCTTTCAGACGGATTTCTACGTTCGATGACCCCATCGCCGCACGATCGCTACTCGTCGCCGCTCTCCGAGCGCTACGCCTCCCGGGCGATGCTCGAGCTCTGGTCTCCGCGGCAGCGGTACGGCCTCTGGCGGCGGCTCTGGCTGGCGCTGGCGGAGGCGGAACGGGAGCTCGGCGTGGCGATCCCCGCCGAGGCGATCACGCAGATGCGGGCGCATTTGGACGACATCGACTTCGAGGCGGTCGCCGCCTACGAGCGACGATTCCGCCATGACGTGATGGCGCACGTGCACGCGTTCGGCGATGTGGCGCCGGCCGCCAAGCCGTTCATCCACCTCGGCGCGACCAGCGCGTTCGTGACCGACAACGCCGATCTGATCCTGATGCGGCGCGGACTCGAGTTGCTGCACGGCAAGCTCATCGCCGTGATCCGTGCGCTCGCGCACTTCGCCCGTGAGTGGCGCACCGAACCGACGCTCGGGTACACGCACATCCAGCCGGCGCAGCTCACGACGGTCGGCAAACGTGCGGCGCTCTGGCTGCAGGACCTCGTCCTCGATGTCGCGGATATCGAGCACCGGATCGCCACCCTGCCCTTCCGCGGCGTCAAGGGCACCACCGGGACACAGGCCAGCTTCCTCCAGCTGTTCGACGGTGATCACGCACGCGTGCGGCAACTCGATAGCCGCGTCGCGGCCGCGATGAGCTTCACCCACGTGATTCCAGTCTCTGGCCAGACCTACAGCCGTAAGGTCGACGCGCAGGTACTCGGCGCCGTCGCCGGCGTCGCGGCGAGTGCGTCGAAGTTCAGCGGCGACATCCGACTGTTGCAGTCGTTCGGCGAGATGGAGGAGCCGTTCGAGTCCGAGCAGATCGGCTCGTCGGCGATGGCGTACAAGCGGAATCCGATGCGATCCGAGCGCATCGCTGCGCTCGCGCGGTTCGTGCTCTCGCTCGAGCCGAACGCGAATCAGACGCACGCCGTCCAGTACTTCGAGCGCACCCTCGACGACAGCGCGAATCGCCGCCTGGCGATTCCGGAGTCGTTCCTCGCCACGGACGCGATTCTCATCCTGATGGCGAACGTTGCAGGTGGACTCGAGGTGCATCCCGCGCGCATCCGCCGCCGGCTGTTCGATGAACTGCCCTTCATGGCCACCGAAGATCTCATCGTCCGCGCGGTCCGCGCGGGCGGCGATCGTCAGGCAGCGCACGAGGTGATTCGCCGCCACAGCATCGAGACCGCGCGCGCGATGAAGCACGAGGGCGCCGCCAACGACATGCTTGAGCGGCTGGACGCGGATCCGGACTATCCGGTCGGGATCGAGGATCTGCGCGCCGCGATCGATCCGATGCGCTTCATCGGACGGTCGGCCGAACAGGTGGACGAATTCCTTGCTGAGGTCATCGAGCCGATCCTGGCCGGTTCGACGCATGGCGCCTCGGCGGTCGAGGAGCTTCGCGTATGACGGTCATCGCCGCCTCCACGCTCCCGCTCCCGCTGCTCTTTCGCGGCAAGGTGCGGGACATCTACGCCGTGGATGACGACCGCCTGCTGCTCGTGGCGACCGACCGCGTCAGCGCCTTCGATGTCGTGATGGCCGAGGCGGTGCCGTTCAAGGGCGCGGTCCTGACGCAGATGACGGCCTGGTGGCTGCGACGCTTCGATGGGCTCGTACGGCACCACATGCTGAGCGCGGACGCGGACGAGATCATCCGGGCCGTACCGCAGCTCTATGGTCACCAGCCGGTGCTCCGTGGGCGGGCGATGCTCTGCGTCCGGGCAGAGGTGGTACCGGTGGAGTGCGTGGTGCGCGGCTATCTCGCCGGCTCCGCCTGGGCGGAGTATCGCGAGCATGGGACGCTCGCCGGTGAGCCGCTGCCGGCCGGCCTCCAGGAGAGCGAGCGGCTGGATCCGCCGCTGTTCAGCCCGGCCACGAAGGCGGCCACCGGCCACGACGAGAACATCACGGTGGCGCAGATGGGGGCCGCGGTCGGCAGCGACCTGGCCGCCGAACTCGAGTCGCTCACCCGCGCGATTTACGCGGCCGGGTGCGCGGTGGCTGAGTCGCGCGGCATCCTCATTGCCGATACGAAGTTTGAGTTCGGGCTGCGCAACGGAACCGTGCATCTGATCGACGAAGTGTTGACCCCCGACAGCTCCCGGTTCTGGGCGGCTGATGGGTATCGCGCGGGGCACCCGCAGCCCAGCTTCGACAAGCAACCGCTGCGCGATTGGCTCGCCGTCGAGCGGCGGGCGGGTCGCTGGAATGGCGATGCGCCACCCCCTTCGCTGCCTGCAGAGGTCGTGGAGGCGATGTCGGCTCGCTATCTCGATGCCTTCCGCCGAATCACCGGCGACACCCTCGACACCGACATGCTGACGTGAGATTCGCCAGCGAAGGCCTCATCTTTATCGGCATCGCCTTCGCGGTCGCCGCCGCCGCCATGGCCTTCGCGCTCCAGCGGCGCTCCTGGCCTCTCTGGCTGGTCGCGGCGGCGCTCTTCGTCGCGGCGCTCTGCGTTGCCTACGTCTTCCGCGGCGACCCTGCGACCAGGAGCCTCACGGCGCTGGCCGAGTTCCCGCAACCGTGACGCCGCGCCCGGCTCGGGACCGCGGAGCCCGTCGCGCGATCGTTGTGCTGCCGAACGGCTTCACGCTCGCCAATCTCTTCTTCGGCATCTTCGCCATGGTCGCGGCCTCGCGCGGTGATTTCGTCGCGGCGGGATGGTACGTCGTCCTTGGCGGCGTCTGCGATGCCTTCGACGGACGCATCGCGCGCGTCACGCGCACGGGAAGCCGGTTCGGGGAGGAGCTGGACTCGCTCGTGGACGCGATCACCTTCGGGCTCGCGCCGGGGATGATCATGTACTTCGCGGTGCTCAACCGCGAAGGATGGGATTGGATCTGGGTCTTCCTGTTCGCCGCCTGCGCAGTGGTCCGCCTCGCGCGGTTCAACGTGGAGCAGGCGGGCAGCGCCAAGACCCACTTCCGCGGGCTACCGAGTCCGGCTGCGGGGCTCACCCTGGCGACCTACTACTGGTTCAGCCAGACCGATCTCTACCTGCAGACGCGGATCGGCGATCTCCCCTGGCACGTGATGTTACGCTTCGTCATGGCGCTGCTGGCATTCCTGATGATCAGCGACGTGCCCTACCCGGCGGTCCCGCGCATCAACTTCAAGACACTCCGCGGGATCGCCGGCGCGGTGATCGTGATCGGTGCGGTCCTGGGGCTGATCTTCCTGCCGAAGCAGTTCTTCTTCCCGGTGTTCCTGGGTTACGTCGCGTACGGCGCGGTCCGGTACTTCGTCCTAGGCATGCTCGAACGCGATCCGCGCGTCCCGATCAGCCTCGGGTCGTCCGGTTCAGCCACCACGCTCTCGACCGGGGGGTTTCCGGTGGAGATCGAGGAATCGCTGCTGGACGACGACTCAGACGATCTGGACGAACCCGACGAACCACCCCGACGACGCCGCCGCCGCAAGCGGCCGCGCGTCGATCCGCCTCGCGGCGATTCATCCTCCGAGGACCCGTCCGTATGACGCAGTATCGTGCCGCCGTTCACATCACCCCCCGCCGCGGCATCCTCGATCCGCAGGGAAAGGCCGTTGCCGGTGCACTGCATTCGCTCGGGTTCGCGGGCGTACGTGAGGTCCTCGTCGGCCGTCACCTCGTCCTCGACGTCGACGCCGCCGACGAGGAGGGGGTGCGGACCGCGGTCAGCGAGATGTGCCAACGGCTTCTCGCCAATCCGGTGACGGAGGACTTCGAGATCGCCAGCGTGGAGGCGTCGTGAAATTCGGG
>PPFU01006822.1_pt1 | contig 11343 bp, 9 predicted proteins | sample 1535991 | NCBI WGS metagenome assembly PPFU01 (sample SAMN04901290, study PRJNA319586) | Hypolithon metagenome, whole genome shotgun sequencing project. | isolation source: Antarctic Hypolithon | place: Antarctica: Miers Valley | collected 2014 | reverse complement strand
CGCAATGGCCGCAGCCTGTACACCCGCGAACAGGTGTTCGGCGGCAAGCAGCTGACTGACGAAGTGATGCGCCGCTATGGCTTGAGCTACGAGGAAGCCGGCTTGGCCAAGCGCCAGGGCGGGCTGCCGGAGAGCTACGAAGTCGAAGTCCTGGAGCCGTTCAAGGAAGCGATGGTCCAGCAGGTCAGCCGCCTGCTGCAGTTCTTCTACGCGGGCAGCGAATACAACCGCGTCGACCAGATCGTGTTGGCTGGCGGCTGCGCCTCGATTACCGGCGTGTCCGAACTGCTTGAAGAACAGCTGGGCGTCCCCTCGATCGTTGCCAATCCGCTGGCGCACATGACGCTCGGTCCGCGCGTGCAGGCGCACGCATTGGCCCAGGATGCCCCGGCACTGATGATTGCCTGCGGCCTGGCCCTGAGGAGCTTCGACTGATGGCCAGAATCAATCTGCTGCCGTGGCGCGTGGAACGCCGCAAACAGCGGCAAAACGAGTTCTACACGATGCTCGGCATGTCGGCGCTCGCAGCCGCGCTGTTGTCGTTCTTCATCATCATGTATTTCAACGGACAGATCAGCGGGCAGAACGCCCGCAACGCCTATCTGCAGGGCGAGATCGACAACGTCCAGAAGCAGCTCGACGAGATCAAGCTGCTCGACGAGAAAAAAGGCAGGCTGCTGGCGCGCAAGGCGGTCATCGAGAAGCTGCAGGTCAACCGCTACCAGATGGTGCACCTGTTCGATTCGCTGGTGCGCACCATCCCCGATGGCGTCGTCCTGACCACGATAAAGCAGGAGGGCGAGTTGCTGACGCTGGCCGGCCGGTCGCAGTCCAACACGCGCGTCGCCACCTACATGCGAAATCTGGAAGGCTCGGGATGGATGACCAGCCCGGACGTCACCGTGATCGAAGCCAAAAGCGCGACCGATGACAAGGCCGCAGCGGCCACCGCAATCGCGAGCAACAACACGCTGCCCTACGCCTTCACGCTGAAGGTGACGCTGGCCAATCCCAACGCACCCAAGGAAGGGGAAACAGTGGTGCCAGGGGCGCCGCCAGTGCCGGGCGCCACGCCCACACCCGCCGCTACGCCTGCGCCCGCAACGCCGGCTGCTGCACCCGCGACGGGAGGAGCCAACTCGTGAGCCAGAAAAAGATTTCGCTGAAGGAACTGGACTTCAACAACATGGGGTCCTGGCCACAACAGGCCAAACTCGCGTTTTCGTTGATCATCGCGTTGCTGATCGTGTTTCTGTCCTATTGGTTCTTCGTGCGCGACCAGCGCGAAGAACTGGCCGGGCTGGAGAGAACCGAAACCGACCTGCGCGCCACGTTCGAGAAGAAGCAGGGCGAAGCAGCCAATCTGGAGCCGCTCAAGCTGCAGCTCGCGCAGATGGAACAGGCCTTGCAGCAGATGCTGCGGCAACTGCCGAGCAAGACCGAGATGCCCGACCTGATCGTCGACATTTCGCAGACCGCGCTTGCGACCGGCATCCAGAACGAGCTGTTCCAGCCGGGTCCGGAAACGCCGCAGGAGTTCTATGCGGAAAAGCCCATCGAACTGGCCATGGTCGGCACCTATCACCAGTTCGGCGCCTTCGTCAGCGGTGTGGCCTCGCTGCCGCGTGTGGTCATCATGACCATGCATAACATTTCGCTGGAGCCGCGCAACAAGGGCGCAGCGATCACCCCGGACAGCAGCCTGGAACTCAAGGGCACGGTCAAGACCTATCGCTATCTTGATGAGAGCGATACACCAGCAGCACCGGCAGACGGCGCGGCTACCCCGGCTGCGATGCCTGCGCCCGCAGCGGGAGGCAAATAATGGCTACGCAGCACTTGCTCAAGCTCGCCGCTGTTTCAGCAGTCATGCTGTTCGTGACCGGCTGCGGTCGAAGCATCACCAGCACGCCCGGCGAAGCGCCGAATCTCGAGAAGTGGGTGGCCGAGGTCAAGAGCCGCCCCGCGCCGCCTATCGAAGTCATTCCGTTAATGCAGCAATTCGAGACCTTTGAATATGCCGCGCAGAACCTGCGCGACCCCTTCAGCGATGCCTTCACGACCGATAGCGGCGGCAGCGGTCCGCGCCCGGATTCGGATCGGCGCCGACAGCCGCTGGAACTGTTCCCGTTGGACAGCCTGGACATGGTGGGGACGTTGGGCAGTGGCAGAGGCATCGTTGGCCTGGTGATGTCGCCCGACAAGGTCACACACCGCGTCCGCCCGGGGGCCTACATCGGGCAAAGCGACGGTCGCGTGACCGCGCTGTACGAAGACCGAATCGAAATCGTCGAACTGGTGCCGGACGGTGCGGGAGGCTGGCTGGAACGGCCGGCGACCGTGGCGCTGGAAAATCAATGAGTAGGGGAACGCTAATGAGCTTGTTCAACGCTGACCGTCGGCTTTCCGCGCGACGTCCCAAAGCACGTTTCGCTGCCTTTGCCGGCCTTGCCTGCGGGCTGCTCGCAGCGACGGCGAGTGTCCAGGCCAGCCGCTCCGATGCGATGTCGCTGATGCCCGCGCTGGCGCAATCGACGGGCGTCTCGGCCGTCGATCCCGCCAAGCGCACTGGTTCGGCTGTCACCGTCTCCAACATCGACTTCAAGCGCGGCGAAGGCGGCTCCGGCCGGCTGATCATGCGTTTCAGCGGCGACGGCGCCATGCCCGACCTGCGCAACGAAGGCTCGAATGTCGTAGTGGAAGTCGGCAATGCGCAGATCCCCGCATCGCTGCAGAAGCCGCTCAACGTGACCGATTTCGCCACGCCCGTGCAGCGCATCGACGCCAGCGGCAATGGGGCTGGCACGCGCCTGGTGCTGAGTACCAGCGGCGCCTTCGAGACGCTGGCCTACCAGACCGGCCGCGACTACATCGTCGAAATCGTGCCTCGCGCCAATGCGCAGGTCGCGCGCGGCGGCGTGCAGTCGACCATTGCCGCCGGACAGGTCACGCCGGTGCGCGCCTACCGCGGCAAGCCGGTGAACTTCAACTTCCAGGACGTGCCAGTGCGCACGGTGCTGCAGCTGATCGCCGAGGAATCCAACCTCAATATCGTTGCCTCCGACACCGTGCAGGGCAACGTGACCCTGCGGCTGGTCAACGTGCCGTGGGACCAGGCGCTGGACATCGTCCTGCGCGCACGCGGTCTCGACAAGCGTCGTGACGGCAACGTGGTCTGGGTCGCGCCGCAGTCGGAAATCGCCAAGTACGAGCAGGATGTCCAGGACGCCCGCATCGCGATCGAGAACCGCGCCGAAATGGTCACCGAATACATCCCGGTGAACTACGGCAACGCCGAGGACATCGCCAAGCTGCTGACCGACGAAAGCAAGAGTGGCACTGCGGGCGGCGGTGGAGCGGGTGGTGCCGGCGGGCAGCAAAGCCGCGGCTTTCTCTCGCCACGCGGCAGCATCAGCTTCGACCGGCGCACCAACACCTTGCTGGTCATCGACATTCCGCAAAAAGTGACGGAAATCCGCCGCCTCGTATCGCTGCTCGACAAGCCTGTCGACCAGGTCATCATCGAGGCCCGAATCGTCATTGCCAACGAAAGTTTTGCGCGTGAGCTGGGTGCCAAATTCGGCTTGAGCGGCGTCAAGGATCACCTGCTCTACAACAGCAGCATCGGCAACAATATCGCGACCCAGAACTCGATTGTGGCTGCGCAAACCAGTACTGGTTCCGGAATTCCCCAACCGTATACGCAGTCGCGCGGCTTGAACGTGAACCTGCCCTCCACCCTGGCAGGCGCTGGCTCGCTCGCACTGTCCATCCTCAACGCTGGCTACGCCCTGGATGTAGAACTGTCGGCGTTGCAGACCGAAGGCCGCGGCGAAGTCATTTCCAACCCGCGCATCGTCACCAGCAACCAGAAGGAAGCGGTGATCCGCCAGGGTGAAGAAGTCGGCTATCTGACCCTGACTGGCGCAGGTGCCGGTGGCGGCGTGCAGGTGCCGCAGGTGCAATTCAAGGACGTATTGCTGGAACTCAGAGTCACCCCGACCATTACCAACGACGGTCGCGTGTTCCTGGCGATGAACGTCAAGAAGGATGAAGTGATCGGCTTCGTCGATACCGGCGTCGGCAGCGTGCCTCGCATCAACAAGCGCGAGGTCAACACGGCGGTGCTGATCGATGACGGCCAGACGGTGGTGATCGGCGGCGTCTATGAATTCCGCGACCGCAGCGACTTGAGCAAGGTGCCGTTCCTGGCCGACCTGCCGGTGATCGGCAACCTGTTCAAGCGCAAGGGCCGCACCAAGGACAAAGCCGAGCTGCTGATCTTCGTCACGCCCAAGGTCTTGCCGGTCGCACAGCGCAACTGACCGCTGGCGCAGCAATACCCGCAAAAACGGAGCCTCATGGCTCCGTTTTTGTTTGCACTGCCGGAGCCGCGTGGTGGCTGAACATCGCAGCACACGTCACGAACCTTCACACCGGAGATGGGTCAAACTCGACCCACAACCCGGCCGGATCGCACGCACCGATGGACAGCCGCACCCCCGACGTTCCCCGCCTGCACGATGCCTTCCGCGCCCTGCGCGATTCGCTGTCCGAAACCATCGTCGGCCAGTCCGCGCTGGTCGAGCGGCTGCTGATCGCATTGCTGGCCGATGGCCATCTGCTGGTCGAAGGCGCACCTGGCCTGGCCAAGACCACCGCGATCCGCGCGTTGGCCGCGCGCCTCGACGCCGACTTCGCCCGCGTCCAGTTCACCCCCGACCTGCTGCCCGCCGACCTCACCGGCACCGAGGTCTGGCGTCCGCAGGACGGCCGTTTCGAGTTCCAGCCGGGACCGATCTTCCACCCCGTGCTGCTAGCCGACGAGATCAACCGCGCACCGGCCAAGGTGCAGTCGGCCCTGCTTGAAGCGATGGGCGAGCGGCAGGTGACGGTTGGGCGGCAGACCTACCCGCTGCCGGCCTTGTTCCTGGTGATGGCCACGCAGAACCCGATTGAGCAGGAAGGCACGTTCCCCCTGCCGGAAGCGCAACTCGACCGGTTCCTGATGTACGTGCGCATCGGCTACCCCGACGCGTCGGCGGAAACGGAAATCCTGCGGCTGGCGCGCGAGCGTGCGCGCGAAAACTTGCAGATTACGGCTGCCACGACCACCAAGATGCCCATCGAGGACGTCTTTGCCGCGCGCGCCGCCGTGCTTGACCTGCATGTCGCGCCGCAACTCGAGCGCTATCTGATCGAACTGGTGCTCGCCTCGCGCGATGCCAAGCGTTACGACGCCGATCTCGCGCGCCGTATCGCCTGGGGCGCCAGTCCGCGCGGTTCGATCGCGCTCGAACGTTGCGCGCGGGCGCGCGCATGGCTGGCTGGTCGGGATTTCGTCACGCCCGACGACGTGCGCGCGATCGCCCCGGATGTGCTGCGTCATCGCGTCCTGCCGAGCTACGAAGCCACCGCCGAGGGTTGGGATGGGGAACGGCTGGTGGCGGCGCTGCTCGACAAGGTTCCGCTGCCGTGACCACTGCGATTTTTTTTGCAGAAGCGCCCCATGGGCGCGATGGAGCTTTACCGGTAACGCCGCAGCGCGCCCATGGGGCGCTCCTACCGAGCTTCGTTCAATGAGCGACGGCATCATTCCGACCTTGGCCGAACTCGTCGCCCTGCGTGGCGCAGCGCAGGGTCGGCGTTCGGCCAAGCGTGGACGTCATGGCGTCAGTGGACACGCGTTGTCGCCGATGCGCGGACGCGGCATGGAGTACGCCGAGTCGCGCGAGTACGCGATCGGCGACGACGCCCGCCACATCGACTGGCGGCTCACCGCGCGCAGCGGCAAGCCCCACACCAAGCTGTTCCAGGCCGAACGCGAACGCCTGACCCTGATCGTCGCCGACACCGCCGCGCCGCTGTATTTCGGCACGCGCGTGCGCTTCAAATCCGTGCAGGCCGCGCGCGCGGGCGCCGTGGCCGCATGGGTGGCGATTCGAGATGGAGATCGCGTCGCGGCACTGCGCGGCAGCCACAAGGAACCGCCCGTTCCGCCCGCCGCGGGACCGCGCGGCGCGTTGCGCGTGCTCGATGCGCTGGTGCGCTGGTATTCAAAATCACCGGAGGACGACGCCGGCCTCGCCATCGCTCTCGACCACGCCGCCCGTCTGCTGCGTCCCGGTTCGCGCCTGGTGATCCTCGCCGATCCCGCCAGCATTCCGTCCATCGCCGAATCGCGTTGGCCGGCGCTGGCCCTGCATCACGAAGTATTCGTGCTGCTGCTCAGCGATCCGATCGAACGCGACCCACCGAAAAGCGTCCTGCCGTTCGCAAGCGGCGATCATCGCGTCGAACTCGACTTGGGCAACGCCTCGCAACGCCAGCGCTGGCGCAGGGAGTTCGTGTCGCCGATCGACGCGGCGCTGGAGGCACTGCCATCGCGCGGCGTGCGCGTGCAGACCCTGTCGTCGGAAGCGCCGAGCGAAGCGTGGCTGCCGTTACTCGGCCGCGCGCAACCCAAGGTCGCCTGAAATGTCGCCCGATGGACTCGTGCTGCGCGACATCCATCCACCGGTGGCGCCGCCGTGGTGGCCGCCCGCGCCGGGCTGGTGGGTGGTGTTCGCGATCATCACCTTCGCGATCGCGATCGCGGCATGGTCGATCGCGCGCCGTCGTCAACGCCGGCGCGCGATCGTTGCCTTGTTCGACCAGGGCATCGCGACTGCATCGACGCCCGTCGCGCAGGTCGCCGCGATGTCGGAACTGCTGCGCCGCGCCGCGCGCAGGCACGCGCCGCATGCCGATATCCTGCAAGGCGACGACTGGCTGCGCTTTCTTGATGGGGATGCACTCGATGGCGATGCAACGCCCGCGCCTTTCTCGGAAGGCGCGGGACGCATCCTGCTCGAAGGTGGGTTCCGGCGCGAGGTCGAAAGCACCCACGTCGCGGCGCTCGTCCCGCTCGCACGCGCGCGGTACCTCGAGCTGATGTCCGCGAAACCATGAACATCCCCGGCGGACTGCATGCCCTCTTCGCCGATTTCGCCTGGCCATGGCTGCTGCTCGCACTGCCGTTGCCGTGGCTTGCGCGCCGCCTGTTGCCGGCGCGCAGAAGCGCATCGGCCGCTCTCAGGGTGCCGTACGGCAACCGGCTCGATGGCATCGCCGGCATCGGTGGCAGCGCGCGCGGTCAGCATGCAAGTTCGTTGCTGTGGATCGCATGGATCCTGCTGTGCGTGGCCGCTGCGCGCCCGCAGCAACTTGGCGCGCCGATCGCACCGCCGCAGGCGGGCCGCGACATGATGCTGGCCGTCGATCTGTCCGGCAGCATGGCCGAGGAAGACATGCAGCTGGGCGGTCATCTCGTCGATCGCCTGACGGCAGCGAAAGCCGTGATCGCCGATTTCCTCGACCGCCGCGCTGGCGATCGCGTCGGCCTGCTGGTGTTCGGCCAACGCGCCTACACGCTGACGCCGCTCACGCTGGACCGCGATTCCGTGCGCGACCAGCTCGCCGACGCCGTGATCGGTCTGGCGGGCCGCGAAACCGCCATCGGCGACGCCATCGGCCTGGCCGTCAAACGCCTGCGCACGCAACCGGCCGAACAGCGGGTGTTGATCCTGCTTACGGACGGCGTCAACACCGCCGGCGTGCTCGATCCGCGCAAGGCCGCCGAACTTGCCAAGAGCGAGCGCGTGCGCGTGCATACCGTCGCGTTCGGCGGCCAGGGCGGCATGTCGGTATTCGGTTTCCAGCTGCCGATGCCGGGCGGTCAGGACGAGATCGACGAGCCGACACTGCAGGCGATCGCGGATGAAACCGGCGGCCGTTTCTTCCGCGCGCGCGACACCGAATCGCTGGCCGGCATCTACGCCGAAATCGATCGCCTGGAGCCGGTACAACGCCCCGGTGAACAGATCCGTCCGCGCAAAGAACAGTACGCATGGCCACTCGCTGCCGCGCTCGCGTTCGCGCTGCTCGCACTCGCCGTCCCGAACCGTAGATTGGCGTGAGCGACCTGCCGATGGCATTGCATTTCATCCGTCCGCACTGGTTGTGGGCGTTGCTCGCATTGCCGCTGCTGGCGATGTGGTGGCGCGCGCGGCGCAAACGCGAAAGCGTGTGGCGAGACGTGGTCGATGCGCATCTGTTGCCGCACCTGTTGCAGGGCACTCCGGGCCGGCGCGCATGGGCTGGCTTGTGGCTATCGATGCTCTCGCTCGCCATCGCGATCGTCGCGCTGGCCGGACCCGCCTGGCGCCTGGGCGAACAACCGCTCTGGCAGACCGAGTCGCCGCTGGTGATCGCACTGGACCTGTCGAGTGCGATCACGACACCCGACCTGCCGCCCTCGCGCCTGCTGCAGGCGCGCGCCAAGATCGCGACGCTGCTGCGCGAACGCGCCGGAGGGCAGGTCGGCCTGGTGGCTTTCGCGGGCGATGCATTCACGGTCGCACCGCTCACCGACGACGTGGCGAACGTTGCGTTGTTCCTCGATGCGCTCGCCCCCGATGTGATGCCGGTCGATGGCAGCCGCGCCGATCGCGGCATCGACATCGCTGCAATGCTGCTGCGGCAGGCAGGCTTCGACCGCGGCGACATCGTGGTGCTGAGCGACCATGCCGACAACGATGCGCGCGATGCGGCGGCAAAGGCAATGGCAGCGGGTTACCGCGTCTCTGCACTCGGGCTCGGCACGGCCGCTGGCGCGGCGTATCGCAGGCCGGACGGCGCGATCGCGCAGGCGCGGCTGGATGCAGGTGCGCTGCGCGCCATGAGCGAAGCCGGCGGCGGCGCGTACGCCACCTTGACGGCGAATGAGCGCGACCTGGCCGCACTCGGCATCCTCGATCCGCAACAAGCCGATGCCGCGTCCACGCGCGGCGGCCATGCAGGCTCAAGCGCGGGCAAGACGTGGCAGGACGAAGGCTACTGGCTGCTGCCGCCGTTGATGCTGCTGATGCTGTTCGCATTCCGTCGCGTCGGCGGTGCGGGCGCCGCCGCGTTGCTCCTCTGCTTCGCATTGCCGGCAACGCCCGCACGCGCTGCGGAACAAACCCTGTGGCGACGGCCGGACCAGCAACAGCACGCGCGCATGCAGCAGGGCGTGCAGGCGTATCGCAAAGGCGATTTTGCCACTGCGGAAAAATCCTTCGCCGGCAGCGACAAGCCCAATGCGCACTACAACCGCGGCAATGCCCTGGCGAAAGCGGGGCGTTACGAGGAAGCCATCGCCGCTTACGACGCGGCCTTGCAGAAAAAGCCCGCTATGGAGGATGCGATCGCCAACAAGCGCGCCGTCGAGGCCGCGATGAAGCGCCAGCCGCCAAAAGGCCCGCGGCAGGACAACCGCGGCCGCCAGAACCAGAAACAGCAAGGCGACCAGCGGCCGGGTGGGCAACCCGCGCCCTCGCAACAGGGCGCGCCGCAGCAGCAGGAAGGCAGGGCAGGCCCACAGAAACCGCAACAAGGCATGCCGCAACAAGAAGACGCCGCGAATCCCGACAGCCGCAAACCACAGCAGGGTCCGAACCCCGACGACACGAACGCGCAGCGCAGCGCCGACGCCGCGCAACGCGAACGCATGCAACGTGCGCTGGAACGCGATGGCAAGCAAACCAACGACGGCCGCGACGTCGAAGGCAAGCCTGATCGCGCCGAAACCGCCGCAGAACGCGAGCAGCGACAGATGGTGGACGCGTGGCTGCGGCGCGTGCCGGATGATCCGGGTGGATTGTTACGGCGCAAGTTCGCGCTGGAATACGAGCGCCGGCGCATGCAGGGAGAAGACTGATGGACGCTACGAACAGACGCTGTGTCTTTGTTCGTCATTCCCGCGCAGGCGGGAATCCAGCGACCCTGCCTTTCAGCACTTTCAGGTCACTGGATGACTCGCGGCGCTTGCCCTTCAGGCCATTCTTCTGCGCGAATGTTCGCTCCGCCCCGCGCAGTCCCGCCTACGCGGGAAGGGCGAATCCAATTTCGGAGTACGTAGGCCGGGCAAGGCCGCAGGCCGCGCCCTGGGATGTTCCTCACGTCACCAGGAGCCCCGGATGCGCTGCGCTTACCCGGGCTACGATCCTGCGCTGGAACCTCTTGCCCTTGCTGACGATGTTGCTGCTCATGCTCTGCAGCAGCGCAGCCAATGCCCAGGCCCGCGCCTGGCTCGACCGCGACCGCATCGCCGTGGGCGAAACCGCGACGCTCAACATCGAGACCGGACAACTTGGCGCCACGCCGCAATACGCGGCTCTACAACGCGACTTCATCGTCAGCGGCAACACCAGCAACCGGCAGGTGCAATCGATCAACGGACGCACTACCGTGCGAACCCTGTTCGCGGTCGCACTGCAACCGCGGCGCGATGGCGTCATCGGCATCCCCGCATTGCCGGTCGGGCGCGAACTCACGCAACCCTTGAGCCTCACCGTGACGCAATCCAGCGCCGCGATGCCAAGCCGCGCGGGGCAGGTCGTCTTCATCGAAACCGAAGCCGACGACCAGGATCCCTACGTGCAGCAGGCCGTCGGCGTGGTGTTGCGTCTGTTCTATTCGGTGCCGTTGATCTCCGGCGAACTCGACCTCGACCAGCCCGACGGCGCATCGTTGCAGAAAGTCGGCGACGACCTGCAGTTCACCCGCGAGATAGGCGGCCGTCGCTACAACGTCGTCGAGCGCCGCTATCTCATGGTGCCCGAGCGCAGCGGCACGCTGACCATACCCGCGGCGCGGTTCCAGGGGCAGGGCGCGGGCGGATTCTTCGACGAAATTTTCGGCGACGGCAAGCGCGCGCTGCAGGCACGCGGCGCGCCGCGCATCCTCCGCGTGCGCGGCGCGCCTGCGAACGCGCCGCAACCGTGGCTGCCGTTGCGCGACCTGCAACTGCGCTACGTCGCCACGCCGCAAAACGTCCGCGCGGGCGAGGCGGCCACGGTTGTCGTCGAGGCCACGGCCGATGGCGCGACCGCCGCGCAGATGCCGGAACTGCAACTGGCCGGTTCCGAGGGCGCGCAGGTGTTCGCCGAGCCTGCGCAAACCAATGAAGCCTTCGCCAACGGCCGTCCGCAGGTGACGGTCACGCGGCGTTTTTCCGTCGTGCCTGCGCGCGCCGGTGCGTTGCGGATGGCAGGCCCGGCCCTCGACTGGTGGGACGTGCGCGCCGATGCAGCGCGTACGGTGTCGTTGCCAGAGTTGAACCTGCAGGTCGCGCCGGGTAGCGGCGCGTTTTCAGCACCTGCCGTTGCCGACGAACCCGCGCAGCCGTCGTCTTCGCAACGCTGGATCAGCATCCCGGGTCTGCAGGATGCCGTCGGCCCGTGGGCCTTGGCGACGGTGATCTTCGCGCTGCTGTGGCTGGGTACGTTGATGTGGGGATTGCATCGTCGTCCGACGGCGCAG
>PPFU01006109.1_pt1 | contig 11357 bp, 7 predicted proteins | sample 1535991 | NCBI WGS metagenome assembly PPFU01 (sample SAMN04901290, study PRJNA319586) | Hypolithon metagenome, whole genome shotgun sequencing project. | isolation source: Antarctic Hypolithon | place: Antarctica: Miers Valley | collected 2014 | reverse complement strand
CAGGCCGCCGAAGCGCGCGCTGAACGTGAACGCGCCGGCGCGGAAGGCGCGGCGTCATTGATTGAAGCCAAGGCGCTCCTCTTCGAACTGGTGCAGGAAATCAAGCACGCGCAGATCGAACACGACGCGGCCCAGAAAGAGCTGATTCCAGCGGCGGAAGCGTGGCTCAAGGCCGTGCGCGATGGCGCCAATACTGGCCGCTATGCCGTGCGCGACCTGCTCGAAGCGCAACAGGCATTGCTCGGTGCCCGTCAGCAATTGATCCGGGCGGACGCGGAGTATCACAAAACCCTGGTCGAGATCGAGCGGCTGATCGGCGCCCCCGCGGCGCCCTGAATGTTACGCACCACCCTTTCATCTGAGCTTTGCTCCCTCCCCCTTCATGAAATTGAAACTTCCTCTCGCGATTCTCGCCGTGCTCGTTCTGGGCGGTGCCGGAGTTTACCTTATCTCAAAAAAAGCCGGGCGCACCGCGGCGTTGTCGTCGGAGTCCGGGCACGTCACGGACGCACCCGAAGAAACACCGAAAGGCCCGCATGGCGGAAAACTTTTCCGCGACGGCGATTTCACCGCTGAACTGGCGATCTACGAAATGGGCGTGCCGCCGGAATTTCGCGCGTGGTTTACGCAGGACGGCAAACCCCTGGCGCCTGACACGGTCAAGTTTGGCGTGCAACTGACGCGACCCGGCAACGTCGTCGATCACTACACGTTCAAGCAGGAGGGCGACTACCTGCGCGGCTCGTCGGAGGTTTATGAACCGCACTCCTTCACTTATCTCATCACCGCCGAGCACGGCGGACGCAGCCATCGTTGGGAACTCGCCGCACCGGAAATGCAGACGACCCTCAGTGCGGACAGCGCCAAGACCGCCGGGGTGGTGGTCGAACCCGCGGGTTCGGCGACGCTCGCCGAAACCGTTTCTGTCTACGGCCAGATCAAGCTGAACGGAAACAGGATCGCCCGCGCGACTTCGCGTTTCGCTGGAGTGGTTCGTGAAGCGCGCAAGGGACTGGGCGACGCCGTAACGGAGGGGGAAGTCGTCGCCGTGGTGGAATCGAACCAGACGCTCACGACCTATGAAGTAAAGGCGCCGATTGGCGGCATCATCGTGGAGCGGGCGACCACTGCCGGCGAAGCCGTCTCCGAGGGCGCCCCTCTCTATACGATCGCCGATTTGGCGGAGGTGTGGATCGACCTCAATATTCAGAAACGCGATCAAGCCCGCGTGCGAGTTGGCCAAGCCGTGTCCATCCAGGCGGATGACGGGGGCGCGGAGGCCACGGGCAAGCTCACGTGGCTTTCGCCGTTAGGCTCCGTCGAGTCGCAAACGCTGACAGCACGTGTCGTGATGCCCAATCCGGAGGGACGCTGGCGTCCAGGGCTCTTTGTCAAAGGAGCCATCACGGTCGCAGAGATCCCCGTGCCGGTCGCGGTAAAGGAATCGGGACTGCAAACATTGTTTTCGTTCACCGTGGTCTTTTCGCAGCACGGCGATCTTTACCAGGCGCGCCCGCTGGAAATCGGGCGCCGCAGCGGTGGCTATGTCGAGGTGCTCAAAGGCCTCCATGCCGGCGAACTCTACGTCACCGAAAACAGCTTTCTCATCAAAGCCGATATCGGGAAGTCGGGTGCCAGCCACGACCATTGAGCGGTCACCGCGATGAAAGTCTGGAACACCACCTAACCTCTCTTCCTCATGCTGGAGAAACTCATTCAATTTTCGATTCGCCAGCGCTGGCTCGTTCTCGTGCTCACGCTCGGGATGGCGGTGCTCGGAGTCTTCAACTACTTCCGCCTGCCCATCGATGCGGTGCCGGATATCACCAACGTCCAGGTGCAGATCAACACCGAGGCGCCCGGCTATTCTCCGCTCGAAGCCGAGCAGCGCGTCACCTACCTCGTCGAGACGGCGATGGCAGGCCTCCCGAAGCTCGACTACACGCGCTCGGTGTCGCGTTACGGCCTTTCGCAGGTGACCGTCGCCTTCAAGGACGGCACCGACATCTACTTCGCGCGTCAACTCGTCAACGAGCGCATCCAAGAGGTGAAATCGCAGCTTCCGCCGGGATTGGAGCCGGCGATGGGGCCGATTTCCACCGGACTGGGTGAGATCTTCATGTTCACCGTCGAGTCCGAGGAGGGCGCGAAAAGACCCGATGGTTCCGCTTACACTCCGACGGATTTTCGCGAGCTGCAGGACTGGGTGGTGCGGCCGCAGCTGCGCAATCTGAAAGGCGTTTCAGAAATCAACACCATCGGTGGCTACGTGAAACAGTATCTCGTCACGCCCCAGCCCGACCGGATGCTCGCTCATCGCCTGACGTTGAATGACGTCATGGCCGCCCTCGCGCGGAACAACAGCAACGTCGGAGCGGGTTACATCGAGCGTTTTGGCGAGCAATACCTCATTCGCGTGCCGGGGCAGGTGCGAACGCTCGATGACATCCGCAATGTCGTCGTCGCCCGTCCGGCCGGCCAGCCCGTGCGCATCAGCGATGTGGCGGAGGTTTCGTTTGGCTCGGAACTGCGCACCGGCGCGGCGACTGAAAACGGGCGCGAAGTCGTGCTCGGCACGGTCTTCATGTTGATCGGCGAAAATTCCCGCGAGGTTTCGCAGCGCGTCGCGGCCAAGCTCGTGGAAGTGAACAAGAGCCTCCCCGAGGGCGTCGTGGCCCAGACAGTATATGACCGCACCACCCTCGTCGATCGCACCATCGACACGGTGAAAAAGAACCTGTTGGAGGGCGCGTTGCTGGTCATCGTGATCCTGTTCCTGCTGCTTGGAAATATTCGCGCGGCGTTGATCACCGCGGCGGTCATTCCGCTCTCCATGCTTTTCACCATCACCGGCATGGTAACAAACAAAGTGTCGGGCAACCTGATGAGTCTCGGCGCGCTCGATTTCGGCCTGATCGTCGATGGTGCCGTCATCATCATCGAAAACTGCCTGCGCCGCTTCGGTCACGAACAGCACCGGCTGGGCCGCCTGCTGACCCGGCCGGAACGGTTTTCGCTCGCCGCGAGTGCGACGACGGAAGTGATCCGCCCGTCGCTCTTCGGCGTGTTCATCATTACGGTGGTTTACGTTCCGATTTTCGCGCTCACCGGAATCGAGGGGAAGATGTTTCACCCGATGGCCTTCACCGTCGTGACGGCGCTGGTTGGCGCGCTCATTCTTTCCGTGACTTTCGTTCCCGCGGCGGTGGCGATTTTCGTCAGCGGCAAGGTGGCCGAAAAGGAGAACTTCCTGGTGCGCGGCGCGAAGCGAGTTTACCTCCCGGCGCTTCGATTCGTCATGAGCGTACGCCCGGCGGCGGCGCTGGCCGCAGTGGTCCTGATGGTTCTCTCCGGCCTCCTCGCGACTCGCATGGGAACCGAGTTTATTCCGAATCTCGACGAGGGCGACATCGCGCTGCACGCGTTGCGCATCCCCGGCACCAGCCTGACCCAGGCGATCAAGATGCAGACGGAACTCGAATCGCGTCTGCGCCAGTTTCCGGAGGTCGACAAAGTATTCGCGAAGATGGGCACCGCCGCGGTGGCGACGGACCCGATGCCGCCCAGCGTCGCGGATACCTTCATCATGCTGAAGCCGCGGGCGTCATGGCCCGATCCGCGAAAAACCCGCGTGCAGCTTTTTCAGGAAATGGAAGCGGCGGTCCTCAAGGTTCCGGGCAACAACTACGAGTTTCTCCAGCCAATCCAGATGCGTTTCAACGAGCTAATCGCGGGCGTGCGGTCCGAGGTCGCAGTGAAGCTGTATGGCGACGACCTCGACACGCTCATGGCCTCCGGGAAGGAGATCGAAGCTATCGTCAATTCCGTCCGCGGCTCCGCCGACGTGAAGCTGGAGCAAATCACGGGGCTGCCGCTGCTCACCGTGCAGATCGATCGCGAGGCGCTGGCCCGTCACGGACTCGCGATGGAAGAAGTGCAGGCCGTGGTCTCGACGGCGCTTGGCGGCGCCACCATCGGCCAGGTATTCGAAGGCGACCGTCGCTTCGATCTCGTCGTACGCTGGCCGGAAGAGCTGCGGCGCAACATCGAGGCGTTGGGTGAACTGCCGATTCCGTTGCCGAAAATCGACGAGCAGCAGGCCGCGCGAATTCTGCCGACCTCGATGCGCATAGGAAGCGGTGCGAAGGAAACCGAGACGATGTCTTTCGTCCCGCTCCGCGACCTTGCGCAAATCGAAGTCGCCCCCGGCCCGAATCAGATCACGCGCGAAAACGGCAAGCGCCGCGTCGTCATCACGGCTAACGTGCGCGGGCGCGATCTCGGCTCGTTCGTTGCGGAAGTCCAGCAGCAGCTAGCCCGCGTGGAAGTGCGGGCCGGTTACTGGCTCGAATACGGTGGCACCTTTGAGCAACTAGAATCCGCCACGCGGCGGCTGCAAATCGTGGTGCCGGTCGCGCTGTTTCTGATTCTCGGTTTGCTTTTCATGAGCTTCGGCAATCTCCGCGACGCGTTGCTCGTGTTTTCCGGAGTGCCGCTGGCGCTGACCGGCGGCGTGTTCGCGCTGTGGTTGCGCGACATCCCGCTGTCGATTTCCGCCGGCATCGGTTTCATCGCGCTCTCGGGCGTGGCCGTGCTCAACGGCCTCGTAATGATTTCCTACATACGCTCCCTCCGCGCGGATGGCGTGGCGCTCGATGCTGCCGTGGAGGAAGGGTGCCTGACGCGTCTGCGCCCGGTGCTGATGACGGCGCTGGTGGCGAGCTTGGGTTTTGTGCCGATGGCGATTGCCACTGGCGCAGGCGCCGAGGTGCAGCGCCCGCTCGCCACGGTCGTCATCGGTGGAATCGTCAGCTCCACGTTGCTGACCCTGCTGGTGCTGCCGGCCCTTTACCGCATGTGGCACGGACCAAATGAAACGCAGGAGAGCGCCGCGTGATCTCTTGGCTGCGCAAGAAACGGCTCTCGCTCCGCGCGCCACGAAAACCAACCACAACCTGACATTCCTACGAACGAATTCCATGGCTGAAATCGGCACTCACTATCGAAAATATATGCCCGCAAAGCTTATCCTCCTTCTGATCGGAATGATCGTCCCGAGCACGGCGTTCGCACATGCGATGTCCACTGCCGACCAGGAGGCCGCGCTGGCAGGGGGAAATCTCGACTACATCAAACTCGGGGCCACCCACATGCTGACGGGTTACGATCACCTCCTGTTTCTGTTCGGCGTGATGTTTTTCCTCACGCGTTTCGGCGAAATCGTGAAATTCATCACAGCATTCACCCTCGGGCATTGCATCACGCTCGTGTTCGCGACGCTGCTGCACATCCAGGCGAACTACTTTCTGATCGATGCCGTGATCGCGCTGACGGTCTGTTACAAGGCATTCGACAACCTGGACGGCTTTCGTCGCTGGATTGGCACGCAGCCGCCAGCTCTGCTCGGCGCAGTGTTTACCTTCGGCTTGATTCACGGCTTCGGCCTATCGACACGGTTGCAACAACTGCCGCTCGGTCACGAGGGTCTCGTCCTGCGAATACTTTCGTTCAACGTCGGAGTAGAAATCGGACAAATCCTCGCTTTGGCCGTGATGGGAGTGATCCTGGCGGGCTGGCGAAAAACTCCGTCCTTTGTAAAATTCAGCGCGGTCGCAAACGTCGCGCTCATGACCGTGGGCGGGTTGTTGTTCGTGATGCAGCTGCACGGTTACCAGCACACGCGCTTCCCCGACGAATTCGCGGCCCACGAGGACGAGCATCGCCATGAAGGCCAAGCCTCCGCCGGCTTGACGCCTTCCGTGCAGGGGCATTCGCACAACACCAAGACTCCCGGCACCGTCGCGGAAATTTGGCAGACGATCGAGAAGCGGCAGGACCAGCTTCGAAAGACCATTGCGGCAAAGAATCTCGACGATGCGCACGACTATGCTTTTGCGATCCGCGACTTGGCGCAGGCGTTAATCGACAAAGCGCCGACGGCGGAAAAGGCGGCGGTGGAATCCGCCGTGAAGACCATTTCCGTGCTCGCTACGGCCATCGACAACTCATCTGCCGCGGACGCCCAAGAAGCAACTGAAGCCTGTGCGCGCGCACTCGACGGTGCCGTGGTCACGCTCAAGACCGCTTTTTCTCCCCCAAATTAACCTCATCGACAGCCCTATCCTCCAATGAAAATAAAAAACATCCGATCCCTCGCGTCCGTTGCCTTCGGCCTCCTTGCCTTTTCTGCCTTCGCCCACGAAGCGGGCGGTCCGCTCACTGCGGCGCAAAAGACCTACCTTTCACACTATGAAAGCATCCGCGCGGCGCTGGCGGGCGACGACCTCGCTGCCGCCAAAAAGGCGGCGGCCGTTTACGTGGCCACGCCTCAGGAAAAGGCCGCCAATGAAGCTGATGCCAAGCGCGCCGCCACCAGGCTTGGCGCGGGAAAGAAGCTCGTCGGGGCGAGTTCGCTCAGCGATGCGCGCGACGCCTTCAAAATCCTGAGCCGGACGGCCGTTCACCTCGCGGAAGGGCAGAAGGGTTATTACCGTTACATCTGCCCGCATGTCCCCAACGACGAGGGCAAGTGGGTGCAAACGGCACAGGAGGTCAGCAATCCCTACGAAGGGAAAGCCATGCCCAAGTGCGGCAAGGAGCTGGAGTGATCCGGACGGGGCTTATGGCGGGCGGCAGGACCGGGCCTCGTGCCGCCGCTGATTTTATCTTCTTCCGCAGAGCGTGATGCCGTGACTCATCTTCGCGGCCCGCTCTTCGGTCTCTTGGCGGCGGCGCTCTTCGGTTTGAGCCCGCCACTCGCGAAGCCGCTCATCGGACACAGCAATCCGCAGTTGCTCGCTGGACTGCTGTATCTCGGTTCGGGCTTGGGCCTTGGTCTGGTGATGCTGATTCGGCGGATAGCCGCACCGGAACGCATAAATCGGGAGCTGGTGCGCGGTCGCGGATGGTTGTGGCTGTCGGGAGCGATCCTGTTCGGTGGCGTGTTCGCACCGGTCCTTTTAATGACGGGATTGGCACGCACCGAAGCGACGACCGCGTCGCTGCTCTTGAACCTCGAAGGGGTGTTTACTGCGTTGATCGCCTGGTTCCTTTTCCGCGAAGGTGTCAACCGACGCGTGGCGATAGGTTTCCTCTTGATCCTACTCGGTGGCATCGCGCTGAGTTGGACGTCTGCCAGCGGCTTCCGATTATCGCCCGCCGCGTTGCTCATTGTCGCCGCCTGCGTCTGCTGGGGCATTGACAATAATCTGACTCGAAAAGTATCGCAGGCCGATGCGTTCTCCACCGCGGCATTAAAAGGGCTGGTGGCAGGTATGGTGAACGTGGCGCTCGCTTTGGGAATGGGAGCGAACCTGCCGTCGGGCGGAAGCCTCGCCGCCGCGCTGACCCTCGGTTTCGTTTCTTACGGCCTGAGCCTTGTGTGTTTCATCATCGCGTTGCGCCATGTCGGTGCCGCGCGCACAGGCGCCTATTTTGCGACGGCTCCATTCATCGGGGCGTTGGTTGCGGCGGTCTTTTTCCATGAGCACCTCACGACGCACATGTGGGTGGCGGGCGCATTGATGGCCGTCGGCGTCTGGCTGCATCTCACCGAAAACCGCCGGGACACGGAAGACGCGTTGAAGAACGTGCACTAGCAGACCGCTCTGCGGGCTCCGTTGCTTTCGTGTGCTATGAGAACCGTAGAGCAGCCTATTATACCAATCGCCCGCGATTTTTGGACTGTCATTGCGAGAAGCGAAGCGACGAAGCAATCGAGCTGGATCGCCACTGCGCGCTAATGATGACAATCGTCTGAAATTATACGGGCAATTGGTATTATTGGTCAGGAGTCGTGGCCTTCGGCTTCTTTTCTGCAGGGGTTCGTTTGATGATCAGCACGAGGCCCATTTCGTTGAGGCGTTTGGGATCGATCCCCTCGATTTTGTTTAATTGGTCGAGGCTCTTGAACGGTCGCGCCGACACAATTTTCTGCGCCAGTTCCGGTCCGACTTTGGGAAGTGCTGCGAGGGTCTCGAGACTCGCGGAGTTAACGTCTGCGGCGGGTCGGTTAGTAGTGTGAGTCACCCGGGGCATCTCCTCCCGGACTCCGCCCTGAAGAACTTCAATCGCCGCCTCGGGCGGTATTGTCGCGGGCGATACGGTAACTCTGGTCCGGATTTGCTCCAGTCGTTCGGCGGTCAAACCCCGCAGGCGGTCGAGTCCATTGATGGAAACAAATGGCCTCGCGGCAATAATGGCGCGGGCGCCGTCCTGGCCGATGGCCGGTACGGCTGCCAGTGAGGCCTCCGTCGCGGTATTTAGGTCTAGTTTCCTTTTCTCGGCTGTCAGGGCGACGTCAGCTTGAGCGTGATCGTCCGGTGCCTTCTTCGAGCCAGCGGCAACCAGCGGCGACGCAAGCGTGCACGCGAGCATGACGGGTGAGCAGGTCAGGCGAATGAGAGAGGCGAAATGCGTTATCATAGTCTCATTGACCCGGCGAACTTACCGAGGTGGCGAAAGCAATTTAAATGCCTATCCTGGCGAACCGCTCCTACACGGTGTCGCCGTCCAGCCGCATCACCACGGCGCGAAGCGCACCTCGCAATGACGATCATGGCGTGTACAGTCACGTCGCGAGCGCGCCCGCCTCCTCTCTCACGTGCAGACTTGCCGCGATGAAGGTCCGACTTTCTCATCCGGAAATGCCCCACCCACTCTGCGTTTTTCGTTTTCACCTCCGCGCACTACCGCTGGCTCTCCTCGCGCTCTGCATGCTCAACAGCCGCGGCGCGACGCCTCCGGTCAATGCCGATTGGGCTACCTACCTGGGCGACAAGCAACGCAGCCTTTATTCACCCCTTCAGCAGATCAACCGCTCCAATGTGGCCCAACTGGACGTTGCCTGGACCTATGACACGGGCGAAAACGGAGAATATCAGTCCAACAATTTGGTCGTCGCCGGTGTGCTCTATACGGCGACCACCAGCCGTCGCGTCATCGCGCTCGATGCCGCCACCGGACGCGAACTCTGGACGTGGGATCCGGCGACTACGCGCGCCGGCACGGGCGCCCGACGTCAACGCGGCCTCGTCTTCTGGCAGAATGAATCGGGTGGCGAACAGCGCCTCTTCACCTCTGTTGGCAACTATCTCTTTGCCCTCGATCCGAAGACCGGCCGTCCGCTGCCCGACTTCGGGTCCGGTGGCTCAATCGTTCTGAGTTTTGAAAACGAACTCGAGGGCACGCACCGCATCGGCCTCAATACGCCGGGTATCATTTTCCGCGATACGCTGATCATCGGCGGGTTTGGCGGTCCTGGCGCTGTCCGGGCGCTTGATGTCCGCACCGGCGCGCGTCGGTGGATTTTTCACCTGATTCCGCGCCCCGGAGAAGTAGGGCACGACACCTGGCCTGCCGATGCCTACAAGACCGCCACGGGCGTCATGCCTTGGTCGGGTCAGTCGCTCGACGAAGCACGCGGCATCGTCTACGTCGCCACCAAGACCGCCAATCCCGACTTCTACGGTGGCGACCGAATCGGAACGAATCTCTTCGCCAATTCGCTCGTCGCTCTCGATGCCGCCACCGGCAAACGCCTCTGGCATTATCAGATTGTGCATCACGATCTGCTCGACAAGGACCTGCCGTGCGCACCCGTGCTTCTCACGGTCACGCACCACGGCAAAAAAGTCGACGCCGTCGCACAAGGCACGAAGCATGGACTGCTCTTCGTCTTCGATCGGGTCACAGGCGAACCGCTCTGGCCGATCGAGGAGAAACCGGTGCCCGCCTCCGATCTGCGCGGAGAACAGGCGTGGCCGACGCAGCCGTTTCCAACCAAGCCCGCGCCCCTCATGCGTCACGGTTACACGGAGGCGGATGTCTCCACGATCTCACCCGAGGCCCGTGCGCTCACCACCGACCGCATCAAACTCTCGCCCAATTTCGGACCGTTTCCCGCGCCCAGCCTGAAGGAGACGATCATGTTTCCCGGTTTCGACGGCGGCATGGAATGGGGCGGAGGTGCGGCCGATCCCGAGGGGGTGTATTACGTCAATATCAACGAAATCCCCTGGATCCTGCAGATGGTCGAGACGCGACGCCACGATGGCACACCACTCCCCCGCGGCGAACGCGATTATCTTGTCCACTGTGCCGCCTGCCACGGAATTGACCGGACGGGTTTTCCCCTCGCCGGTTTTCCGTCGCTCATCGACCTCGAGAAACGTCGCACGCCGGCGGAGGTGTCAAAGCTCACCAAAACCGGATTCGGCCGCATGCCCGCCTTCGATCGCATGCCCGAAGGACAACGCGAGTCGATCCTCGCGTATGTCTACGGCCGCACGGAGGCGGTGACCAGCCGTCCCGATGAAGCCGCTCCCAGCCAGAAGAAGGGCAAGGCCGTCGACCCCACCGTACCGCCGTATGCGTTCGGCGGTTTCCGGCGTTGGACCGATCAGGAAGGGTATCCCGCCATCAATCCGCCCTGGGGCACGCTGAACGCGGTCGACCTCAACACGGGGGAGCTAAAGTGGAAGGTTCCCCTGGGCGAATACCGTGAACTCACCGCCCGCGACATCCCGCCCACGGGCACGGAAAACTACGGCGGCCCCGTCGTGACCGCCGGCGGCTTGATCTTCATCGCCGCCAGCGCCGACGAAACGATTCGCGCGTTCGACAAAGAGACGGGGGCGATTCTGTGGCAGCACCGCCTGCCGTTTAGTGGGAACGCCACCCCGAGCACCTACGCCATTGCAGGCCGACAATACGTCGTGATCTCAGCGGGCGGCGGGAAATCCGGTCGACCCGCCGGCGGCAGCATCGTCGCCTTCGCCCTGCCCGCGCCCTCACGCTGATGGCTCGGTGCTGCTGCTGCAGATCACGGATTCCTCCTCCGCTCCGCTTCAATACAGCCACGAGACTCGCCGGAGACCGGTCCGCGCAGACGCGCGGATCTCCCGACGATCCCTGCGTCCCCTCAGGTCGAGGTCTCGTTGTAAATAATTAATTCCGCACGGGCAGACGCGCATCGACTCCGCGCAAGTACTCGTCCAACTGCCGGCGCAGGTCCCGGGCTTTATCCGGCATCCGAACCGAAACGTCGCGCTGCTCCGAATGATCATCCGCGAGATTATACAGCTCGTCGTGCCCATCCTCGTAGAAGTGCAGCAGCTTCCAGTCCCCTTGTCGTATTGCGGACTGCGGACGCGTCTGGCTGACCGCAAAATCGTCGACGCCGATCCGGGGCTGCGCCTGCTCGAATCCCGCTTCGGGATGATAATATGGAAAATGCCAAAAGAGGGAGCGCGACGCGTCAGACGTGGATCCGCCCCGCCAGACTGGCAGCATATTCCAGCCGTCAAGAACCACTCCCGATGAGATCGGTTTCCCTGCCACCGCTGCCAGCGTTGGCA
>PPFU01000189.1_pt1 | contig 11358 bp, 14 predicted proteins | sample 1535991 | NCBI WGS metagenome assembly PPFU01 (sample SAMN04901290, study PRJNA319586) | Hypolithon metagenome, whole genome shotgun sequencing project. | isolation source: Antarctic Hypolithon | place: Antarctica: Miers Valley | collected 2014 | reverse complement strand
TGAAGCCCGACCGCGCCGGGCCATTGAAACTGCAGGCCGGCGATCTGGACGCGATGCTGGTGAACCTTGCATTGGCGCGGGACGTGCCCGCAGGCAAGGTGCTCAACTACCGAATGGTCGAGGACGGCCGGGCGAAACAGTTGTCGTATCAGGTAATCGGCAAGGAAACCGTCACCGTCGGCGGCAAAGAGCAACCTGCGACCAAAGTCTCCCGCACCGATGGCAATCGGGAAACAATTGCCTGGGTGGTGGATGGTTTGCCGGTACCTGCGCGCCTGTTGCAGCGCAAAAACGGCAAGGATGAGATTGACCTGCGGATCAAATCCATTCGTTGATTTCAGGAGCGACGCATGCGCATTCCGCGCTACGTTTTTTCCAGCTGATCATCCAATCCCGAAGGGCGGCGCACATGATGTGTGCCCTGCGCTGGATATCACGTCAGCCGACCGAGGCAGGATGCCGGGTCGAAAAATACTTGCAGCAACTTACCTGCGAGCTGTGGATGCTGGCCAAGGGCATCACTTGACTCCTGGCATCCTGCCCTCGCCCCTTCGGGGCCAACTTCGCCGTTCGCGCCGCTCCTGCGGCGCAGCGGTGTCTTTTTTGTACTGACAAAGAAAGTAATTCGCGCTTCAGCGCGAAATATTTTCGCTGTTCTTGTGCTTCGTAATTGCCGCGGAGGCGGGAACCCAGTGACCTTGGCTTTCAACGAGAACGTCGCTGGATTTCCGCCTTCGCAGAAATGACGAGCAGACAGTACTTCGCGCCTCCGAACTACGCGCTTGTCCTGCGAATCCTGGCCCCAAGCCCGCTCAACTTCTCCTCGATATTCTCGTAACCGCGATCAAGGTGATAGATCCGGTCGATCGTGGTTTCGCCATCCGCCACCAGACCCGCAAGGATCAACGACGCCGATGCGCGCAGGTCGGTGGCCATCACCGGCGCGCCGCTGAGGCGTTCGATGCCATGCACGGTTGCGGTATGTCCTTCGACGCGGATGTCCGCACCAAGACGCTGCAGTTCCTGCACGTGCATGAATCGGTTTTCGAAGATGGTTTCGTCGATGGTGCCTACGCCGTCAGCGATGCAGTTCATGGCCATGAACTGCGCCTGCATGTCGGTCGGAAACGCGGGGTGCGGCGCGGTGCTGAAGCTGACCGCGCGCGGACGCTTACCCTGCATGTCGAGCGTGATGCGGTCGTCCTGTGTCTCGATCGACGCACCCGCCTCTTGCAGCAGCGAAAGAACCGCATGCAATGTGTCAGGGCGCGAACGCAGGGTCGTCACGCGCCCGCCGGTCATTGCAGCCGCCACCAGGAACGTCCCCGTCTCGATACGATCAGGCAGCACCGAATGCGTACCGCCATGCAGCCGCTCCACGCCACGAATGACGATCTGCGAAGTGCCCGCGCCCTCGATGTCCGCACCCAACGCGATCAGGCAATCCGCGAGATCCACGATCTCCGGTTCCAGCGCGGCGTTTTCGATGACGGTGGTGCCTGCCGCCAGCGACGCCGCCATCAACGCGTTCTCGGTCGCGCCGACGCTGACCACCTCGAAGCGCACCACCGCACCGCGCAGCCGCGCAGCGCTGGCCTTGATGAAGCCGTGCTCAACCGTGACCTCGGCGCCCAGCGCCTGCATCGCCTTGATGTGCAGGTCGACCGGCCTGGAGCCGATCGCGCAACCGCCCGGCAGCGACACCTCCGCCGCGCCGTATTTCGCCAACAACGGGCCGAGCACCAGCACCGATGCGCGCATCGTCTTGACCAGTTCGTACGGCGCGACATGGCTGCGCACGCTGCGCGGATCGACCACGATGCCGCTGCCCTTGCGGCGCTTGCCGTCGAATTCCACGGTGCCTTCGTCGATGCTGCCTTTATCGAAAGTGATGCCCGCGCCGAGCTCGCCCAGCAGCTTGGCCGTCGTCACCACGTCATGCAGGTGCGGCACGTTGCCGATCTGCACCGGCCCGTCGGCGAGCAACGTCGCGCACAGGATCGGCAGTACCGCATTCTTGGCGCCTGAAATCTGCACTTCGCCATGCAGCGGCACGCCGCCTTCAATCACGATTTTTTGCATGCTATTGCCTGTAGGCGGGTCGCGACCCGCAGCTTTTGTTCAAAAGTCGTTGGAACCTCCGGAAGGCGGGTCAAGACCCGCCCTACAATCTGGACGTGGCTTCCTCGGGCGTCAGCGTCTTCAGCGCCAGCGCATGGATCTCGCCGCCCATGCGCGCACCCAAGGTGGCGTACACCATGCGATGGCGCGCGAGCGGCAGTTTGCCGGCGAAGTTTTCACTGACGACGAGCGCCTCGAAATGCACGCCATCGTCGCCGGACACGGTGACTGTCGCGCCGGGAAGGCCGGCTTCTATCAGCTGGCGGATGAGCTCTGGATTCATGATGTCCTTGATGGAAGGTCCGTGTGCGAACGCGGACGTTGCGAAAGGACCCGGGCGCCGCGGGCTTTTGCGCGGAGGTGCGCGTAAAATCAGGCGATTAGCCTAGCGGAAAGCACGCGACCACGAAATGGCGAACGATTCTTCCCCCACCATCGCCGACGACGGCACGGCCGTCCGGGGCAATACCAACACCCTCGCCGCCAGCGGCCGCCGCGTCATCGAGATCGAAGCGCGTGGACTGGACGCGGTGGCGGCGCGTATCGATGGCGCCTTCTCCGACGCCTGCCGCCTGATCCTTGCCGCGCAGGGCCGCGTGGTCTGCATCGGCATGGGCAAGTCCGGGCACGTCGCGCGCAAGATCGCGGCCACGTTCGCGTCCACCGGCACGCCGTCGTTCTACGTGCATCCGGGCGAAGCCGGCCACGGCGACCTCGGCATGATCACGGACGCCGACATCGTGCTCGCGCTGTCGTATTCCGGCGAAACCGAAGAGCTGCTGATGCTGTTGCCGGTGCTGGGCCGCCAGGGCAACAAGCTGATCGCGATGACTGGCAAGCCCCAATCGACGCTGGCGCGCGAATCCGACGTGCATCTGGATGTCAGTGTGCCGGCCGAGGCCTGTCCACTGGATCTTGCGCCCACATCGAGCAGCACTGCCGCGCTAGCGATGGGCGATGCGCTTGCGGTCGCGCTGCTGGAGTCGCGCGGCTTCACCGCCGAGGATTTCGCGCGCTCGCATCCGGCCGGATCGCTCGGCCGCCGCCTGCTGCTGCACATCCGAGATGTCATGCATCACGGCGACGACGTGCCCAAGGTGCGCGAAACCGCGACCCTGAGCGAAGCGCTGGTCGAGATGAGCCGCAAGCGGCTGGGAATGACCGCGGTGGTCGATGGCGAGGGCCGGCTGCTGGGCCTCTATACCGATGGCGACCTGCGCCGCTCGCTGGACGATGCGGCCATCGACATGCGTTCGACGCGCATCGCCGACGTGATGACGCGTGCGCCAAAGACGATCCGTGCCGAACAACTCGCGGTCGAGGCCGCGCAGTTGATGGAAACGCACCAGATCAATGCGTTGCTGGTGGTGGATGGCGAGCGCCGAGTGGTGGGCGCACTCAATATTCATGACTTGTTGCGCGCGCGCGTGGTCTAACAACCGCCTTGCCCGTCATTCCCGCGAAGGCGGAAATCCATGCTCATGCATTGTCAGGCCGTCATGATTGCTCTCCAGGAAGTTTCCCGGCATCGATTCCCGCTTTCGCGGGAAAGACGAACAAGCATTCCGCTTTGGTCGAATGACTGATCTCCAATCCCTGATTTCCCTTACCCAATTCCAGCCCCCATGCCCTACTCCCACACCTCCGACTACCCCGCCGACATCCTCGCGCGCGCCGCAAAGATCCGGCTTGTGTGTTTCGACGTGGACGGCACCCTCACCGACGGGCGTTTGTTCTTCGATAGCGATGGTCGTGAAGTGAAAGCCTTCCATGTCCTTGACGGACAAGGGCTGGCATTGCTCAGGCAGGTCGGCATCGCTGTGGTCTTCGTCACCGCGCGCACCAGCAGCATCGTCGACCGGCGCGCAGCCGAGCTCGGGGTGGCCGCGCATCAGGGCATCAAGGACAAGGCCGCGTGCGTGGGTGAAATCGTCGCGCGCGCCGGCATGACCGCGGAACAGCTGGCCTACATGGGCGACGATCTTGGCGATCTTGCCCCCATGGCTACGGCCGGACTGGCCGTCGCGCCCGCCAATGCGCATGCCTGGGTACGCGAACGCGTGCACTGGCGCACCACCGCGCGCGGCGGCGCAGGCGCGGCGCGCGAATTGTGCGATCTGCTTCTCGCGGCGCAGGGACACGCCGACACCTTGCTGGCCGAGGCGACCAGGCGATGAGCTGGCGCGGCGTACTCACGCTGGTGTTGCTGATCGCCGCTGCGGTCAGCGGTTGGGCGGTGTGGCAGCACAGCGACCGACGCGGTCCTGACAGCACGCCCGCCGCGCGTTCGGATTACGTGCTGAACGATTTCCAGATCATCACGCTCACCTCGCAGGGCAAGGAAGCATTCACGTTGCGTGCGCCGCGTCTGGACCGCAATCCGAACGACAAGACGATGACGCTGGTGACGCCCGAGTTTTTGTTCCCGGACAAGGACGGCGCGTACTGGCAGACGAATTCGCGAACCGGATGGGTCAGCGCCAAGGCCGATGAAGTACGGTTGCGCGGCGCTGTCAACGTGGTCGGGCCGCCGCAGGATCAGGTGCGGATGACCACCGAGCAGCTGAATGTATTCCCCGAGGCGAAACGCGCAACGTCGCCCGTTCTGGTGACCGTCACCCAGCCCGGCTCTACAATGCGTGGCCTTGGCATGCAGGTCGACATGGCCAGCAAACGCTACGCACTCCTGTCGCAGGTACAGACCCGTTATGACCCGTCGAGTCGCTGAAATTTACCGGTTGCCCCTGTTCGCGCTGGTGCTCGCCGCAAGCGTTTTGCCTGCCGCTGCATGGGCGCGCTCGTCCGATCGCCAGCAGGCAATGGACGTGGATGCCGGCAAGCAGGTCGGCTCGCTCAACGACAGTTCGCCCACCGTGCTGTCGGGCGGCGTGATCATCAGCCAAGGCACCCTCAACATCAGTTCCAGCACCGCCACCATCACCGCACGCAACGGCGAGATCAGTCGCGCGGTGTTCAACGGCGCGCCGGTGAAGATGTCGCAGCAGATGGACGACGGCACGCCGATGAACGCTTCCGCGAGCAAAGTCGATTACGACATGGCGACCGAAACCGTGGTGTTCACCGGCAACGTGCAGATTTCGCAGCCGCGCGGAACGATGAGCGGACAGCGCGTGGTCTACAACATGAAGAGCGGCCAGGTACAGAGCGGTGGCGACGGGGCGGGCCGCGTGAAGATGCGCATCCTGCCGAAGTCGGCGCAGGGCCGGCCTGCAACAGGTACGAACTGATGCTGGTCGCGCGCGGGCTGCGCAAGACCTATCGTTCGCGCGAGGTCGTCAAGGATTTCGAGCTCTCGCTGGACGCCGGGGAAGTCGTCGGACTGCTCGGCCCCAACGGCGCCGGCAAGACCACCTGTTTTTACATGATCGTCGGTCTGGTACCGGCTGACGCCGGCGAGATCGTGCTTGACGGCCGCGACATCACCACCGAGCCCATGTACACGCGCGCCAAGCTCGGCGTCGGCTACCTGCCGCAGGAACCGTCCGTGTTCCGCAAGCTCAGCGTGGCCGACAACCTGCGCCTGGTGCTGGAACTGCGCCCGGACCTGGACCGCGCCGGCCGCCGGCGCGAACTGGACAGCCTGATGGACGAACTGCAGGTCGCGCATGTCGCCGACCAGAGCGGCGCCAGCCTGTCGGGCGGCGAGCGCCGCCGCGTCGAAATCGCCCGAGCGCTGGCGGCAAAACCCCGGCTGATGCTGCTGGACGAACCGTTCGCCGGCGTCGACCCGATCTCGGTCGGCGAGATCCAGCGCATCGTGCGGCATCTCAAGGGGCGCGGAATCGGGGTATTGATCACGGATCACAATGTCCGCGAAACCTTGGGCATCTGCGATCGCGCGTATATTCTCAACGAAGGCAGCGTGCTCGCGCAGGGGGCTCCGGACGCGCTGCTCGCCAATCCCGATGTCCGGCGCGTGTACCTGGGCGAAAGTTTCCGCCTGTGACGCACGGCCTCCGGGTTCCCCCGGTTGCGTTGTTTTCGTTACGGACATGAAGCCCCGACTCCAGACCTCGATGTCGCAACACCTGGTGATGACGCCGCAGCTGCGTCAGGCGATCCAGATGCTGCAGATGTCATCGGCCGAGCTCGAGGCCGAGATCACCGCCGCCATCGAAAGCAATCCCCTGCTCGAATGGACTGAGGATGGTCCGCCGCTGGAAGTGCATCCGGCCGATGGCACGGAAAACCCCCATGCCGATGGCGAAACTGTCCCGGAACGCGGCGAGTCCGTAAGCGGCAACGGCGAAGCCGACCATGACACCCAGGATCACTGGGCGCCAGGCGAGGAACCTTGGTACCAGCGTAACGGGCCCTCGTCGGGCAGCGACAACGATGATGACGACGGCAGCGATCGTATCGCCAGTGTCGAATCGCTGCAGGACCACCTGTTGTGGCAACTGCACCTGTCGCATCTGTCCGAGCGCGACCGCCGCATCGGCATGGCGCTGATCGATGCCATCGACGACGGCGGTTACCTGCGCGAAACCGTCGAGGCCATCGTCGAGGCGCTGCGCCCGGAGGTGGAGGCCGGTTGCGACGAAACCCTCACGGTGCTGCACCAGATCCAGCATTTCGATCCCGTCGGCGTCGGCGCGCGGTCGCTGGGCGAGTGCCTCAGCGTGCAGCTGTCGCTATTGCCCGATGAAACGCCGGGGAAAACGCTGGCGCAGCGGACCTGCTCGGGTCCGCTCGAACGCCTGCCGCGAATCGGCGTCAACGGGCTGGCACACGAGCTCGATTGCAGCATCGATGACGCGCAGCAGGCGATCGAGTTGTTGCGGTCACTGGATCCCAAACCGGGCGCGCAAATCGGCGGAATCAGCAACGACGCCTACGTCATGCCCGATTGCATCGTCTGGCGGCAGCAAGGCGAGTGGCGCGTGGCGCTGGCCGGCAACGGCATTCCGCGCGTGTCGATCCATCGCGGCTACGAAGGCATGATCGGCGGTGCATCGGTTGCCGATGCCGGCTATCTGCGCGGCCGCCTGCAGGAAGCACGCTGGCTGCTGCGCAGCATCGAGGCGCGCGGCGAAACCTTGCTCAAGGTGATGCGCTGCCTGCTGCGACAGCAGGCGGCATTCCTCGAATTTGGCGCGCAGGCTTTGCGGCCGCTGACGCTCCGCGAAGTGGCCGGCGAAGTCGGCCTGCACGAATCGACCATCTCCCGCGCCATCGCCCGCAAATACGTGCGCACCCCGCGCGGCACGCTGCCGCTGCGCGCGTTCTTCGCCTCGGGGATCGATACCGGCGGCGGCGGCGAAGCCTCCAGCACGGCGATCCAGGCGATGCTGCGCGAGCTGATCCAAGCGGAGAACCCGCGCAAGCCGTTGTCCGATGCGAGCCTGGCCGAATCGCTCAAAGCGGCCGGCGTGCCGGTCGCGCGGCGCACGATCGCGAAATATCGCGAGGCGATGCAGATCCCTTCGTCCCACGAGCGCGTGCGTATCGCGTGAATCTTCTCCCTTGAGGGGAAAGCGAGGTGCCCTCGTGTCTGCCCCCCCATGGCAATCGAGGGCGGATGAGGGCGCTTCAGTACGGATCGCATGGCACGAAGCGACCGCCAACACTTCCTGGTCCGCCAGCACCCGCCTCACTTCCTGCATCCAAACCCTTGCCCTTGCTGACCTGATCCTTTCCGCCGGCCGATGGCTTAACCTACTCTTCACCCCGCCTCGCCGCCTTTGCGCGATGCTGGCAAGGTCAACCCAGGAGGCTCCTGATGCGCATCGAAACCCACGGCCAGCAAATTGAAGTCACGGCGGCGTTACGCGACTACGTTTCGTCCAAACTCGAACGACTCACCCGCCACTTCGACCAGCCCCTGGATGTGCGCACCCAGCTCAGTATCGACAAACCCGACCATCGCGCCGAAGCCACGATCAATGTCGCCGGCCGCACGCTGCACGCCGATGCCAGCGCCGAGAACATGTACGCCGCCATCGACCTGCTCGCCGACAAACTCGACCGGTTGCTGATGAAGCACAAGGAAAAAAAGGTCGACCACCACCGCGGCGACAGCGCCGTGCGCAACGGCGAGGTCGGCTGAGCATCGCAACGATCCGGCACACACACGGCACACCCTTCATGTCTTCCTCGCACCTGCTGACCGCAGATCGCATCGTCGCGTTGGTCGAACCCGGCGCCAGCGACACCGTGCTCGATACCGCCGCGCGCCTGCTATCCGGCGATTCGCCTGCCAACACCCGACTCATCGCCGACAGCCTGCAGGCGCGCGAGCGCATGGGCAGCACTGCGATCGGTCATGGCATCGCGATTCCGCACGGCCGCAGTGCCGCCTACGATGAAGCGCGCGGCGCGTTCCTGCGGCTCGCGCACCCGATCGATTTCGGTGCAAGCGATGGCGAGCCGGTGGATCTGGTGTTCGCTTTGGCGGTGCCGGAACATTTCACCCAGCAACACCTGCAACTGCTGGCGGAACTGGCCGAACGCTTCGCCGACGCCGACTATCGTGCCGCTCTTCGCGCAGCGCCCGATGTCAACGCATTACACGCACTGCTGACGTCCGAACGCGCGTCGCGCTCCGCCGCGGCGTGAACGAACACATCAGCGCGCGCGAATTGTTCGACCAGTTGCGCGAGCGGCTCGACTTGCGCTGGCTGGCCGGGCAGAACGGCCAGGACCGCGTCCTCGAATCGGTCGACACCGTCGCACGCAGGCCGTCCCTCGCCGGCTATCTCAACATCATCTATCCCAACAAGGTGCAGATCCTCGGCAGCGAGGAACTGGCGTGGCTGGACACGATGGACTCCCGGCAGCGCTGGGAAACCATCGAGAAGATCATCCAGTTCCGGCCGCTGGCGATGGTCATCAGCAAGGATCAGTCCTGTCCGGAGGACCTGCGCAGCGCAGCGGAAGAATCCGACGTACCGCTGTGGACCGCACCGCGCCGCGGCCACGAACTGCTGAACCACGTCCAATACCACCTCGCGCGCACGCTGGCGCCGCGCACGTCGCTGCATGGCGTGTTCATGGAAATCTATTCGATCGGCGTGCTGATCACCGGCGAATCCGGGTCCGGCAAGAGCGAGCTCGCGCTGGAGCTGGTCACCCGCGGCCATCGCCTGGTCGCCGACGATGCGCCCGAGTTCACGCAGATCGCGCCCGACGTGCTCGACGGCACGTGCCCTGAATTGTTGCAGGACATGCTGGAACTGCGCGGCCTCGGCGTGCTGGACATCCGCCAGATGTTCGGCGACACCGCAGTCAAGCGGAACAAGTACCTGCGACTGATCGTGCATCTCACGCGCCCGCATCTCGATCCATTGCCCAGCGGCATCGAGCGGCTGACCGGCGATGTCGGCGTGCGCCGCGTGCTCGATCTCGATGTGCCGCAGATCACCTTGCCCGTCATGCCCGGCCGCAACCTCGCCGTGCTGACCGAAGCCGCCGCGCGCCAGCACATCCTGCGCGCGAAAGGCATCGATCCGGCCGCCGCCTTCATGGCCCAGCACAACCATCTGCTGCAACGCGGTTCGCCATGAGCTCGCCCACAGCGAACACCGCCACGGCGCCGGCGCTGATCATCGTCAGCGGCATGTCGGGGTCCGGCAAGACGGTCGCGCTGAACACGCTGGAGGATCTTGGTTTTTATTGCGTGGACAACCTGCCGGCAGAACTGCTCACGCGCTTTGTCGAAAGCGTTTCGCGCGACGATGCGCCGCCGACCAAGCTCGCCGTCGGCATCGACGTGCGCAGCCGCCACAGCGATCTGGCCAACGTGCCGCAGTGGCTGTCCGCCTTGGGCGAGATGGGACTGGATCCAAAACTCGTGTTCTTCGACACGGACGAAGCCGTGCTGCTCAAGCGCTACGCCGACACGCGCCGGCGCCACCCGCTGAGCCATATCGGCTTGGCGCTCTCCGATGCGATCGCGCTCGAGCGGCAGGTGCTCAAGCCGTTGCGCACCTTGGCCGATCTGGTGATCGACACCAGCGACCAGAACGTGCACCAGCTGCGCCGCACGGTCATCACCGAGTTCGGCCTGAGCGGCGACAGCGTGCTGTCGCTGCTGTTCGAATCGTTCGCGTATCGCCGTGGCGTTCCGGCCGATGCCGACTTCGTCTTCGACGCGCGCGTGCTGCCCAATCCGCACTGGGACGCGAGGCTGCGCCCGTTGTCGGGACGCGACGCCGAGGTGCGGCAATATCTGGCCTCGAAACCGGAGGTCATGCAGTACGTGGAGCAGATCGCCGGCTTCCTCGACACCTGGCTGCCGCGCCTGCAGTCCGATACGCGCAGCTACGTCACGGTCGCATTTGGCTGTACCGGCGGACGGCACCGCTCGGTCTTCCTCGCGGAGCATATGGCCGAACACTGCCGCCAGCGCGGTTGGGCGGAAGTGGCGACGTATCACCGCGAACTGGACTAGTCAGAGGTCGTAGGAGCGCCACTGGGCGCGACACGGTTGCCGACACCGCCTGTTCCGCCCAAGGGCACTTCTACCGTAATCACTCCGGCCGCTTCCTGCCTGTCACCCGCCTCTGCTAACTTGACGCCATGTCCGTCGGCATCCTCCTCATCACCCATACCGGCGTCGGCGCGACACTGCTGAACGTCGCGACGCAGCTCCTGCGGCAGTTGCCGTTGAAAGCCGAAGCATTCGAGGTGCCGTTCGACAGCGACATTGATGCCCTGCTGCCCGCCGCGAGCGCGGCGTTGCGGCGCGTGGATGATGGCGCGGGCGTGCTGTTGCTGACTGATCTGTACGGTGCCAGCCCAAGCAATCTCGCCGCGAAACTTGCGCGTCTCGGCACCCCGGTGCGGCGTGTTTCGGCGCTGAACCTGCCGATGCTCCTGCGCGTGATGAACTATGCCGATCTCGACCTCGACGAACTGCCCGCCATCGCCGTGGGCGGCGCGCGCAACGGGGTTATCCTCGATGATGCGTGATACGAAAATGTTTGAGGCAGGACATGCCAGAGTGCGAACATGCTCGAACGTGAACTGATCGTCGCCAACCGTCTCGGCCTGCACGCGCGCGCCACCGCCAAACTGGTGCAGACGCTGTCTGGTTTCCGCTGCACTTCCACGCTCACCGCCAAGGGCCGCGAGGTCAACGCCAAAAGCATCATGGGCGTGATGCTGCTGGCTGCCGGTCCCGGCACGCCTGTATTGTTGTGCGTCGATGGCGTGGATGAGCTGGAAGCCATGGAAGCGGTCGCCGAATTGTTCGCCCGCCATTTCGACGAGGGC
>PPFU01002673.1_pt1 | contig 11359 bp, 13 predicted proteins | sample 1535991 | NCBI WGS metagenome assembly PPFU01 (sample SAMN04901290, study PRJNA319586) | Hypolithon metagenome, whole genome shotgun sequencing project. | isolation source: Antarctic Hypolithon | place: Antarctica: Miers Valley | collected 2014 | reverse complement strand
AAGCTCAACGCAAAGCTGGACATGGACTCGATTTGCTCAAATCTCTCTTTAGAATGAAATAACCCTGAGTCCTGAAGGCACTTTAAAAGAGCGTTTCTTAGGCGTACGTCCAGCCATTCATAGTCAAGAAGTGCTCGCTCGGCTAGATGAATTACAGGCAACCTAAAACGGACGGGATCTGTTCAGAGGCTGGTTGGGTAATCCGATCAGCTCAATTAAACCGGCTGAGCAGCCCAGGCGTTAGACTATAGGCAACTGAAAAATACAGGAGATATTGCAATGTCAACATTGGCTTTGACTGAACCCAACGTAGAAAAAATACTCGATGAGCTACGTCCTTACCTGCTGGCCGATGGTGGCAACGTGGAGCTTGTGGAGCTAGATGGCCCGATTGTAAAACTGCGTTTGAACGGTGCTTGCAGTAGCTGCCCTAGTTCTGCAATGACCTTGCGGATGGGTATTGAGCGTCGCCTGCGTGAGTTTATTCCTGAGATTGCTGAAATTCAGCAGGTCATGTAATCGCTAGATTCGGAGCGATCAGTAGAATATTTATGAGGGGCGGCAGGGCAGTGATCCTGACCGCCCCTTTGCCTGTTAACCTTGCTTAGGAATAACTGACGGATACCGGGACAGGAATCGTAAGGAACAAGACCGTGCTGGACATTAAGCTAATTCGTAATCAAACTGCCGAAGTTAAAGCTGCCCTGGCTAAAAGAGGCGCGTACGATTTGCAGCCGCTGCTTGATTTGGATGCTCAGCAGCGGGAGATTGAGCAAAAGCGCTCAGAATTGCAGGCCCAGAGTAATGAAGTGGGTAAGGCCGTTGGGCAAAAAATTCGTGAGGGTGCTGAGCCCAACGGCGATGAGGTGAAGGCCTTGCGAGCAAAGGGCAACGAGGTGAAGCAGCAGATCAGTGAACTGGAGCCCCAAGAGCGCGACCTGAAGGCGCAAATTGAAGACATTTTGCTGATGCTGCCAAATTTACCTAGCGACTCTACGCCGGTTGGGAAGAGCGAAGATGACAATGTAGAGGTGCGGCGCTGGGGTGATGAGCTAATTACTCAAAAAGACGGTGTGCTGCCTCACTACGAAATTGGTGAAAAGCTCGGCATTATGAACTTTGAGCGCTCTGTGAAAATAGCGCAGAGCCGGTTTGTTACCTTAATCGGCGGGGGTGCGGCCTTAGAAAGAGCCCTGATTTCGTTTATGCTGGCGCGGCACACCGAAGCGGGCTATACCGAAATGCTGCCGCCGATTTTGGTGAATTCGGCTTCTATGCAAGGGTCGGGACAGCTTCCTAAGTTTGCTGAGGATGGGTTTAAGTGCGATCGCGACGACCTTTGGCTCACCCCCACCGCCGAAGTTCCCCTCACCAACTTCCACCGCGACGAAGTTCTCAGCAGCGACCAGCTACCGATTAACTACTGCGCCTACACCCCTTGCTTTCGCCGCGAAGCAGGCAGCTATGGCCGCGACACCCGAGGGCTCATCCGCCTGCACCAGTTCAACAAAGTAGAGATGTACAAATTCGTCCATCCCGACACCTCCTTTGACGAACTTGAAAAGCTCACCGCCGACGCCGAAGACATTTTGCAGCAGCTAAAACTGCCCTACCGCGTCTTAGAACTCTGCACAGGCGATCTGGGCTTTGGCGCAACCAAAACCTACGACTTAGAAGTATGGCTACCCTCTGCTGGCAAATACCGAGAAATTTCTAGCTGCTCAAACTGCGTAGACTTCCAGGGGCGCAGGGCCAATATCCGCTTCAAAGAACCCGGCACAAAAGGCACCCAGTACGTCCACACCCTTAACGGCTCAGGCCTAGCCGTAGGCCGCACAATGGCCGCTATTTTAGAAAACTACCAGCAGCCCAACGGCAGCATCAAAATCCCAGACATCCTCCAGAAGTATATGGGCACAGACACTATCAACACTCCCTAGCTCTCCTCTTTAAGTAGGGTTATCTCATGCTTCAAACCCACACATTACCTGTACCTGACCTGTACAATAACAAAAGTTAACCTAACGCAGCGCTTCTATGACAGTACTAGCCGTAATCGGGGTTTTAGCCCTTCTTATTTTCGTACACGAGCTAGGTCACTTCATGGCCGCTCGCTTACAGGGCATTCACGTTAATCGCTTTTCTATCGGCTTCGGGCCAATTCTGTGGAAATTCCAGGGGCCAGATACCGAATATGCGCTGCGGGCAGTTCCCTTGGGTGGCTTCGTTGGCTTTCCAGATGACGACCCCGAAAGTAACATTCCAGCCGATGACCCCAACCTGTTGCGCAATCGCCCCGTATTAGATCGGGCAATTGTCATCAGCGCGGGCGTAATTGCCAACATGATTTTTGCCTATCTCGTATTTGTTATACAGTTTGGCAGCATTGGTGTACCCGACGCATTTATCCCTCGGCCTGGGGTATTTATTCCTGAGGTCATGCCCGACACACCGGCATCCGTAGCTGGGTTAAAGGCTGGAGATGTTATCGTAGCCGCTAATAACGAGCGGTTAGGAGATGACGACTCTGTTCAAAAAGACTTGATCAGAATTATTCAGGCGAGCCCCAACAAGCCGGTTAATCTGACGCTTCAGCGGTTTGATAAAGAGCTGGAGATTTCAGTTACCCCAAAAGTTAGCAAGCAGACGGGCGATGCTGTTATTGGCGTGGGACTGCTGCCCAATGGCTCACTCTCCTATCGTCCTGCGACCGGCCCAGTGGAGGTATTAACCGAAGCAGCCCGAGAGTTTCAGGAGAAAACTAAGCTAGTTGCAAATGGCATGGTCGCTTTGTTTACGAACTTTTCTTCGATGGCAGGCCAAGTAGGTAGCCCAGTTAAAATCGTTGAACAGGGTGCAGGTCTCGCAAAAACTGACGGCAGAAGTCTATTCCCTTTCGCAGCGATCATCAGCATTAACCTAGCAATTATCAACATCTTGCCTTTACCTGCCTTAGATGGTGGTCAGCTAGCCTTTTTACTGATTGAGGCTTTGCGCGGTAAGCCATTGCCGCTGCGCTTTCAAGAGAGTGTGATGCAAACAGGTATTTTCCTGCTGTTGGGCCTTGGCATCTTTTTGATCATTCGCGATACGACTCAGCTTGAAGTTCTGCAAAATTTGAGACAGTGAGCCCCGCAACTATATTTAAACCGCCAAGCAAAGAGAATGGCTATTTGGCTGTTCCTTTGCCGCTGCCGGATATGTTGCCGCCGCCGCTGCGAGCTTTTCAAAAGCTGCCGAAAAAGCAGCGGGCTTTGGAATTGCTGACTCGGCTTAAGATGATGTATCCGGTAGCGCCTTGTTCTTTGGACTACGAGTCGCCTGTGCAGCTCATGGTGGCGACGATGCTGGCTGCACAGTGTACAGACGCCAGGGTTAATAAAGTGACGCCGGCACTGTTCGAGCGATTCCCAGATGCGGCAGCGTTAGCGGGTGCTGATGTGACTGAGCTAGAAGAGCTGGTGCGTTCGACGGGCTTTTATCGGAATAAGGCGAAGAATATACAGGCGGCCTGTCACAAGATAGTGACTGAGTTTGGCGGTGAGGTTCCTAATACGATGGCTGAGCTGACCTCTTTAACGGGGGTGGCTCGTAAGACGGCGAATGTGGTGCTGGCTCATGCTTTTAATAGTCATGAAGGGGTGACGGTCGATACGCATGTGACGCGGATGTCGGGGCTGTTTGGCCTGACGAAGCACACGGATGCGGTGAAAATTGAGCAGGATTTGATGAAGCTGCTGCCTCAGGAAGATTGGGAGAACTGGTCGATTCGGCTGGTGTATCACGGGCGGGCGGTATGTGCGGCTAGGTCGCCGCAGTGCGATCGCTGTGAGCTGCTAGACGTTTGCCCGGGTGCGGCTAAGATTCGTAAGGAAGCGGCAAAAGTAGCGAAAGCTAAAGACGCTAAGAGGACAAAAGAGAAGGCGGCAAAGTCGAAAGCTACGAAATTAAAGGATAAAAGGAACGAAATTTGAAGGCGTGAGACGGGTTCAATGGGTCTGATTGAGAAATTGCAAAATCTCTCGGTAGGGCTTATAATTAAATACTGTTTTATAGAAATAACCCAACCGAAAATCCTGCCTCATGGCTAAAAAAAGCATGGTCGCGCGCGAAAAGAAGCGCCAGAAATTAGTTGCAAAGTACGCCGACAAGCGCGAAGCTTTGCTAAAAGAATTTGACGAAGCCCCAAATCAGCTACAAAAGCTGGAAGTTCACCGAAGAATTCAGCAGTTACCTCGCAACAGCGCGCCTACCCGGCTGAACAACCGCTGCTGGAAAACAGGCCGTCCTCGCGGCTACTATCGTGACTTTGGCCTTTGCCGCAACGCGTTACGTGAAATGGCTCACCAGGGCTTGCTACCTGGCGTTGTGAAGTCTAGCTGGTAGTTTGGCAGATCTGCGATTAAGCCTTTTGAGGGCGATCACATACTTAAGACTAAAAGTTAAAACTAAAAGGGCGATTTGCTTACGAGCAGGTCGCTTTTTTTGTGCTTGTTTAGCGCATAAGCGTTATGGATTATTCCTACGGAACGCTAAGCGTTGGCTAAACACATACATCAGTCGGTAAAGGCACTCTTTGTCGCGCCGACCATTGCCTGCTCAGCCTCAGGATTCAGCAAGGGCTGAAGCGCGATCGCCTGCGCCTCCTTCATCTGCCCGTAAGTAAACACGCAGGGTGTCTGAGCAGGCAATATCGATTGGATCTGCTGCCATACATACGGACTGCCATAAACCACGACGGCCTGAACATTCTCGCCCAGTGCCTGAATGTATTCCAAGGCGATCGCACTCAACCCCCGACCGCTGCGAAACGGATTGCCCCGAATAAACACCTGCACCAGCGTCGTTACCGCTGTATCCAATAGCCTGACATCCGCACTTCGACTATCGACTAGCCTAAGCGTATAGCCCTGATTCGCTGGCAGCGTCACCGCAGGCGCAGTGCGGCCCAAAAACGGGCAGTGCAGCACATCGTCAACCAGCACCAGGTTTTGCCCTGGGATTAAAGGCGCACTAATCACCTGGCCCAAGGATTTGTTTGGCGCATGGCTCACCTGCTGAGATGCCCGCAAAATTTCTGCGGCCAGCGCCCGAGCGGGGTCAGTCGCCATTTTTTCAAGCTGCACAGGTGGCACGGCCTGCTGCTGCCACGCATGTTGGGAAAAGGAATCGGTCACGGGCAAATCAGCGATTTTGTGTTTGGCTCGCCAAATTCGCTCCACCGACCGCAGAATAGCGTCTGGCGCGATCCGATCTTCATGTACCGCATCGCAAACCGCCGCGATCGCCCCTTCCACATCACCCGGCATCAGTAAAATATCAGCGCCCGCCTCTACTGCCAGCACCGCCGCCTCAGCATGCCCGTACTGCTGAGTAATTCCGCCCATCACCAGCGCATCGGTCACAATCAGGCCGTCAAAGCCCATATCGCGGCGCAACAGGCCGCTCAGCGTCACCTTTGAAAGGGTCGAAGGAAAGTTAGGATCGATATTGGGAAGCTGTAAATGGGCGGTCATAACGCTGTCTACGTTGGCCGCGATCGCCCGCTCAAAAGGCACCAGCTCCAGCGCCTGCAATCGCTCAAAGTCGTGCCCTACCACCGGGAGCTGAAGGTGAGAGTCTATATCGGTATCGCCATGCCCTGGAAAATGCTTGGCCGACGTTAGCACAGGACTTTTCTTGGCCCCGGCAATAAAAGCGCTGATTAGTTCAGCGACGGTCTGAGCCGTTTCACCAAAGGCCCGCACGTTAATGACAGGATTGGCTGGATTGTTGTTCACATCGAGAACTGGGGCCAGGAGCCAATTGATGCCGATGGCAGTGGCTTCTTGGGCGATCGCACTTCCCATTCGCTCAGCCAAATCCAGCGCCAAAGGCAAGTCTCGCCGCGCAATTTCCCCCAGCGCCATCGGCGGCGCAAACCACGTCGCCCCGCTAAATCGCTGGCCCACGCCTTCTTCAACATCAGCAGCCACCAGCAGCAGATACTTTGCCTGCGACTGAAGCTGTTGGCTGCGTACGCCCACTTCAGCCGCGCTCCCCCCCAGCAAAATAACGCCGCCGACCCCCAGCGCCAAATACTTTTCTAGATCAGCATTGGTCGCTTCCCACTGCGGATATTCCGCCTCATGGTCAAACAAATGACCCGTCGTGCGCACAACGATCATCTGAGCGACCTGTTCGGCTAAGCTGAGGGTCTCAGGACTGGGTAACCGAGGGGTCGCTATCATTTGGATCATTTGGTAGATCGTTTGGAGTGAGAGCCGCTACACATCATCTTCATCGCCCAAATCCTGAGCATCGGTAGAATCTGCCGCCGCCCGCTCAGCCGTAATCTGGTTGAGCACGTTGAGTACGTCCGTCGCCAGGTCAAACGACCGGTCTTCTTTAAAGGTGACCTCTGGCGTACGGCGCAGCTTCATCCGCTGCCCTAGCTCATGACGTACGTAGCCCTGAGCCGCCTTCAGCCCTGCCATCGTCTCGGCCTTAGCCTCATCGGTTCCATAGATACTCACAAAAATTTTGGCGTGCTGCAAATCGCCAGCCACGTCTACATCGGTGATGCTCACCAGGCCCGCACCAACCCGGTCATCTTTAATACCGTTAATTAGCATTTGGCTCACTTCGCGCTTAATAGAGGCCGAAACCCGCGCAACTCGTCTGCTAGTCGCCATAGTGATTTTGGTGGAGAATTGAAAGTTTAGAAATGGAAAGGGTGGCTAGGCTGAAATAGTAAGCTGTAACTATGAGACGCCTAACATTCCTTGCAGGGTGAAGGTGAGGCCGATGAACCCGGCGATGGCGGCGCTGATGAGTGCGATCGCGGTAAAAGGGTTCTTTAGCAAAGGCACCAGTGGCTGTACCGCATTGTAAAGAATGCCAAAAGTAAAGCTAATCAGATAGCGGGGATAGCGAGAAACGTTATTAAAAAATTCTTCCATGGTACGTAAAGTCGCGGCAGGCAAACAAGGGGTGTGTTAAGGAGCGGTATGTTAGCTGTAGGTTCATAGCTGTCTAAACATCCTACCGCAAGGCCCATGAATCCTGCGTCAATGACGATCCTTTTCACTGCCAACGCCCAACTTCTCCTCCCTCCCAAATGCCCACCTCTCTGCCCGCTTCTCTATCATCTGTGCAGTCTCAGGCGATCGCCCGCCCCTTCATCAAATGGGCAGGCGGCAAGGCAAAGCTAATCGACCAGTACAAGCCCTTTTTGCCCAAAGATTTCGACCGTTATCACGAACCTTTCCTGGGCGGTGGCGCACTTTTTTTTCACCTCGCGCCTCAGCTTCAAGCACAGGGGAAAAAGGCATATCTAAGCGATCTCAACCCAGAGCTAGTAAACGTATATCGGTGTGTGCAAGGCCGGGTAGAAGACCTCATTGAGCAGCTTTTAGAACATCAGGCCAACCACAGCGAAGCGCGCTATTACGAGGTGCGAGCAACCCTGGAAACAGATCCTGTCCGACGGGCCGCTCGCTTCATTTACCTCAACAAAACCTGCTTCAACGGCCTCTACCGAGAAAACTCCAAAGGGCTGTTCAACGTGCCCATAGGACGATATAAAAATCCTAAAATCTGCGCGCCCGAACTGCTGCGGCCTGCTTCTATTGCCCTGAGAAATGCTGAGATTTCCGAGCGTCCTTTCTCAGAGGTGCTGAACTACGCAAAGACCCGCCTAGACTTCGTTTACTTCGATCCGCCTTACCACCCGCTCAGCGACACCAGCAAATTTACCGCTTACAGCCGCTACTGCTTCGCTGAGAAAGAGCAAAGCGAGTTGAAAGACGTGATCGCCCAGCTCGCAGCCAGGAAAGTCCCCGTCCTCGCCTCAAACTCTGACTGTCCGTTCATCCGTGAGCTATACAAGGGCTTCCAAGTTGAAACCATCACCGCCGCTCGCTCTATTAACTCCAAGGCTAGCAAGCGCGGCAAAATTACCGAAGTTTTAGTAGTCGCCTAAGGTCTGTGCCTACGCATATAAGCGCTCTATCGGGCAGCTAAACCCTGGCAGCATCGAACTCGTTAAAGTATCGCCTTCAAACAGAGTTGCCTGAAGCACCAGATTCGCTGATTCACGACGATACACCTCAACTTTTTTGGCGCGCCAGTCGAGCAGCCAGTATTCTCGAACGCCCTGAGCAGAATAAAGCCTTAGCTTGAGATTGCGATCGCGTCTCTGATTCTCTAACCCCGGCGAAAGAACTTCTACTGCCAGGTCGGGAGCCTCAGTTAGATGACCTGAATCGTCTAATGCCATCGGCAACCGCGACTTGCTTACCCACGCAACGTCAGGAATGACGTTATCAGCATCGGTGAATAGCACCCCTGGGCCAGCGGCGGCCTCTCCTAGATTTGTTTCTAGAGACCAAACATCGAGGTAACTAGCAATGCGGAGGCAGGCTTTTTGATGTCCCCAATGAGGTGCATGAGTCACTAGCAGCTCTCCGTCGATAATTTCGTAGCGTTTGCCGTCTTCAGGCAGCAAGTCCAAATCTGAAGACGTCCATCGAAATTTAGCAACCATCGCCCTTTATCCTGTGGCACTACGCTTTATTTTGCTGATCATCTAAGCAGACTGTGCTAGTCGAAAAACAGCTTGACTGAACAGCTAAACCCTGGCAACAGCGGACTTTCTAAAATATCTTGGTCAAAAAGGGTCGAGCGCAAAACTAGCTGAGCAGCGGCGCGACGATATATTTCAACTTTCTTTAGATGCCAATCAACCACCCAGTATTCCCGAACGCCTTGAACGGAATAGAGCTTAAGCTTCAAATCGCGATCGCGCTTTTGGTTGCTAGTCCCCCAGGAAAGAACCTCTACCGCTAAATCAGGCGCTTCAGTCAGATGGCCTGATTCATCAAAGATATCAGCCAAACGCTCCTCGCGAATCCAAACCAGATCAGGGATAACGTTGTCCAAATCAGAAAACACGACCCCCGGCCCAATCGTGGCTTTCCCTGAGTTCGTTGCTCTCGACCACTCTCTGAGATAGTGAAAAATCTCTCCGCAGGCATCCTGATGGGCCCGATGGGGTGCTTTGGTCACTAACAGCTCTCCGTCAATAATTTCGTGGCGCTTGCCGTCTTCAGGCAGCAAGTCCAAATCTGAAGACGTCCATCGAAGTTGGGCAACCATCGCATTTCATCCTTTGGCACTCCCTGTATTGTACTAGCCAACCAAGACAACAAAAAATAGAGCACTTCTTGTTACAAGAGGTGCCCTATCTCTTTCATAAAACTAGCTTGCCTAAAAACACACTGTTTGCCTACTCGTCGTAGCTGCCGCCAACACTAATAGGTGTATTTAAAACGTCAGCACCCGCAAGGTTGACATGACTGACGTCGGCACCGTCTAAGCTGGTGTAAATCAAAGTCGAATCGGAGAAGTCTACGTTACTAATTACCGTGTCGTCCAATACCGCATTGGTTAAAAAAGCACCGCTCAAATCAGTATTGATTAGCGTTGCACCCGTCAGGTCAGAACCTTCCAAATTGGCATAAGCTAGCGTCGCATCCGTCAGATCAGCATCTCGCAGGTCAACACCGATGAGGTGCGCACCCGTCAAATCTGCACCTGAAAGATCGCACGACTCACAGGCACCTGTTTCTAACAACTGAACCACATGCTCTGGATTCTCGGCCTGTGCAGGAATCGGGGAAAATGTAGCGTTCCACCCTACCAGTCCTAAGGCTATCGTTGCCGACAAAGCTAGCTTTTTAGGCAGCTTGCTAAGTCCATAATCTAATCGCTGATTTAATCGTTTCATGAGCTTTCAAAGCCTCTTCCTAACTTCCTTTTTAACTTCCTAATGTCTTCAGATGCCGCGCTCATTTAAAGACTCTTCTATTATAGTTTTTTATGAGTGAAAAGCCTTCTTCCTTTTAGCATATTTCCTAATTTCGTATTACTTATCAAATTTGCCCGGGTTAGATGGGTGTAAGCTATACGCAATTCTTGATCCTGCCTCAAGCTCAAGGCGCTTATAGATTATGGATAGATTATGAAAACGCTTCTTCTAGCCGTTTACTTTTTGGTCGTTCTATACGTTTTATATAAGATGTCGCTCTCTTTAGAAGACAGGCTAGAGGACAAGGTTGACATTTTTATCGATGAGAAAACGCTGGGCGAGCAGACCCAGACTCAGCTTTCGATGCATAAGGAGCATAGGGAGGCAAGGCGCATCACGGCCAAAGTAAGACACATGAATACGGGTAAGGAAAAGAACAAAGTTAAGCGGCTGGTGCTCTCTCTTATTTATGACGCGAATATCCAGTATCCGATACCGCCAGACAAGCTTGCGGTGCAGCGATCGCTTGGCATGAGCGATGACGTTATTCAAGAGCTAGCGCATCCCAAAATTATTATTCGGATTGCGCCAACCAATGAGCAGCCACTCAAAAAAATTATGTATCTCTCAGTTTTTGTCACCAATGACACCGCTGATACGCAGGTTTATATCAACTGGGATCGCAGCTCGTTAGAAATGTTTGGCCAGGGAAACAGAGTTATCCGCACTACGCCCAATGTCCCGGTTGATTTGTCTCAGTTCCAGGTGCCCACCGTGATTAATCCGGGCATGACCGTTTCTTCTAACATCACCACAGAGCAAAAATACAGCCGTAATACGGATACGGACAAGGTACGAGCAACCCCACAGCCCGTAGTTGATCTCAAAGAGCGCATAGATATGGCAAAGCCGACCGACCCAACGTCTGGGGAAGAGAATATTCAAGACCTTTATGTGCTTGATTTAATGGTGGGTCTTAAGCATCCCACTGCGCCTGATAGTCAAATTATTAGTGTGTTGGTACCTTTTATGTTCAAAATGAAAATTAAAGTCGATCAGCCCGCTTTTCCACCTATGCGCTGGTGGCTCAGACACTTTGGGCGCAGGAAGCCGTCTCAGGGCAACTGGTTTTGGGGCAGCCGGCCTAGAGAGGGAAAATCACCCTAATTTGAGGATAAGCCTTAAAGGACTGAGAAAGGACTAAGAACATCTGTGCTTCAAAGCCAAGTGATCGTATCGCCATAGCGATACACTAATCTGTATAGAGCTGGCTCAGTGGTTGCGGGGATTTCAATAAAGGAAACTTTGTTTTTATCCCTGAGGAAAGTCCGGGCTCCCGAAAAGTCGAACTTGCTGGGTAACGCCCAGTGCGGGTGACCGTGAGGAGAGTGCCACAGAAACATACCGCCGATGGAAACGATGAAGGATAAACGATGAACGATGAATTAGGGCACGTCTTTAATTTATCGCTCTGAACTTTTGATCTTTGACTTTCACAGGTAAGGGTGCAAGGGTGCGGTAAGAGCGCACCGGCAGCATCGAGAGGTGCTGGCCAGGTAAACCCCGGTT
>PPFU01007683.1_pt1 | contig 11360 bp, 9 predicted proteins | sample 1535991 | NCBI WGS metagenome assembly PPFU01 (sample SAMN04901290, study PRJNA319586) | Hypolithon metagenome, whole genome shotgun sequencing project. | isolation source: Antarctic Hypolithon | place: Antarctica: Miers Valley | collected 2014 | reverse complement strand
GCGCTCACCGACGTTTCACTGCGGATTCGTTGATCGGCCAACGGCCAAGCATCCCGATGCTTCGTTCGCAGCACCCTACATAGCTGGATCACCCGCAACGCCAAACGCTTCGTCCGAGACTCCATCTCAAGCCGCGTCACAAAAGCCCCCGTTCAACACGACTTAAGGTCATACAGCCTGACATCGCAGATCGAACATCGAACATGCTCCTCTCATTCCTGCAGCACCGCCCGCACCTCCGGCGAATCGAGGTTGTCCCGGGTCACCACCACCACCCCCGTGTCCACCTGGTTCTGCACCTCTTTGCCCTGGAGCTTGTCCACCACCGCCATCACCGTCACGCGGCCCATCCGCTTGGGGTTCTGGGCGACCAGCGCATCAATCTTGCCATCCTTGAGCGCCTGCACCAGCGCCTTGGACGTGTCGAACCCGACGAACTTCACCTTGCCGATCAGCCCCTGCTGCTCGAGCGCCTGGAGCATGCCATACGTCGTCGACTCGTTCACGGTGAAGATCGCATCCGCCTGTGCCAGCACATCCGCCATGTTCTTGGCCTTCTCCATCGCGGTGGTCTCGGTCGTGCCGCCCTCCTGATCGACGCTTAGCTGCTCGATGCCCTCCTCGCCTTCAATCGCAGAGAGGAAGCCCGCAGCCCGTTCGTCGGTGCTCGCGGAGTTGGCTTCGAAGCGGAGCATCACGACCTTGCCCTTGCCCCCGATCAGCCGCTTGACCTCCTCCCCCCCCAGCCGACCGCCCTCGCGGTTGTCGGTGGCGACGAAGGCGGTGTACTGCGCGGGTTTTGCCTCCATCCCCGAGTCGAAAATCACCACCGGCTTGCCCGAGGCATGCGCCGACACGAGCAAGTCCACCAGCGCCCCCTTGCCCGATGTCGGTGCCACGCCCAGCCCATCGATGCTCGCGTCGTTCATCAGGCTCTGAATCAGCTCGATCTGGCCCGACGTATCGTTCTCCTGCGAAGGCCCCTTCCACACCAGCTCCACACCACGCTCCTTAGCCGCCTCGCGGGCCCCGCTCTCGACGCTCTTCCAGAACGCGTGCTGCGTGCCCTTGGGCACCACGGCGATCTTGATGGGCTCACCCGCTTTCTTCACCCTCACCGCCACCGCCGCCGTCTCCTCCTCCCCCCCACACCCGGCAAGCCCCCCCAGGACCACCAGGGCCAAGACACACATCGACGAACACAGTGGAGAAAGGCGAAGCATGGTCATCCTCGTCATCGAAAAGGGGCAATGGTTCAACGCCGAAACGTATCGCAATCATCGGCGGGCGGAGCGGGGGCGTCAAGCCGCGTGACCGCTCTGCTGGACCCTCCCGCGTAAAATCTAAGGTAACGCAAGGGTGCCACGCCTTTGGGCTTTGGCCAAGGCGTGCGGCGAACCGACACCCGTACGGCACGCCTTGAGCCGAGCGTCAAGATGTGGCGCCCGCTTGGGCTCAAAACCGGGGAACGCAATCGCTCTCGTTCCTTAGATCCGCAAGCGTGCATCAGCCAAGACCGATTACGGCGTGCGCGGCTCTTTGCGGAGATGCGAAGCGGGTGGCTACGATGGGGCCTCATGCCCCACCGCACCCCTCGTCGCGTGAACCCGATGGTCGCCCTCCTCTTGCTGGTGGCGGTGCTCGCCCCCACCGCGGCCACGACGGTGGCGGCGGAGAGCGGGGAGCAGGATAAGGCCGCCACGCCCGAGGTCAACGCCCCCGCCCTGCCCGGCTTCACCCGCGACTGGCGGGACAATGAGGCGTGGTACGATGGCAAGGCGGAGGTGGCGGTTTACGACGCGACCCGTGTGATCTATGGTCAGCGACGTGAGTATCAGGCGCGGCTCTTTACCAACAAGGAATATGTCGACCCCTTCACCCGCACCAAGGCGACCTCGCAGGACGTGAAGGGTGCGTTCGAGGTGTTTAAGCACCACATGCGGGAAGACATCCCCACGGAGAACTACACGTACCACTATTCAACGATGGCTTACGCCGCTACCTCAGACCTGCGGCCGGTCAAACTCGATATGGGGAGCCAGGAGGACTGCGGGGCGACGTTTAAGCAGTTCTGGCTACCCGATGGGGTGAACCGGGAGGGCGGGGGCGATTGGGTACAGCACAGCTATTTTCCCCGCGAAGGCCGTGCCGAGGGCGTGGTGGTGGCGGCGGCGGATCCGGACGCCACGCCGCTGGTGTTTCAAGATACGCTCTCGCTGGTGCTGCGGGGCTACTCGTTCGAAAGTCCGCCCGAGTCGCTGAAGCTCCGCATGATCCCCGATCAGACGTGGACGCACCTGACGGACGCGGCCCCGGTCGAGGTGAGCGTGCAGTACGTCGGCCGCGAGACGCTGACTCTACCGATCGGCGAGATCGAGGCGCACCACGTGCGGGTCCCGCTTCAGGCGGGGGCCGCTTCAGCGGGCGACTCTGCAAACCCCGGCGTCGATGCGGACGGCACCGGCATGATCCAGCACGACTACTGGTTCGCCACGGATGGCTCCGCCCCGATGCTCCACGCCCTCGTCCAGTATGCAGGCCCCGACCCCGCGGGCAACCCGGTCACGCTGCGGCTGCGATCCCTGGACCGGGCGGCTTACTGGGCACGCGGAGGCGGAGAGTGAGCGGAGTTCGCCAAGGGCCTTATGGTGTTCGGCGTGCTCTGTATGAAAGGTGTGGTGCAGGCTTATAGCCTGCCCTTCGATCCCTGCTGAATGGGTCCAGAGGCAGGCAGGATGCCTGCACCACAAACCGAACCCGAAGCTTCTCTACAGAGCATGTTCGGCGGTGTTGGTAATCTACGTTTTAATGGATTCAACCATGAGGCCCCCGCATTCTCCAAGGCCCAATCCGTCGCTCCAAAGAGCCCTCCGGGGCCTCTGCTTCCTCTCCGCCTTAGCGTGCCTGGTCTCCTCCGTACACGCCGACCTTGAAGGCGACCTGCGGCAGACGCTCGCGGCGGCGAACATGGGCGACACCCGCGTGGGCATCTGCGTCGCCGATGCCGACTCCGGGCGGACGCTCGCCTCCATCAACGCCGACGAGCCGCTGATCCCCGCGAGCAACATGAAGCTGCTCACCACCGCCGCGGCTCTGCAGGTGCTGGGCCCCGAATTTCTCTTCGCCACCGAGCTGGGCATCATCGACCCCGACACCGCCGATAACGCCGAAGGCGGAGGCAGCAAACTCCCGTCGCTGGTGATCCACGGCGACGGCGACCCGGGCTTCGCCGACCCCTACATCCTCCAGGCCTACGGCTACAAAGTCGACCAGTTGATCGACGCTTGGGTCAAGGCGGTGGTCGACACCGGCCAAACCCACTTCGACTCGATCCTCGTCGACGACCGCGTCTTCGACCGCCATTTCGTCCACCCCGACTGGCCCGAGCGGGAGCTGACGCAGAACTGGTCCGCCCAGGTCGCGGGGATCAACTTTTACCAGAACCTGTTGCAGGTGATGCCCAAGCCGGCCGCCCGCGTCGGCGACCCGCCGACGATCGGGATGTTTCCCTACGCCCCCTTCCTCGAGACGAGCAACCGCGCGAGAACCGCGTCCGCGTCCTCCCCCGACGCGTCCTTCTGGATCGGCCGCGAGCCGGGCACGAACCGGCTGAGCTTCCACGGCCCGGTGACCCGCCGCGATCAACACTTCCACGCGATCACCCTCCACGACCCGCCCGACTTCTTCGCCCACCTGCTTCGCCATCGGCTGTCCGAGGCGAACATCACGGTGGACCGGATTGTCAGGGCGGAGTATGAAACGCCCGCGGCGGCCTACCGCCCGCTGCACGTGGTGCGGACGACCTTGCCGGCGATTCTGAAGCGGACCAACAGCGATTCTCAAAATATGTTCGCCGAAGCACTTTATAAGAGAATGGGCCACGCCGTCACCGGGCGGCCCGGGAGCTTCGAGAGCGGCGGGGCGGCGGTGCGGGCGGCGATTCGGGAGCTGCTGGGCGACCCGACGCTGGCGGCGAGCGTCACCCTCGCCGACGGCAGCGGGCTCAGCCGCTCCAGCCGGGTGTCGCCACGGGTGTTCGCCGCCGTGCTCGTCGCGATGCACGCCGACCCGGAGCGGGGACCAATCTTCGAAGCCAGCCTCGCCGTCGCGGGCGAGTCCGGCACGCTTCGCCGACGCTTCGCCGGGTGGAACGACCGTGTCCGCGTGCTGGGCAAGAGCGGGTCGCTGATGGGGGTGCGAACGCTGTCGGGATATCTGCAGGTGATGGAGGAAGCGGAATCCCATCCTTTGGAAGCACGATCGGAAGGGCTCGATCCTGACACCTCCGCCGCCGCCTCACCCCGCCCCACCCGCACGATCGCGTTCTCGCTCCTGTTCAATGACTACCCCCGCACGATGACCTCGCGGCAGGTCAAGGAGCTGCACGAGGCGCTGCTGGAGGACGTGCGGGAGGCGGTCATGCCCGCGGCCGCGGCCGGGGTGGCGAACTAGTGGGGAACGTGGTAGGAGCGTGACGTTGCCGAAGCCCTTAAGGCGATTCGACATGAATGACAGCGACCGATACAGCCGTGTGGTGGATTGGTCTGAAGAAGATGATTGTTATATCGGACGATCACCGGGGTTGTTTCTGGGGGGCTGTCACGGGAGCGATCTGCGTACGGTTTTGGATGAGTTATGCCAGATGATCGACGAGGTGGTGGAGGATTACCGGGAGCGGGGCGACCCGCTGCCTCCCGCGACCGCTAGCCGCCGATGGGTCGGGCCGGTACACGAGGCCGCCTGATAACCGGTGGAAGTTGTAGCTTCAGGCTCGTGGCAGCAAGATATCAAACGTTCCTACTTCGAACGTATGTTCGCCCCGCCGCACGCGTTGCAGGTCGATGATGAGAGATGGCTTGATGAACGAGTCGGCGGTTTGGTGGGGGTCTCCGCGGAAGTAGAGCTGGGTGATCAGACGCCGGTATCCGCGGGCGCGGACGAGGTAGTGGATGTGGGGTGGCCGCCAGGTGTTGCGGGCGAGTTGGTAGGCGCCGGGGTGGATCGTTTCATATTCGTAGTAGCCGGTGGCGTCGGTGAGGATGCGGCAGCGATTTTTGAAGAATTGGTCGGCAGGCGGGTGGTCGGGGTCGTCGTTGTCGTATCGCCCGCCGTGGTCGGCCTGCCAGAGGTCGATCACGCCGTTGGCGATGGGTTGTCGGGTGTCAACTGCCCAGAGTCGGCCGCGGATGAGCAGCACCGTGCCGGGCTCGAGGGGCGGGGTGATCTTGCCGCGAAACGGTGGACCCTCTCGGAAGTAGGGGCCCAGGATGTTGTCCTGCGTCGCCTCGAGCGGGTCGGGTACCCCCTCGAGCGGTTGCGGAATGCTCAGAACCTCGGCGAGGCCATCGGTCGTGTCTTCCCCCCGGGCTTGGAGGTAGTCGCCGTAGCCGTGGGCGTCGTCGGTGGCGGGGGTGGCCTGGGCATCGGCGCGGAGGGTGAGCCCGCCGGTGGCGGCGGCCGCGAGGCCCGCGGCCGCTGAACCAAGCAGGTCACGACGCGAGATGCTTTTGCGGGTCATAGCGGGGGATGATAACCGCCGTCGGGCGGTGCCGCTACTTCCCCCGCCCCGTGTCCTTTCGGGTCAGCCGCATTAGCCGCTCGTGCGTGCCGTGGGCGGTTTTTTTATGCCCGGGGTCGGGGGTTCGCTGGGTGTAGCTGCCGTCGGGGTGCATGTCCCACGCCTGCCTTTGGTCCGCCAGCATAATGTCGAGGATCTCCTTGAGCCTGGCGCGGAGGGGGGCGTCGTAGATGGGCGTGATGCACTCGACGCGGTTGTTGAGGTTGCGATACATCCAGTCGGCCGAGCCTATGTAGTACTCGCCCCGGCCGTCGTTATGGAAATGGTAGATTCGGCTGTGTTCCAAGAATCGGCCTATGACGCTGGTGACGGTGATGTTGTCGCTCAGCCCCGGCACGCCCGGGCGGAGGCAGCAAAACCCGCGGACAATGAGCTGAATCCTGACACCCGCGCGGCTGGCGGTGTAGAGCTTGAGGACCAACTTTTTGTCCTCGAGCGAGTTCATCTTCGCCACGATGCGGGGGCGGTTGGGGTCCTCCGGGTCGCTCCCCCGCTCCCGCCAGGCGTCGCAGAGCGCGATCTCGCGGTCGATCATCTCGCTAAACCGCCTCCGCATGTTCACCGGCGCCACCAGCAGGTGGTCGAAACTTTTCTTCTGCGATCGGCCGGTCAGGTAGTGGAACATCTGCACCAGGTCGTCGGTGATCTGGGGGTTGCAGGTAAACAGCCCGAGGTCGGTGTATAAACTTGCGGTCTTGAAGTTATAATTCCCCGTGCCGATGTGAGCGTATGCCCGCATGCCATCCGCCTCGTGTCGGACGACGAGGCTGGTCTTGGTGTGGGTTTTAAGCCCCATCAAGCCGTACACGACGTGGATCCCCGCCTCGCCGAGCACCTGGGCGAGCTGCACGTTTCGCTCCTCATCAAAGCGGGCCTTGAGCTCGACGAGCACGACGACCTGTTTGCCCGCCTCGGCCGCTTTGATGAGGTCGGGAATAAAGGGGCTGTCGATGCTCGTGCGGTAGAGCGTGAGCTTAATGGCGATGACTTTGGGATCGTTGGCCGCGGAACGGATGAAGCGTTCCACGCTGGCGGGGAAGCTCTCATAGGGGTGATGCACCATCAGGTCGCCGCCGCGGATGATGCTGAAAATGTCCGCGTCCGAGTCCGCCAGGCGTGGCGGGACGATCGGGGTCCAAGGCTCATACTTCAGCTCGGGCTTGTCGATCTTGTGCACCTGCCACAGCGAGGTGTAATCGAGCAGACCGGGCATCTCGAACACATCGTGCGGGTGCAGCCGAAGCTCCTCGATCAGGAAGCGGTTCACCCGCTGCGAGGGCGAGTCGTCCACCTCAAGGCGGATCGGCCGGGCAAACTTGCGGTCCCGAAGCTCCTTCTCGATCAGCTCGAGCAGGTCCTCCGCATCCTCCTCATCCCGCTCGACATCGGCGTTCCGCGTGATACGAAACGGCTCGACCTCCGCCAGCTCCATCCCCTCAAACAAAGCCGGTAAATGGTGCCCGATCACCTCCACCAACGGCACAAACCGATGCTGCTCCTCCACATCCCCCACGTCCACCGCCTTCTCCCCTTCGCCCGCCGAAGCCGCGGGTGTCAACTCGTCTGCCCCCTGCGTACACAGCTTGAACCACCGATCCAGCACCACCGGCACCTTCACCCTCGCAAACTGCAACTCCCCACTCAGCCCCCCCTCCTCCCCGCCATCCCCGGCCCCTCCACGCTCAACCCGCACCGCCCCCGCATCGCGGGACCGCGCCCGCCTGCGGTCGGCCGCCTCGCCGGGCAGGCGGAGCAGCACGCCCAGGCTCGTGCTCAGGTTGCTGATGAACGGGAACGGGTGCCCCGGGTCCACCGCCAGCGGCGTGAGCACCTTGAAAAGATTGTCGCGGAAGTAGTTCCCTGCCGCGGCCCGCTCGGCGGAGGAGAGATCCCGCCAGTTCAGCAGGTGCACCCCATGCTCCGCCAGCGCGGGGCGGAGGGTGTCGCGGTACACGCCCGCCTGCTGGCGGAGCATGGGGAGGATCATGTCGCGGATCGCTCGAATCTGCTCCTTGGGCGACAGGCCGTCGAGCGTGCGGGTGGTGATCCCCGCCTGGATCTGCCGCTTGAGCCCGCCGACCCGCTTTTGATAAAACTCATCGAGGTTGGAATTGAAGATCGCCAGGAACCCGAGCCGCTCGAGCAGCGGCGTGCGGGGGTCCAGCGCTTCGTGCAACACCCTGCGGTTGAACTCCAGCCAGGTCAGCTCACGATTGAGAAACTCGCGGTGAGGCGGCGGGTCGGGGGCGTTTTGAGCGGCTGGCGGCCGCGACGGCGGCGATGGCACAAACGCCAGTGGGGGGGACACGGGCGTCGGGGTGGTCGGGTTGACGGGGGTGGGGTCGGCCGGCGGGGTCATGGGTTGCAGTCTACACCCGGAGTTTGAGGATGGGGTATCTCGTCATGATCGAAGGCCGAAGGTGATCGAGTCTTGCGAAAAAGGTCGAGGGGGCGTCCCACCCGCGGAGACCGACGATGGAGACCGGCGGCGAAGCCGATCGACACGATCCTCTGGGTCTGGTTCCAACTGACGCTCTGGGGTTTGTTCGCGGTGCAACTCCTTGCGAACGTGCTCTGGATCGCCGTCGTTTCAAACGGCGGCGAAGCGGAAAAGCGTCGTCGTTGTGAGGGTGATCGGGATCATCCCGGCCATCGGCTTTCTAATCGTGTCCTGCGTGCTGCTGCATCGGGGTTGACGAGTGGTTCAGCCGCGGCGTCGGGCCGAGGCGGAGGCGGAGGATGTGGACATGCCCACCCCCTGCGTAGCGGTGGGTTTCTGTTTGTTCCCCCATTCAATCTGTAGTGGGTGATGGTGGCGCAGGTGGGGTCGGCCAGGCCGATGAACCGCCTGCTGGCCCGCCGGGGGTCTCGGTTCGGGGGGATGAGCGAGCGGCTTGCTTTCTTCAACTCGATCGCGGATGTGGCTTCGTGGGTGCTGATCTTCATCCCGCTGGCATCTTTGCCGCTTTACATCATCGTTCGCCTGTTCTCCGTCGCTTTGCAGGATGCTCTGGCTGCGGTGGGAGATTCACAGGTCGCCGCAAAGCAGGTGTAGGGGGTGCGAGGGGGAAGAGCGGGCCTCCAGCGGCCCCCCTAAACGGAGATTTGGTTCGGCGGGTGAGGGATCGATTGACATCATGCCTCACCTTGCCGTGGTCTGCACCAGGACGCGGGCGTTGCGGAGGCGGACGCGGTCGAGGATCGGACCGCGGGCGGCGGGGTCAATGTGGAGGCGGAGGATGTCGGTGGTGAGCGATGTACCGAGCCGCTCTCTGGGATGGTCGGCATCCAGCGTGACCTGAGATGCGGCATCGCCCCCGTCGGCGGTGATGTTTACGTCCGCCAAGGGCCGCGCCGCAGCCGGGACGTCGTCGTCCAAAGCCAACTCCGCGTCCGCCGCGAACCGCACCGCGCCTGGGGGCAGGCGAAACACCAACTCCACCGGGGCGTGGAGCCAGAGGGACCCCTCGGGCTCCACGACCGGGGCCGCGGGCAGGCCGAAGACCTCTCCGCCGTCGGTGACCTCGCGGGGGAGCGACGTGAGGTCGATGAGTCTTAGCCCGGAGTCGAGCATCGCCACCGCTGTGATTTGATCCGCCGCGAGTTGGACAGTCTCGACGGCCTCACCGGGCTGGCTGTCGGGCCGGAGGTCGGTGGGGAGCGTGAGCTCCGCGGCGTCGCGGGTGAGGGTGAATGTTTGGGCCCGTACCCGCGTGCCGTCCCGCAGCGTCACGAGGTAGCCCACGCTGGGGAGGGGGATTGGCGGGTTGGCCAGCAGCACCGCCCGCACGCGGTCGCGGGGGAGAGCGACCGCGGCGTCGGCTCCGTCGGGGAGCAGCCGCAGCTGCTCGTCGGTGATCGACTCGACGAAGCCGCCGACGCGGTCGCCGTTGGTGAGCACGACCACATCTGACGCCAGGCCCGCCTGCCCCGCGAGCAGATCCGCCGCGTTCGGAGGCTGAGCGATGCCCGCCACACGGTCCAGCGGCACGCGGAGTCGCCCCATCGTCGCGTGCTCCCACGCGATCCCGGTGCCTTCCTCCTCCTGTGTATCTCGACCGCTCTGTAACCACCGGCCGTAGAACCGCTGCCCATCGGCGAGCATAAGCACCGCCCGCTGCTGCGGGTTCATGTCCACCTCTGAGGGCGAGTCCCCCCCCAGCCGCAGCTCGACCAGATCCTTTGCGTCCGCCTCCCGCAGCGCCCGGTTGCTGTCGAAGTAGGAGAGCCGCCCATCGCGGAGGCCGACGAGTTGGACGGCTTCGCGGGTGAGATCGGGGTGGGTCAACTTGGCGGGCAGGCCCGCCTGACCCCATGAGGTTGGGGCGAGGGCCGCCAGGAGCAGCGGGGCGAGCCAGCGGAGGTGCGAAAGTCGCTTCATCGGGAGGGAGCGTAGGCGAGCCGGCCGCGGCGGGCGAGTCGGCCGCTCCATCGTCAGGGTTCCCGGACAAAGGCTTATAACTAACTCAACCTGATTATCTCGTTCAAGCCGGGGCAGAGCGACGAGCGGAGCGAGTTGCGTCGCCACGGATTCTGCCCAGAGAACTCCAAGCGCGAGAAACCCAAACGCGAGAGATCCAAACGCGAGAGATCCAAACGCGCGAGACCCAAACGCGCGAGACCCGGGGCGGCGCTCGCTTCGCTCGCTCTGCCCCGGCTTGGCTAGTGACTTTTGACGCTGGATCATCCGCTAGGCGAAGGTGTTTCGCTTTATCGCTGGAAGATCGGCAGCAGGCGGTTGGGCATTTGGAGCACGAGGAGGCTCATGGCGGCGGCGTAGTCGGTGCCCCACCCCGAGGGCCACGAGCCGTCGCGGTTTTGGGCGTCCAGGAGCTGGTCGCGGGACGCGGGGTAGAACTCCCGCCACATCTCCCCACCGGCGAGAAACATAGCCTGACTGGCGTAGTATTGGCCGTAGTAGAAGTAGGACCCGCCCACGCCGCTCCGCGCGTCGGGACCCTCCTTGCGGAGGTATTCGAGGCCCTCTTTGATGGCTTGGTCCTGGTACACGCCGGCGTAGTAGAGCGACGCCACGCCCGCGGCGGAGCGGGGGTACTCCGACCCGCCCGACCCGAGCATGTAGCGAAATCCTCCGTCGGCGGGGTTCTGACACTGCCGGGCGTAGCTGATGGCGTTGTCGATGGTCTCTCGGGGGACGTGAATGCCCGCGTTGCGGGCGGCGCGGAGGGCCTTGATCTGGCAGATGGTGACCGAGAGGTCGGCGTCATTGGGTACGGGTTGGTACCGCCAGCCGCCCTGGGGGTTCTGCGAGTTGACGATCAAACGGACGGCGCGGGTCAGGGCCTCGCGGATCTCGGGGTCGCGGTCGCCCGACATGCCATATGCCTCGGCGAGCAGCAGGGTGGCGAAGCCGTGGCCGTACATCGGCCCCTGGCTGGTGTTGGCGGAGATGAAGCCGGACTGCCCGGTGTTGGCGAGGATGAAGTCGATGCCCTTGGCGATTTGGGCGGCGTAGGGGCCGCGGTCGGGCGTGTTGCCATCGGCCATGAAGGCGAGGCAGGCGAGCGCGGTGATGCCGACGTGTTTTTGAAACTGCCCGTTGCCGTAGGACCCGTCGTCGCCCTGCACCCGGGCGAGGAACGCCAGCCCGCGGTCGATCGCCTCGCGGGTTTCGGGGGTGATCTCTTCAAATCCCGGGGCTGTGTCGGCCGGGTCACCGGTCTGCTGCGCAAGGGCGGGGGCGACGATGAGCAGCAGCGCGAGGAGGTGGGGGAGGTGGGGGAGGTGGGGCATGGGGGGGTGACGATTTGGTTTTCAATTA
>PPFU01007307.1_pt1 | contig 11371 bp, 9 predicted proteins | sample 1535991 | NCBI WGS metagenome assembly PPFU01 (sample SAMN04901290, study PRJNA319586) | Hypolithon metagenome, whole genome shotgun sequencing project. | isolation source: Antarctic Hypolithon | place: Antarctica: Miers Valley | collected 2014 | reverse complement strand
ATGGAGATCACGGCGCCGGGGCGGGCAATTTTCGACAAGGCTTCGATGAGCGGGTCGGGGTTTTCCAGGTAGATCAAAACTCCATGACAGAGCACCAAATCGAAGGTCTCTTCCCCGAATATACGGGGCGCATCTTCGCCGACTCCGTTGACCAGGTCCACCCGGCGCGCACGGCTTCGTCTTCGGCGTCGAGCGTCTGACGCGCTTTCTGCAGCATCTCTTCGGAGGGGTCCAGTATCTTCACTTCGTAGCCTCGCCGGGCGAGGGGTATGGAGTTGCAGCCCGAGCCACCACCAACGTCACAGATTCGCGCGGGAGATTCTCCGATGTGTTCGAAGAGTTGACGCTCCACCAGCGTCAGGCGCACTACACCACGCAAGGTCTCGTAGAGTTCTAGGAAATGTTCGCAAGCATCCGGCTCCCAACTATTCACGGCGGCTTCAGCCGTCGAGTTCGCGCTGTGTTACGGGACTGCGACGTGGCACGAAGCGCGGAACAAGCCGGCAGTAACGCCGGTAGCGGTTCCCAAACCGCTGACGAAGTTCTTTCTCTTCGAGCGGCAGCTGGAGGCCGAGCTGTGCCAGGTAGAGAACAGCGAGCAGTACGAGTCCCCAACTCCGGGCCAGGAGCGCCGTACCCACTATCAGCAGGAAGTCCGTGTCGTAGAGCGGGTTTCGAAGGTAACGGTACGGCCCTTCCAAAACTAATCGCTGCGGAACCCGGTTATTCTCAGCGACCTCCCCAGGCGGAAACAATGCTCCGGCGAAGAGAAGTCTAGCCCAGCCCATCTTGAAACAAGCCCATGCTCCGACAGCGACCGAGAAGATCAACAATGCGCCCCCGACAACTTGAAGCGGAACAGTCCCGCCCCACCTCCAGGAGAGCCACCAAGGGGCCAGAACGAAGATGAGCAGCGTAGTCCCGCCCCAGAGACCGACCACCTCGACCAGGTACCAGGCCCAGATCCCACGCCGTCGAAGCCAGCCACGCCAAAAAGAGAGGATCGGATAGGTAACCAAGTCTATGACGATCATACCGCCGTAGAAAGCCGCCACAAAGAGCGGTGTCAGCACCCACCGCCCGAGCAACGCATCCCCAATGCCACAGACGATAAAAGCGGCGATCCAGGCCAATGCCGGCCCCGGATGCCGTTCCCCGCTCGTACCGACTCTCACTCCCATGCCGACCATTGTACAGTCATCGGATGTCTTTTAGCTGAAATGCTGACCGGCTGAGTCGCTGACCGGCACTATCCCGGCAACAAGCTCCGGCCCATGAGATGCTGGTCCGCCTGCCGGGCGGCCTTCCGGCCCTCGGCAATGGCCGTAACGATGAGGTCCGCCCCGAGCCGGGCGTCGCCGGCCACAAAGACTTTAGGGACACTGGTTGAGTATCCGCCCTCGGATGCTATGGCGCCGCGGTTGCCGAACTCCAGGTTCAGGTCGTCGAGCAGCCGGTCGTGGACCGGGCCGGTGAAGCCGATGGCGAGCAGCACGAGGTCGGCGTCTATGTCGAACTCGGTTCCTTCCTTTTGGATGGTCCGGCCGTCTTCGGTGCGCTCGGTCTCGATGGCGTGCATCTTCTCAACTTTCCCGTCCTTCCCGGAGAAGCCGGTTACACCGACGCGCCACTCTCGTTCGCCGCCTTCCTCGTGGGCCGCGTAGACGCTCAAGGTGAACGGCATTTCGGGCCACTCTAGCGGGTCCGGGGAGCCCGGCGGTTTGGGGCCGTGGGTGAGAACCTTAACGGACTTGGCGCCTTCCCGGTTTGAGTTACCGAGGCAGTCGGCGCTCGTGTCGCCGCCACCGAGGATGATAACGTTCTTGTCTTTGGCGGTGATCTCCTCTTCCTCAACCGGAAGCCCGGACACCCGGCGGTTCTGCTGGCCCAGGTAATCCATCGCCAGGTGGACGCCGTCTAAGTCGCGACCCGGCACGTCCAGGTCCCGCCCCTGCAATGCCCCGACGGCAAGGATCACGGCATCGTAGTCGCTTTGTAGTTCCTCGGCGGTTATGTCCTGGCCGACGTGGGTGTTTGTAGAAAACTCGATACCTTCCTGAGCCATGATCTCCACCCGGCGGTCGACTACCCATTTCTCAATCTTGTAGTCCGGGATGCCGTACATCATGAGCCCGCCGATGCGGTCGCTCTTCTCCAAGACCGTTACCGTGTGCCCGGCCCAATTGAGCTGCTGGGCCGCCGCCAACCCCGCCGGACCACTCCCGACGACCGCGACCTTTTTGCCGGTTTTGATCTCCGGGGGCGGAGGCTTGGGTACGACCCATCCCTCGTCGAACGCCCGGTTGATAATGGAGAGCTCTATCTCCTTGATGCTCACGGGATCGTCGTTTATGGCGAGCACGCATGCCGACTCACACGGCGCGGGACAGAGCATCCCGGTGAACTCCGGGAAGTTGTTGGTCATGTGCAGCCGGTCTATAGCCTGTTTCCAGTGGTCCCGGTAGACCAGGTCGTTCCAGTCCGGGATCAGGTTCCCAAGCGGACACCCGACATTACAGAACGGCACGCCGCAGTCCATGCACCGGGCCGCCTGGTCCTTCAGGTCGTCCTCGGGCATCGGCTCGTAGACGTAGCGGTAGTCCTGGATGCGCTCCTCAACGGGGCGCTTCGGGACGGGCTTGCGTCCGATCTTCAAAAATCCTCTCGGGTCTCCCACTACCGTGCCACCTCCAATTCTGCCTCTTGGCTCTCTTCCAACACCCGCTTCAGGTCGTTCGGCATCACCTTCACGAACGTGCCCAAAGCATCTTCCCAGTTCTCCAACAAACGCTTCGCTTTCTCACTCCCGGTCCACTCCAGATGCCCCTCGATGAGCCGCCGGAGAGTAGCGGTATCTTCCTCAGACTCGACGGCTTCGAGGCCGACCATCTCGGAGTTGTAGAGCTTCTCCAGCTCGTCTTTCTCATCCAGCACGAACGCCACGCCACCACTCATACCGGCGGCGAAGTTGCGACCGGTCTCGCCGAGCACGACCACCACGCCCCCGGTCATGTACTCACAGCCGTGATCCCCGATACCTTCGACGACCGTCTCGGCGCCCGAGTTACGAACCGCGAACCGCTCCCCGGCATATCCCCGGAAGTAAGCCTCACCCGAGGTGGCGCCGTAGAGCGCGACGTTTCCGACGACGATGCTCTCCTCCGGTTTGTAGGCGGCCTTCTCGGAAGGGTAGACGGCGATGCGTCCACCCGAGAGACCCTTACCGACATAGTCGTTGGTCGTGCCCTTCAGAGTAAAGGTCGCGCCCCGCGTTAGCCAGGCCCCGAAAGACTGCCCGGCGACGCCCTCGAAGTCTATCCGGAGCGTGTTGTCCGGCAGTCCTTCCTGGCCGTGGCGTCGGGCGAGTTCGCCGGAGAGCATACCGCCGACCGTCCGCTGGGTGTTGTAGACCGGGGTCTCGAAGTGGACCTTCTCCCCGTCCTCCAGCGCGGGCTTGCTACGTTCGATCAGTACGTTGTCCACCGAGTCATCCAGACCGTGGTTCTGCTGAACGGCGTGCCGGATGCTGACTTCTTCAGACACCTCGGGCTTGTGGAATATGGGCGTAAGGTCGACACCCTGGGCTTTCCAGTGTTTGATCGCCTCTTTCGTCTTGAGCTTGTCGGCGCGGCCGACCATCTCGTCGAACGTTCGGAACCCGAGCTCGGCCATCAACTCCCGCACCTCTTCGGCGAGGAAGAAGAAGTAGTTGATGACGTGCTCCGGCGTGCCAGTGAACTTCTCTCGGAGTTCCGGGTCCTGGGTCGCTATGCCGACCGGACAAGTGTTGAGGTGGCAGACGCGCATCATGATGCAGCCCGTCGCGACCAGCGGGGCCGTCGAGAACGCGAAGTCCTCAGCCCCAAGGAGTGCCCCAACCACCATGTCGCGGCCCGTCTTTAGCTGGCCGTCGGTTTGCAAGATAACGCGTCCACGCAGGTCGTTTCGTACCAGAACTTGCTGGGTCTCGGCCAGGCCAAGCTCCCACGGCAGCCCGGCGTGTTTGATGGACGAGAGCGGCGAGGCCCCCGTGCCGCCGTCGTGGCCGGAGATGGTTATGTGGTCTGCCTTCGCCTTCGAGACGCCGGCGGCTATCGTGCCGACCCCGACCTCGGCGACCAGCTTCACGCTCACCGCAGCGGCGGGGTTCGACATCTTCAGGTCGTGGATGAGTTGGGCCAGGTCTTCTATGGAGTAGATATCGTGATGGGGCGGCGGGGAGATCAGTCCAACCCCCGGCGTCGAGTACCGGACCTTCGCGATATCCTCCGATACCTTGTGGCCCGGAAGCTGTCCGCCCTCGCCGGGCTTCGAGCCCTGGGCCATTTTGATCTGCAACATGTCCGAGTTGACGAGGTACTCCGTGGTAACCCCGAACCGGCCGCTGGCGACCTGTTTTATGGCGCTCCGCCGGTTGTCGGCGAAGCGTTCCGGGTCTTCCCCGCCCTCGCCGGTGTTTGACTTACCGCCGATCTCGTTCATCGCCAGGGCAAGCGTCTCGTGGGCTTCTTTGGAGATGGAGCCGAACGACATCGCCCCCGTCGAGAAACGCTTGACGATATCTTTTGCCGGTTCGACTTCATCTATGGAGATCTGATCGCGCTCGAACTCGAAGAGGCTGCGGAGCGTGGCGAGTTGGGCGCTCTGCTCGTTGAAATGGTTCGTGTACTCCTTGAACGTCTCGAAGTTGTTGGTCCTTACGGCCCTCTGCAGCGAGACGATGCTCTCAGTGTTCCACTGATGATACTGGCCCTGGGCGCGGAGCTGGTACTCGCCCCCGATCTCCAACTCTTCCGGCCCGTCTTCGACGCCGCCAAAGGCCCGCCAGTGGCGAAGCAGCACCTCGCGCCCGATCTCCTCGGACCCGGCGCCCCCGATCTGGGTGGCGGTGCCGGTGAAGTGTTTGTCTACGAATCCCTTGTCCAGACCGACGGCCTCGAAAATCTGGGCGCCGCAGTAAGAGAACAACGTCGAGATCCCCATCTTGGAGATGACCTTCAGGAGACCTTTCTTGATCGCCTTGACGTAGTTCTCGAACGCCTCTTGGACGCTGATGCCTTCGAGCAGGTCCGAACCTGCCATGTCGGCCAGCGTCTCGAAGGCGAGATATGGGTTGATCGCGGTTGCGCCGTAGCCGACGAGCAGCGCGAAGTGATGTACCTCCCGCGCTTCGGCGGTCTCGACGACGAGCGTCGTCCGGGTGCGGATTCCCCGCCGGACGAGATGGTGGTGAACGGCGGCGGTCGCCAGCAGGCTCGGTACGGGGGCCTGCTGCTCGCTTACGCCTTTGTCGCTCAAGACTAGAACCGTCGAGCCGCCCCGCACCGCCTTCTCGGCGCTCTCACAGAGGCTCTCCACCGCGGCGGCGAGGCCGGCCTCGCCTTTCGAGACCGGGAACAACGTCGAGAGAGTGGCGGCTGCAAACGGGTTCGACTGTAGGCGGCGTATCTTCTCCAGGCCTGTGTCAGAGAGGAGCGGGTGGTCCAGCAGGACCCGCTTGCAGTGCTCCGCCGTCTCGTCGAAGAGGTTTTCCTCCGGCCCGAGGCTCATATTAAGCGACATAACCAACTCTTCCCGTAGCGGGTCTATCGGCGGGTTGGTAACCTGGGCGAAGTGCTGCTTGAAATAGTTGAAGAGGAGCTGGGGCTTCTCGGATAACACGGCCAGCGGCGTGTCGGTCCCCATAGAACCGTCGGGCTCCTTGCCCTGAATAGCCATCGGGCCCATTATCACCCGCAGGTCCTCAATGGTGTAGCCGAAAGCCAGTTGACGCTCGAAGAGCGAGGCGGATTCCGGGCGGTTGCCGTTCGGTTCGGCGTCGGGGATTTCGTTCAAGTGGATCTCACCTTGCTCCACCCACTCTTTGTACGGCTGTCGCCCGGCGAGCTCTTCTTTGATCTCCTCGTCGTGCAAGACCTCGTTCCGCTCGGTATCCACGACGAGCATCTTGCCCGGACGCAGTCGCCACCGCTCCACGACCTCCTCGGGATCGAGCCGCAAAGCTCCGTCCTCTGAGGCCATGAAGACCCGGCCGTCTTTGGTCACGGAATAGCGGGCGGGCCGCAAACCGTTCCGGTCGAGGGTCGCGCCTATCTGCTTACCATTGGTGAAGGCGACCGCCGCCGGGCCGTCCCACGGCTCCATCATGGCGCTGTGGTACTGATAGAAAGCGCGGCGCTCTTCGTCCATCAACTCATCGTTCTCCCAGGCCTCGGGGATCATCATCGCCACCGAGTGGGGCAGGCTGCGTCCGGCAAGGTGTACGATCTCCAACGCGTTGTCGAAGGCGGCGGAGTCGCTCTGGCCCGGCACGATGACGGGAGAGAGCTTGCGCAGGTCGTGGCCGAAGAGGTCTGATTCCAGCCGGCTCTCGCGGGCCCGCATCCAGTTGACGTTCCCCCGCAGGGTGTTGAACTCGCCATTATGGGCGACGTAGCGGTACGGATGAGCCAGCGCCCAGCTACCGAGTGTGTTAGTGGAGAAGCGGGCGTGGACCAGGGCTATGGCGCTCTCCACTGTCGGGTCTTGGAGGTCCGGGTAGAACTCCGGGAGTTGGTCTCCCGTCAAAAGTCCCTTGTAGACGATAGTGCGGGTCGAGAGGCTAACGACGTAACATTCGTTTATATCCTCGGCGACCTTATGGAGCCTGCGACGGATCACGTACAGTTTCCGCTCGAAGTCCTGCTGGTCTTCCTCGCCGCACGCTATAAAGAACTGCCGGATGCGCGGCATTACGTCCCGCGCCAGATAACCGCACTTCTCCGTATCCACCGGCACTTCCCGGAAGCCCAGGAAACTCTCGCCTTCTTCCTCGATGATTTCCACCAGGGAGTCATCGCAGCCAGCGCTCTCCGCGCCCTCGAAGAGCACCCCGACGCCGTATTTGCCGGCCGGGGGCAGGTCTATTCCGAGATCCGCGCATTCCCGACGCAGAAACTCGTCCGGCACCTGGATCAGTATGCCCGAGCCGTCCCCGGTGTTAGGATCGCTGCCACGCGCCCCCCGGTGCTCCAGGTTGTGGAGGATCTGAAGTCCCTCCTCCACCGTTTGTCGGGTCCCGCAGCCGTCTACCCGGGCTACGAACCCAAATCCACAAGCATCATGTTCATAGTCAGGGTTATAAAGGCCGTAACTTGCGGTTGTCAAAGCACCTCCTGGGACAAATGGTACGGGGCAGCGGAAAGTCCTTTTTACACGAATTGTCGCCAAACCTCAAGGGAAAAAGCCACCATTTGTCTACCGGCAGGACAATTAGACCAGAAATAGCCGTCCCCGGTGGCCTGGACTCCTACTCCGGGATCGGCCCGGAACGCCTTTACAGTTCTTCTAACTCGCCCCGGAGCTTCTCTTCTTCTTCCAGTAGTTCAGAGAGTCTTATCCTTATATCCGCGGCCTCGGCCTCGACTTCGGCCAGGCGAAGGGTCAACTCCCTCTCTTGGGCGGCGGTCTCCGGGGTACGTTTCTTGCCTTGGTAGCGGGCCCGGATGTTTTTCAGGCGCTCGGTGGCACCGCGTTTCACGCGCTCCCGGTCGGTTTTGAATTCTTCTCCCTGGATGTATTCCAACCCGCGTTTTACCCGCTTGTCGGAGAGTATGTCCGAGATGATCTCCGCCGAACCCTGTTTGAAATCCTTGCCGCCCTTGCCACTCGTCATGATACCTCCTTCCGGTTCACCTCATTTTAATCCGCCTGCAGTGCTCCGTAAAAGAAAATCCAGTGCGTACAGCGCTTTCGAAGATTCTACGTTTGCCTTGCGGATATCTGTATATCGCGGACGGTGATGCGCCCGCCGGAACCCGTACCCTCGACCTGCGCTAGATCCAAGCCCAGATCCTCCGCTTTGCTCCGGGCGGCGTCGGTGGCCTCTATCTCCCCGGCGCTTTCCTCGTCGGGTTCCTGCGCTTCCCCATCTTCCTGGGACTCCTGGTCCTCTTGGTTTTCGGATTCTTCGGGTTCTTCATCCTGGGGTTTCTCGTAGGCGTCCCTGACCGTCCCGGCGGCGCCTTCGAGCTCTCCACCGGTGCCGGTGCCTCCCTGAGTCAAGCTCTCGACGAGTTGAGGATTGTTGTCCAAAGACTCCAGAGTCCGGCCTATAATATCCTTAACGTTATCCAGGTTCGCCTTTAGCAGAGCCTGGGCTTCGAGGCCCTTCAAGTCTAACTCTACTTTTTCGAGAAAGGCGTTTACGCCGATGTTTATCCTCACCATGTCGGCCAGCTCTGCCTGCAAGGAGATCTTGACGTTCAGGTTGTCCACTTGCAGACGGGCTTCTTCTATGTTGAGCACCGGGACGTCGAGCGTAACGTCGGGGGTTTCTTCCGTAGGCCGCGCATCCTGCTCCGAGCCGCCGCCGGATTGCTGGCCGGAGGAACCGGAGGAACCGGTAGCCTCGGGCTCTCCGGTAGAGTGCTGGCTTTCTTCCTGTACGTCGGATCCTTCAGGGGACACCGGCACCTCCATAGTTCGTGACTCCCGTAGGCTCTTCGTGCCCCGCCGGTGCCTAAAGTAAACGCGCCACCCCCGATGAGCCCTGCCTACTTTCCAAACGAAGCGGGTATATAGGCAAGAGCAACGAACGGCTTATAGGCAACACTACTGAGAGGGGCACCATGTCAGAGGGCAGTCAACAACAGGGCGGCCAGCAACAGCAGCAAGAACAACAGAGTCCTGTTCAGAACCTCACGCAAGCGTTGACCGGCGTAAGGAAAGTGCAGAGCATGTTCGAGCTCAACTACCCGCAGCAGGGGCAAGCCATCCAGATGCTACGCAACGCGGGAGATCTGGTGTGGCAAGAGATAGAAAGGATGCAACAGCAACAGCAAGGTTAGTCCCGGATCTTCTACCAGTCGTAAGACCCGCTGTTTCGAAGGACTCTCAGCGAATCCCGATTCTTTGTTGCCCAGGAGCCCATAGTATTCTGCCAGGGGTGGAGAAATGGACCCGCTCCCCTTCCGCGATGGGCAGACCTGCTGCCGGGACGCGGTGGATTACACATCCGGTCTTTGAGCGTACAGGCGAATAGGAACAGCTCGGGGTCGCCACCCGCATCCGGGTGCAGACGCGCCAGCAGTTGCCGCCACATGCGCCGGTCTTCCGAAGATGCGGTTCGCCCTACGCCCCAGGATCCTACCACTACACAACCTCCCCAATCCCCGATTTTCAGGACATTTTATTTCGGGACGCCCGACAATGTAAACCCGAATATCCGGCAAGCACAATACCTTGGGGATCTATACCACCACAGACACATCTGACCCTACCAGTTTGTGGCTTCTCGGGCTGCCGGGAGGCCGCCCTCACTCTTCGAACATCTGGTCGCCCATCTGCTCCACTTTCTGATCGGCATGTTCGACCATGTCTCCGTCGGCGTCCGTGTCATCGGTCATCTGTTGCGCCATTTCGTCCGACTTTGCTTCGGCGTGCTCGTGCGGGTCTCCCCCGGAGCCCGTCTCCTCGGTCACCCTCTGCGCCAGGTCGTCGTGCGCGCTCTGGGCATCGTAGGGCATCTCTTCCTGGAGGGGCATGTTCTCCTGCATATCGTCGGGCTCGGCCTCTCCGGTTACACCGCTCACCGTGTCGGCCGACTCAATGGACTTCATAGACTCCATCGAACCCATAGATTCCATCGAGCCCATCGACTCCAGGGAGTCTTCCCTTATGCCGGGCAGTTGACGGGGCTCTACGTCGCCGACCTCGATCCTCCGGACGACCTCGTCAGCCCTTTTCATGGCCTCCTGCTGCCGCGCGCGGATGCTGCCCTTGACCTCCTTGTCCGCCCGGCGCATGGCCTCATCCATCCTGCGCTCGGACCAGCGTTGCCGCTGCTCCTGATCTCGGACGCTCATACTACCCCTCCCGGCTGCGGGGCCCGCCGTTTGGCAAGTCCTTTATCTCTTTGACCCGCCGCTCGAACTCCTCCGCGGAGCTCGAGTTTCTGAAAGCCCAGGCGAGATCCTTAATGTTCTGCTCGTTGGAGCGTAGGAACACGAGGGCTTGTTTGAGCGGCATGTCCTCGAAGGCGGCCACCGCCAGGCCAGTGATCTCTAGGGGCTCTGCGACCTCAGCTTTCTGGCACATGGCGTACATGCGTGCCGCTTTCACGAGTTGCCTTTTCTGCTCTTCCATCACGGTTTCTCCGCCCTTGCTGTCGTTGACCATGTAGCTCCATTTATGGAGTCGATCACCCTCTGGACGCTCGGTTCAAAAAGATGCAAGCTTGCCCGGGAGCAGAAAAGTCAGTGTGAAACCTTATCCTCAAAGCTACCCTAAGATGCCCCTCGGTGTCCGGCTCTTGCGAACCGCCTCTGCAACCAAGAGCGTTTATCGCGCCCCGTGAGGCTGGCACCGACGCCACCTAGCACTACCTTATCCTTGCCTTGTTGCTTATCCTTATTCTTATCAGCCTAGTTGTTGACCTTATTCTTCTACCGGTTGGCCCTGGCTCCCTCCTTAATCTCATCACCTCTCAAGGCGCCGTAGGCTTCTCTGGCCTTACCTCTAGCCTAGTCCATCATCACCTCTTTATTATCCTCCTTGCTTTTCCAGCCACGCTTCTCCTTCCTCTACTCTTTGCCTCACGAGTCCGCATGAACTCTAGCCTCCGTGTTCACCGGGCGTCTTGATCGTGGCTTCGAAGAAGCCTCGCTTCGAGCATGTTTAGTTCATCGTCCATGACCTGCTCGAAGGCGTTCCCCAGTTCGTCCTTCGCCACACTCACCAGTCGCCCCTGCCCATCCACGTACTCATCCACCACCGGGAGGTCGGCGATGGTGCCGACTACGTTCTCGTCTACGATCTCCCCGTTCTCGTCGTGGGTGGTCTCGAGGATCCAGCCGGATTCATCCACGCCGCGCCGGGTCATCGTCCCGCCGGTGGCGTCCGCAGTATGATTCGCGCGGCGCTCGCTTAGCCTCCGGGATAGTTCGCTCCCGGCGCCCCTTTCTCTCACGTCCTCCACGGCGATCCGAAGCGCCGCCTCGGCGATCTCGGACCTCGAAGGACGAGCCTCCCCCTCAGACCGAAGCTCCCGCCGGAGACTCTCCAATTCGGCGCCAAGCTGTTTGGAGAGGTTGAAGGTGATGCCCACCCGCTCAGGCCTCTCATCCCAGGAGGCACCAGGCGACTCGTGAGACTCCGAAAGAGTTTGGTTTTCGTCGACGGCTTCGAAGCTCTCGCTCAAGATGGTTCCCATGAGGTCTTCCGGCACTCTTCTTCTCTTGCTCATGCTTTCGCTTATCCCCCTTTAGCGAGCCGCTTCGCCAAGCGGTCGTAATCGGCGGCCCCGTGGCTCCTTTTCGCGTACTCGAAGATATGTTGACCGAAGCCCGGCGCTTCCGAGAGCTTCGAATTGTAACGCACGACCGGCCAGACG
>PPFU01004586.1_pt1 | contig 11373 bp, 14 predicted proteins | sample 1535991 | NCBI WGS metagenome assembly PPFU01 (sample SAMN04901290, study PRJNA319586) | Hypolithon metagenome, whole genome shotgun sequencing project. | isolation source: Antarctic Hypolithon | place: Antarctica: Miers Valley | collected 2014 | reverse complement strand
TCGTTTACCAAAGAAGCCGTCGAAGGCATGGGCTTCGATGCCCGCGTAGATGTCTACGATGCGGATGAATTCATCGCGGTAGATGTATCGCCTGGGGACCCGGGGCTCTTCATAGGCCAAAAAGGTGAGACGATAGACGCCTTGCAACATCTGCTCAATATATCCGCCTACAGGGAACGAGAGTTTGTAAAGAGGATCGTGCTTGATTCAGAAGGCTACCGCCAAAGACGAATCGAAGCTGTGCAAGGAATGGCCCATCGGATGGCACGAAGGGCCCACCGTGAAGGACGTATGATCGAGCTGCCGCCCATGAACTCTTCTGAGCGCCGGATAGTACACACGTACCTCAAAGAAAACCCCGAGGTGAATACCTCTAGCGAGGGCACCGGCGGAAATCGCAAGGTAAACATTTCCCCAGCCAACAGATAAACCGTCGTTTCACGTGAAACATAGTTCTCCTTGCGCCAATTGTTTGCGTGTACAAACAATTGGCGCGCTTCCTTCCGAAGACTCGGCGCACTGGTGTTTCACGTGAAACAGGGCTTGTCATGACTTTGGAAAACATATTGTTTCAGGCCGAAGCCTGGGGCATAAGGATCTCGGAGAATCAAGGGCGGATCCTCTGTGACTATGCGCAAACGTTGGTGGATTATGAGAAAGCTAACGTTATCGGCACCAAGGTGGTGGAAGAGATTCTGATGGATCACATCCTGGATTCACTAAGTTGTCTAGCGTTCCGACCCTTGAGTGAGGCGGAGAGCTTGATTGACGTAGGCAGTGGCGGTGGCCTGCCGGGTGTACCGATCAAGATACTTCGCCCTAGAGCAAGTGTGGTTTTACTTGAGTCAATGGGTAAGAAAGCTAGCTTTCTTACCCGCGCGACTGAGAAGCTAAGTCTAAATGGTATCGAGGTTCTGGAAGACCGGGCCGAGGATGTGGGGATTTCGAGAAAATATAGGGGTAAATTCGATGTTGCGACAATTAGGGCGGTCGCAAGGCTGGATGTTAACTGTGAGTATTGTGTGCCGTTTCTTCGAGAGGGTGGGTACATGATCTCGATGAAGGGTTTCATAGACGAAACAGAGATTGCTGCGGGAGAGAAGGCTGCTCGTTTACTCGGGGCGGGAGTCTCCGAGGTCATACCTGTTCCATTTTTGCCGGGGTTGCCGGACAAAGAGAGGAACCTGGTTGTCGTGAGAAAGCATGAGCCGACGCCCGAACGTTATCCTAGAAAGAAAGGGATGCCCAAGAAAAAGCCGCTCGGGGATGGGTAAAGCAAGCAGTAAGTCAATCGTGTTAGTATTCCGGCGGTGAGGACTACAATAGCCATAGTGAATCAAAAGGGTGGTGTCGGAAAAAGCACCACGGCCATAAACTTGGCGGCATACCTCGCCGAAAAAGGCGAAAAAATACTTGTTATAGACATGGATCCCCAAGCCAACGCGACCAGTGGCCTGGGTGTCGTAGAGTCTGTTAGTGGATGTATGTACGACGTTCTACTCGAAGGGAAACCGCTTGAAGAAGTTGCGGTAAAGACCGATATCGAAGGTCTCGATGTCGCTCCTTCGAGCATAAATCTAGTTGGAGCCGAAGTAGAGCTCGTTTCTTCGCTAGCCAGAGAGTACAAACTGAAGCGGATTCTAGAGAAGATGCCCGGGGATCTTTACGACCGGGTACTCATGGATTGCCCGCCATCCTTGGATCTCCTGACGCTGAATGCTCTAACGGCGGCCGATGAAGTGCTTATACCTATACAGTGTGAGTATTACGCCCTCGAAGGGTTGACCCAGTTGATGCGCAGCATAAGGATGGTGCGTGAAGAGTTGAACCCGGAACTCCGGGTGGGTGGAGTCTTGTTGACCATGTTCGATCCCCGGACAAACCTGGCGCACCAAGTCGCTGAAGAGGTCAGGTCCTTCTTCGGTGAGCGGGTGTTCCACACACTGATACCGCGCAATGTTCGCCTCAGTGAAGCACCAAGCTTCGGGATGCCCGTTGCTCTGTACGCCCCGAAAAGTACCGGTGCGGAAGCATACGAGGCTGTTGCGGAAGAGGTGTTAGGGCGTGGGTAGAAGAGGGCTCGGTAGGGGTCTTTCCGCGCTGATAGCGACGGGAGAGAGCGTTGGGGGATTGAAGTTCGAGGAGATCCCAACCTCCGCCATAAGGCCAAACACCCACCAACCAAGAAGCACCTTCCCGGAGGTAGGGATCAAGGAGCTCGCGGCATCCATTAGGGAGGTTGGAATACTTCAGCCGCTCGTGGTGCGTTCGACAGACAGCGGCTTCGAGCTCATCGCCGGCGAGCGAAGGCTAAGGGCAGCCAAGGAAGCTGGGTTGGATCGGGTGCCGGTCCTGATCCGTCAGGCGGCCGATAACGAGTCCATGGAACTGGCGCTGGTAGAGAATCTTCAGAGGGAGGATCTCAATCCGATCGAGACCGCCGCCGCTTACCAGGCTCTGATGGAGAGTTTCGGTATAACCAAGGAAGCACTTGCAAACAGGCTCGGCAAGAGTCGCGCGACGGTTGCCAATACTTTGCGCCTCGGGCAGCTACCGGACCATATAAGAGAGATGCTGCTCGAAGGGAGCTTGACGGAAGGCCACGCCCGGGCTTTATTGGGCCTCCAAGGCGAAGAACAGATGTTGCGCCTGGCAGAGAAGGTAAAGGCTGAGAAGCTGTCTGTTCGTAAGACGGAAGAATCAGTGCGTCAGCAGAATACAGAGCCGCAGGAACGAGTTCAGGATACGAAGCTGGTGACTAGGACGGCGCCCGAAGAGTATATGCAGGCCTCTCAGGTTATTGGAGAGTTCCTATCTTTACCCGTCAAAGTAAGCGCACACCGCCGGGGCGGAAAGCTGGAGATTCGATTTCAGAAGCGGGAGGAGTTGGAATCGCTCGTGGAACTTCTTACTCCTAATAAAGAACACACGGAGTAAAAGAAAGAAAACGGCGTGCGGGTAGAGAGTAGTTTGCCCGAGAGTCGAAGGAAACAAAACGAAGCTCCGAAAACCCTTCCCCTGATCGTAGCTTCTCGTATACACTATTAGCCGACCCTTCCAGGCTCAGAGTGGCCGGGAGGATTTCGTAAAGGACACTTAGGTTGGCGGGGGTGCGGGTGAAAATATGGGGTGGACTCATCGTCTTCGCGGCGACGGTCTTATTAGCGGGAGTTTCCGGAGCCCAGGCGCAAGAGGAACCTTCCTCTAGTGCTGAAGTTATCGCTTTAGAGGCACAATCCACAGAGCAGAACGCGGCCATCGCACAGGGGCTGGAAAAAATCTCGACTGTGGGATCCTCTCTGGAAGAAGCCCAGTCTCAGACCAATGTCGCCCAGGTCCGGAGCCGGGAGTTGGCTGGACAAGCCAGGGATCTCAAAGGGCAGCTCATCGTACAAAAGCAGACGTTCGAAGAATCCAAATCCCGCTACGAGAAGCAGGCGAAAGCCGCCTACAAGGGAGAAAATCTCGAAGGGGCGACAGCGGTACTTGGAAGCATTGTCGGAGGAGAAGGGAACGTAGGGGATCTTGCGGATGGGAGAGTCGCGAGGGTTTTGTCCCAGGGAAGTGAAGTATTGGACGAATATCAAGGCTCCCGCCAGAGGCTCGAAGATACCGGGCGGCAGATCTCCCAGAAGGAGATTGCCTACAAAAGCTCGGTCAAAGAAAAGCGCCGGCGGGCAGAGGAGTTGAGCATCCGGGAACAAAAACTCGAGACAGCCGTCTCACGCATTAGAGAGAATCGTTCCGCTACCGATTCCCGTATAGGAAATCTTCGAGCGGCGGAGAAGACCCGGATCCTCCGCGAACGGGCGGCCACCGGAGGGCCGACGGTACAGCGACAACGGGAGTTGAGGATAGCCCGTCGGGATATTGTCGCCCGGCTGGTAAAGCAGATCTCCAAAAAGCAGTATAGGAGTCTGTATCGGAAGTCCGCAAAAAAGTACGGGTTCGGTAAAGATTGGTACATACTCGCTGCGGTCGGCAAGGTTGAGTCGGACCATGGCGAGAACATGGGGCCGTCCAGCGCGGGGGCGATGGGCCCAATGCAGTTCATGCCGTCAACCTGGGAAACCTCCGGCGTGGACGGCAACGGAGACGGGGTGGCGAATGTGATGGACCCCAGGGACGCAATACCCGCCGCGGCCCGCTACCTAAAGACCGGTGGAGCGCCCCAGGACTGGTACGCCGCCCTTTTCTCGTACAACCACGCTGACTGGTACGTAAAGAAAGTCCTAGGCGTTGCCGAAGGCTACCGGCGACTGGCGGAAGACGACAGAGTAGGACCGTACACTTAGCTTCCGTTAAATTCGTACGTTTTGCACGAAGAAAGTGGAGTTTGGCTCCTCTAGGATAAGGCCGTCGAATGTACATCGGCCACTAGAGAGACGTGGGTGCGAGGAATCGAGAAGTTTTGTAAGGCCCTTCTTCTATTTATGGTCGCTTGGGCGCTTGTGGGGTGCGGGTCCGCTTTGGGAGTGCCGGGTGAGAAGTCTGGCGAAGCCGGAGGTGGAAGTACTTTGACCATCCTCGCTGCCTCGTCGCTCACCGACGCTTTTGGCGAGTTGTCGGATGTCTTCGAGGAAGAGAATCCGGGCGTCGAGGTGCGCGCCAACTTCGCCGGTAGTTCCGTCCTGCTCAACCAGATCTCACAGGGTGCTCCGGCGGATGTCTTCGCTTCGGCGGACCGGGCGAAAATGGAGACCGCCACCAGGAAAGGCTTGGTGGCCGGAGATCCAAAAGTCTTCGCCCGTAATCGGGAAGTCGTAATAGTGTCCAACCGCAACTCCGCAGGCATAGAAGGCTTCAAGGACTTGTCGAAAACAGGGGTGAAGCTCGTCCTGGCGCAGGATGGTGTGCCGGCCGCAGAGTATGCGAAGGAAATATTGGGCAAGGCCGAGGAACGGTACGGAGACAGGTTTGGGGAGAAGGTTCTCTCCAATTTGGTGTCGAGGGAGCCCGACGTGCGGATGGCCGTCAACCGGGTCGCCTTGGGTGAGGCTGACGCCACGTTCGGATACTCGAGCGACGTGACGCCGAATATAAAGGACCGTGTAAAAGTCTTCGAAGTACCGGAGGGGCTGAACGTCGTCGCGACGTATCCGATAGCTTCTCTCAAAGACTCCGAAAACCCCGAGTTGGCGCGAAAGTGGATCGAGCTGGTCCTAAGCGACAAGGGACAGCGGGTGCTCAAGAAATGGGGCTTCGAATCGGTGGACTGACCGGTGGGGGAGGCAGGGGTGATGTGAAAGGCCGTCGCCGGCGGTTTCGGAGGCTTGCCTGGGATGACTTACTTTCTTCGGGTGTGGCGATCGCTGCGTTGTCGTTACTCGTCGGGTTCATAAGCCTGCCGCTAATTAGTTTGGTGGTCTGGACGGTGAGCAGAGCCTCCTGGCGGGCCATGGCCTCCCCCGTAGCCATGGAGGCTTTGCTGCTAAGCGCCAAGACTACGGCGGTCACGATGGCGATTGTACTCATCGTTGGGACCCCGGCCGCCTACGTGCTCGCGCGTTTCGAGTTCCCGGGAAAGAGGATCGTGGATACTCTGGTGGATGTCCCGGCGGTCTTGCCACCGTCGGCCGCCGGGATCGCACTTCTCTTAGCCTTCGGACGGTTTGGCATTCTCGGCGAGCACCTCCAGGCGTTTGGCTTGACGATTACTTTTACGACGGCGGCGGTAGTTCTTGCCCAGGTCTTCGTGGCATCACACTTCTACGTGCGCCAGGCGGCCGTTGGTTTCGGGCGGGTAAGCCGTGAAGTCGAAGAGGCGGCCCAGGTGGATGGGGCCGGAAGGGCGGTAGTCTTCTTCAAGGTTACGATTCCACTAACGTTTCCGGCGCTCGTCGCGGGCGCGGTAACAGCCTGGGCCCGGGCGCTCGGAGAGTTCGGGGCAACGTTGATTGTCGCCGGTAACTTCCAGGGCGTTACCCAGACGATGCCGTTGGCGATCTACTCGGCCCTGGAGAAAGACTTCGACGCCGCCGTTGCCTTGTCCGTTATGGTCCTCGGTTTCGCGTTCGCCGTGATCCTGACGGCGAGATATCTTACCCGCAAGGCGGCAGAGCTAGGAGAGTAACCTACCGGACCGAGGTTAGGCCAAGCCTTCGTCGGTCAGTATCATTACGTCGGTGGCTTTGACAAGGGCGGATGCTTGCTGGCCGACTTCGAGGCCCATCTCGTCGGCGCTCTCGCGGGTTATAAGGGAGACTACGTGGTTATCCCCGACCTGGAGGGTAACTTTTGCCGCGGCCTCGCCCTTTACAATCTCCGTGATGGTGCCTGGAAGCCGGTTACGGGTGCTCAGTTTCATCGCTTTCTCCTCTACTCAAAGACAACAACCCGAGCTGTATGACCAGCCGGGATCCATGATCTCTCAAGTCTAACCCAGTGAGCTCCTGGATGCGTTCCAGGCGGTAAAGCAAACTGTTCCGGTGAAGGTAAAGCCGTTCGGATGTTTTGCTGGCGTTGGTGCCGGTCTCAAAGTAAACCGTCAGGGTTTGCACCAGGCCGCTACCGCGCTCCCGGTCGTAGTTTACCAACGGAAGCACGAGTTCCCGGAAAGGCTCCAGGTCCGGCGAGGCAGCCAGGACCCTCAATAGACGTTGCCCATCAAAACGCTTTTCATCCACGACTCAACGTTTTAACAGGCTCACTCGTTTCGTGCTAAAAAGGGTCCGTCGAGAGAAGTGTAATCAGGGGGTAGGCGTTGGAAGCTTCTAAATCTGGAATGTTCCGTAATCTATTGGAGAAGGACCCGGACAACCCCATGATCCTCTACTCGCTGGGAAACGAGTTGTTCAAGGAGAGCAACTATCCCCAAGCCCGGGAGTACCTGGAGCGGGCGGTTGAGAACAAGCCCGACTACTCCGTCGCCTACCGGACCTTGGGTCGGACCCTCTTCGAGATGCACGAAGACGAAGAGGCGAGGCGAGTATTCGAGAAAGGACGTGAGATCGCGCGCGAAAATGGCGACCTTCAGACCGTAAAAGAGATAGACGTTTTCTCCGGTCGGCTCGAGAAACGGGCCTCCGGGAAAGGTTAGAGGTACGGGCGACATCCAGTCTGTTTTGGAAGCCAGGGTTGGCATCTTCGTAGACTACGAGAGCCCGCTGGCCTGTCGGGTCGCCGGAGATATATGGGCCGGCATCTCCCGGGCGGCGCTCGGGGCCGGCTACTACAAGACAACCGCTTTGTGGCGAAGCCTCGACAAGCCAGGCGAGATCGAGAAATTAGAAGGGGCGTTGGCGCACGTATTCGTACTCGGGCAAGACCGCCCGGAAGTCGTGGACAGAGTTGCGGCGAGTGTGCCCGAAGGCTCTCATCTCTGTGGCATAGTCGTCGCGGTTCCCGACAATCCCAGTCCGTTATCCGGGGCCCTTTTGTATCAGGGAGTCGGTAGCCTGACCGACGCTGGCGTACGGGCGGGGAATATTCTGCCGGCGTTGGTTCCGGTCATGCCGAAGACGGAGAGCGAAGCCTATACAGCCCAGCTTCTCGAACGCCTGCGGAAGATCTAGGCGAGGATTTGTCGGGGCATTTGATCCTGGGAACTTTGATTCCCGCCGTCTTTGCCTTATTAGCTTACGCGCTAGGAATGGTTGGACGAGGCGGGGCTTTGGGCGGCTTCGGGGTCGCCGCTTCGATCTACGTGGCCCTTGGATGGCAAGGCTTTGCCGTATTGACACTCTTCGTAGTCGGCGGCTCCGCGCTTACGAGGCTCGGCTACCGGAACAAAGAAAACTCCGGCACGGCAGAAAGTAGGGGAGGGAGGCGGGGCGCGAAGAACGCACTGGCAAACGGAGGCGTGCCCGTGCTCTGCGCCCTGCTCGCCGCGCTCACCCCATATCCAGAAGCCTTCTCTGGTGCGTTCGTCGCCTCTTTGGGCGCGGCGTTCGCCGACACCTCCGAGTCCGAGACCGGGCAACTATTCAGCGGCACGCCTCGACTTTTAACCACCTTCGCGAAAGTACCACCCGGCACCGACGGCGCTGTCTCATTGCCGGGCACGCTCGCCGGTATCGTAGCCGCCGGTTTGACGGCGCTTTTGGGACTTGCGGTAGGATTGGTGCAAAGCCCCGGTCCGGTGCTCCTCGTAACCGTCGCAGCATTTCTCGGAACCGTGGTCGACAGCTTGATCGGAGCCCTCGCACCCAAAGTCGGCAACGAGTTGACCAACATATCCTGCACCCTCGCAGCAGCTATACTCGCCCTCACCCTGGTCTAAATCCGTCTCACAACAGGAAAACTCTTGAGACAGCAGCCCTGCTCGCAAAGTGTACGGTACCTCGACGACGCCCTAAAGAGGGCGGACGACGCGAGGTGCCTGCCATTCGGATTGCCGAAACAGCGGCGCTCGAAGCGACAAGAAAGCTCGGCTGGGCCGACCGTCACAACAGGCCGTCCACTTAGCAGACCTCAACCGCCGTCAGAGTGAGCTCGCTAGTCCGCTGGACGCGGTGGGGCGGACGAGATCATGTCCACCGCTTCGTCGCACCAGCGTACATAGCTTTCCTCTTCCTCGATACCGCGCCTGAGCGCCAGTAGCGTCCCCAGGTGCGCCTCGCCCGAGATCTCGCCCTCCCGCAGCGAGCGTTGGAGGTCACGCTCATACTCCTCGTACTCGGCCAGCTTCCCCACGTGGCGCTCCTTGACCTCCCTGAGCCTCGTCAGCGCGCGCCCCTGGGGCAGGTGCCCGAAACACAGAGTCTTTACCAGCGCCTCGTCGCGGATCTGTGGCATCGGCGCCGGCTCCTCTGCCCACCCGAGGAGCGCCTCGCGCCCTGCCTCGGTGGGCGAGTAAACCTTGCGCTCAGGCCCCTTCTTGCTGGGTACGATCTCGTGCGCGACCAACCCCCGCCGCTCCAGGTCGGCCAGCGCAGGGTAGACCGTGCTGTGCCCGACGGAGAAGAAGTGGCCGGCTACCCCCTCCATCCACCGGGTGAGATCGTAACCGCTCCTCGGCCGGAGCAAAAGCCCCGCCAGGACCACATAGTTGACCGTCTTCATCTCGCAGCCCTCCCCATACTCGTAGTATGTCGCCATTGACATACCCTACCATGCCGATTAGTATGTCTGTATAGATATAGATGTTCCGCGCCTCCGCGTGGGGCACAGCGAGAAGGAGTCGGATTTTATGGCCGTTTTGGTGGTACTCTTCGCGTCTTTGGCGCTGTTCGTTGGGCTGGGCGCGTTGGGCGTGGACGCGCTTTCTACCTGTCGTGACGCGGTCGCCTGGTCTTTGGTGACGATGTTCCTGTTCACGGCGAGCGCCCACTTCACCAGGACGAGGGGAGACTTCGTCGCGATGGTCCCGAGGGCGTTCCCAAAGCCTGGAATCCTGGTGAGTGTTACCGGGGCCCTGGAGGCCTTGGGCGCGGTGGGGCTTCTGCTCCCGGCGACCAGGGGAGCAGCCGGTCTGTGCCTCGTGCTCCTCTTGGTAGCGCTGCTGCCCGCCAACGTCAGCGCGGTGAGGAGGGGTGTGCCCATGCGCGGGAAGGCGCCGACCCCGCTTCGGCTGAGGATCCCCATGCAGATCCTCTTCGTCGGACTTACGTGGTGGGCGACGCAGGTTTGAAAACGCCAGACGCATAGCGTTTATGTTCTAGTTCGAAGCCAGCATACTTTCGGAAGAATCATCTTAGGATTGTATTGGTCTCTGGATCTCTTTCATTTTTGTGACAGATTTGATCTGCGTACTTCACGTGCAGGTATGCTTGACAGAACTACTGCAGTGGGTAATAATAAAACGGTACTGTTTAGTTTACTTAGGTGGAGGCTGGTTTTTGGATACGACGTCGGAGGAGCGGAGGCCGAGGGCTCAGGTGAAGCGGGAGCAGATCCTGTCCGGCGCGAAGAAGGTGTTTTTGCGCGAAGGTTTTGCGGCTGCGAGTACGGATGTAATAGCCCGTGAGGCTGGGGTCTCCAAGAGGACTCTGTACGCTTACTATCCGAGCAAAGAGGGGCTTTTCGAGGATGTGCTGCGAGAGCTCACCATCGAGAATCCGCAGACGCGGGTGCTCGAGACGGTGCGTCAGGTGGACCCAAAGAGTCGCGAGGAGTTGCGTGAGATGCTCGCCGGGCTCGGTAAGAAGATCATCTCCACCATGATGGAGCCGGCTTATCTGGCGTTGCTGCGGACGATCATCGCCGACTCCCACCGGTTTCCACAGCTCAGTGAGATATTCCGTTCCACGGTCCCCGAGAGAGGCATCCGAGAGGGGACCGCCCTGATCCAACGTTCCCAGCAGAACGGGGTAGCCGTTGAGGGCGATCCGGAGGTCATGGTACGCATGTTCATGGGTCCGTTGCTTAGTTACGCCATGGTCGATGGGTTGTTCCGTCCCGAAGGAGATCCCCGACCACCAACGACAGAGAAGATCGAGCAGATAGTCGACCTGTACCTGAAGGCGATCTCGGAATAGGGAGAGCCGGAGAGGAGTGAAAGATGGCTAACACGGACGTGCTGATCGTTGGAGCCGGACCGACCGGACTCACGGCAGCCAACCTGCTGGCCCGGAGCGGGATAAAGTTCAGGATCATCGACAAGACGGATGGCCCGACCGAAGAATCCCGGGCGCTGGTGGTACACGCAAAGACCCTTGAGCTATTCGACAAGCTAGAGCTCGCCGATCGGGCGGTCGAGGGAGGCCAGGAGATGGGTGTAGCCGAGGTCCTCCGTGGCGGCAAAAGCGTGGGAAAGATTTCTTTCTTCGAAGACGGCCAGGATCAGCGTACGTCCTATCCGATGGCTTTGATCTACGAGCAGCACAGGACTGAGAGACTTCTGATCCAAGGTCTGGAAGAGGCCGATGGCCGGATCGAATGGAACACGGAGCTACTGGACCTGTCTCAAACCTCCGACGGTGTTCGGGCGACCGTACGTCGCTCCGACGGTTCAGAGGAGACTATCGAGGCGAGGTGGGTGATCGGCGCGGATGGGGCGAGCAGCCCGGTAAGACATTATCTGGACTTGGACTTCGAAGGAGACACCTACGAACAGACGCTGTTTCTGGCCGATCTGGAGATGGACTCCAAATTGGAAGACCATCGGGTGTACATAGATATTACGCGCACGGGTTTCTATGGCTTGTTTCCGATGCCGGGCGAGCGAAGGTTCCGCCTGATCGGGAACGTGACCGGGGAGTTAGAGGGTAAAGAGGCGTTCACGACGGAGGATGTCCAGCGCACCCTCGACGAGCACAGCGGTCTGCGAACCAGGATCACATCCTTACACTGGAGCAGCATATACCGTACCCACCGTAGGATGACCGAACGGTTTCGTGTCGGGCGAGTGTTTCTTGCGGGTGACGCCGCCCACATCCACTCACCCGCCGGCGGTCAGGGCATGAACACCGGTATCGGCGATGCCTACAACCT
>PPFU01059771.1_pt1 | contig 11384 bp, 9 predicted proteins | sample 1535991 | NCBI WGS metagenome assembly PPFU01 (sample SAMN04901290, study PRJNA319586) | Hypolithon metagenome, whole genome shotgun sequencing project. | isolation source: Antarctic Hypolithon | place: Antarctica: Miers Valley | collected 2014 | reverse complement strand
CGGTGTGGCGCTCGGCTGCGTACCGCACCGTCACCCGTCACCCGTCACCCGTCTCCTGTCTCCTGTCTCCTGTCTCCTGTCTCCTGTCTCCTGTCTCCTGTCTCCCGTCTCCCGTCTCCCGTCTCCCGTCTCCCATCTCCAGCTTGTTGTCTCCCCGCAGGAGTGCGCGCAGCGAACGAGTGTCGGGGCGCCTGGTCGAGAGTGGAGGGGGGAGGTGCCACGGAGACTGCTACACGCGGTCCGCTCCAAGCTGCCCGTCAGGGCGACCTGTAGCATTTGATCACTCCACTGTGGCGCCGTTACCACAAATGGGAGTAGCATCAATCACCATTGGGAGCGCAGGCAGGGGCTCGCCTGGAGAGTGACTCTTGCATTGGTGAGCGCGTCCCACCGGGTGCGGCTGGACGCCCGCCCGACTCCTGCTAGCGCCTCCCCGTCCGTGGTTCGCGCCCGGCTCCCAGACACACCACACTGAATGCCCGTACCCTCCGCTGCTGGACGCTCCGTGTCGCCGCTTCGTGCCGGCGATCACGTCGTGGTATGCGGTGCTGGGCCGGCGGGGCTGACCGCGGCCTATCTGCTCGCGAAGCGCGGGCACCGGGTGACGGTGCTGGAGAGCAGCGAGGCGATGGGCGGTATCTCCCAGACCGCGCATTACAAGGGGTACCGTTTCGACATCGGCGGGCACCGCTTCTTCACCAAGATCCGCCCGGTGGAGGAGCTGTGGGAGGAGATCCTCGGCGACGAGTTCATCGACGTACCGCGGCTTTCGCGCATTTACTACGAAGGGAAGTACTTCGACTACCCACTCAAGGCTGCGAACGCGCTCCGCGGGCTCGGCATTCCGCGGGCGATCGCGATCGTCGCGTCGTACATGCACGCCCAGCTCTACCCGAGCCCGGTCGAGGACAACTTCGAGCAGTGGGTATCGAACCGGTTCGGAAAGCGGCTGTACGAGACCTTCTTCAAGACGTACACGGAGAAGGTCTGGGGGATTCCCTGCACCGAGATCCGCGCCGAGTGGGCGGCACAGCGCATTCAGGGGCTGTCGCTCGCGCGGGCGATCCTCTCGTCCACCGCGCTCACTCGGCGGCCGAACAGCATCAAGACGCTGATCGACAGCTTCCGCTATCCGCGACTCGGCCCCGGGCAGATGTGGGAGACGTGCCGCGATCTGATCGTCGGAATGGGTGGCGAGGTACTGACGGGGCACCACGTGACGGCGATCGAGGTGCCGGCGGGGCGGGCGACCGGCGTTCGGGTGCAGACCGCCGAGGGCGAACGGCGGATCGCTGCCGACCACGTGATCTCGACGCTGCCGATTCGCTCGCTGGTTCGGGCGATCGATCCGGCGGTGTCGGCCGAGACGCGCGCTGCGGGCGAGGGGCTGGCCTATCGCGATTTCCTGATCGTCGCGCTGATCCTGGACGGTGAGAAGCTCTTCCCCGACAACTGGATCTACATCCACTCGCCGGGGGTGAAGGTCGGCCGCATCCAGAACTTCGCGAACTGGAGCGCGGCCATGATTCCCGAGCCCGGCCGCTCGTGTCTAGGAATGGAGTACTTCTGCTTCAAGGGCGACCAGCTCTGGGAGAGCACGGACGAGGAGCTGATCGCGCTGGCCGGCCGCGAGCTCGCGGAGCTGAAGCTGACGGGCGGGGCGAAGGTCGTGGACGGGACCGTGATCCGGGTGCCGAAGGCCTACCCGATCTACGACGCCGACTATCGCGATCATCTCGATGTCGTGCGGGAGCACATCGATGCGATCCCGAACCTGCACACCATCGGGCGCAACGGGATGCACAAGTACAACAACCAGGATCACTCGATGCTCACGGCGATGATGGCCGTGGAGAACATGGAGGGGATCGCGTCGCACGACCTGTGGGCGGTGAACACCGACTTCGAGTACCACGAGGAGCAGCGCATCGAGGAGCCGGCGGCGGGGAAGTCCGCCGCGGCGGTGGGCTAGGTGGACGGAGCCACGGGCGCTCCGCTGCCGCTCTCGGTGATCGTTCCGGCGCACCGGTGCGCGCCAACGCTGCGACTCGCGCTCGAGGCGCTGGCGGCGAGCGACCTCCCGCGCGATTCGTGGGAGCTGATCGTCGTGGATGACGCGAGCGGTGACTCCGACCCGACCGCCGATGTCGCCGCGGCGTACGCGGACCGGGTGATCCGGCTGACGGGCCGTCCGCACGGGCCGGCGTTCGCGCGCAACCGGGGCGCGGAGGTGGCGCGGGGTGCGCTGCTGGCGTTCGTCGACGCGGACGTGGTGGTGCACGCGGACGCGCTTCGGCGGATGGTGGAGCTGTTGGCCGCCACTCCCGACGCGGGTGCGCTGTTCGGGGCGTACGACGACCGGCCCGCGGCACCGGGGATCGTGTCGCGCTACCGCAACCTGATGCACCACTACGTGCACACCGAGCACGCCGGCGACGCGGAGACGTTCTGGGCAGGGTGCGGCGCGGTCCGGCGCACGGTCTTCGAGCAGGTGGGGGGGTACGACGAGGTGCGATACCCGCGCCCGCAGATCGAGGACATCGAGCTCGGCCACCGCATCCGCGATCTGGGCCAACGCATCCTACTCCGCCCGGAGATTCAGGGCACGCATCTGAAGCGCTGGACGCTGCGCTCGATGGTCGTCGCCGACGTGCGCGACCGCGGCGTACCCTGGGTGGAGCTGCTGCTGGAGGAGGGGAGCGGTGCGCGCGCGTCGACGCTGAACGTGGGCGGGCGCGAGAAGCTGTACACGGCGCTGGTGGGACTCGCCGGGGCGAGTGCACTCGCCGGTCTCGCCACGCGCGACGGGCGGTGGCTGCTCGCGGCCGGAGGGTCGGTGCTCGTGGTCCTGGCGGGAAATCAGGCGCTGCTGCGTTGGTTCTGGCGCGAACATGGCGTCAGAATGGCCCTTGCCGCGGCTCCACTCCGACTGCTGCATTACGGGCTGAGCGGGGTGGCGGTGGCCTGGGGCGGAGCGCGTCACCTCCGTCGCCGATCGTCCATGCGAAGTCCGCGGGTGCGACCGCGCGCGATTGCGCTGCCGCACGACTCGCCACAGGTTGGATGATAGGTAGATCGTTCAATCAGCCGCCGCGAGCTCCCATGTCCCGTCTCACCTCGCACAGCACGCCGCCGGGCGCACAGATTGCGGCCGAGCCGGACGTCGACGACCTCGCCGAGGCTCGCACGCTGGACGACGTGGTAGCGCTCGCCTTCGCGCCGGTGGACAAGCTGGCGTTCGGGGTCGCGCTTGGCTGTGCCACCGGGCTACTGCTCTTCCTGATCACCGCCGCCCGGCTGCTCTGGGGCCCGCCGGAAACCACGGAGCTGATCCTGCTCGCGCAGCTGTTTTACGGCTACACCGAGAGCTGGACGGGGGCCTTCGTGGCGCTCGGCTGGGGGCTTGCAGTGGGCGGCGTGGCCGGCTGGTTCAGCGCCTTCCTGCACAACTTCATCGTCGCCGTCTGGCTTCTGATCGTCCGCACGCGGGCCAACTTCGCGGCGACGCGCGACTTCCTCGACCACATCTGAGCGCATGCCGACCGTCGATTCGAGGGATGTGAACCCCGCCGTCCCCCGCGCTCGCCAGACGCTGCTGCGCCTGAACGCGCGCGTATGGGGGATCACCGCGGGGATCATCGCCGGGCTGCTGCTCTTCCTGGTCACGAACCTGCTCGTCATTCGGGGGGGCGAGGTGGTCGGACCGCACCTGGGGCAGTTGGGGCTCTTCCTCCCCGGCTACAGCGTGACCTTCGTCGGCAGCCTGATCGGCTTCGTCTACGCCTTCGTTATCGGCTACGGGCTGGGACGGCTCGTCGGCACCGTGTATAACGCCGTAGCCAGCCGCTGACGGGGGAGCACGCGGGCTCAGCTCGCGTCGTCCCCGTCCCGGCCGAACGGCGCGTAGAAATCAAAGCTCACCGACAGCCCGCGCCGCCCCAGCGCGGTGAGCACCTCCTCGTCCACCCGGGTGCTCTGGTTGTCGGCCTGGAGGAAGACGCCGCAGAAGACGTCGGTGGTGTAGGTGCTGGTGAGCTCCGTCCAGAGGTTGGTGTCCTCCGGAAAGACGTCGAGCAGCATGCCGATGGCCTCGCCGAGTTCGGTGTCGGGCGGCACGTCGGCGCGGTAGCTCCAGACGCCGACCTCCTGCACGATGGTCCGCGCGCCGCGCTGGACCTCCTCCCCGCGATGCGCGCTGAACGTGGGCGCGACGCCGAGCTGCTGGGTGAGGAAGTCCGGATCGAGCGACGCGCCCCAGATGCGCAGGGAGACGCGGAGGCGGGGGAGGTTGACGCTGAGGGAGTCGTCCTCGTAGGGCTCGAACATGGCGGGCGGGTGGCTGAGTGGTGGCGGCACTGCCGATGCGCGGATTATGCCGGCTGGTCGCGCGGTGCGCCATCACGCGTGCGGTCGCCCCGCGGCCTCGCCGGCGTCATCACCCCCGAGCCCGCACCAGCGCCGCCACGAGCCGGTCCAGCTCGGCGGTGCTGGTATACACGTTCGGCGTGATGCGAATCCCCTGCATCGCCGGGGCGCGGGAGTTGTCCGCCATCACCTGCACCAGGATCCCGTCACGCGTCCTCAGCCGCTCCTGCAACGCGAACGGATCGAGCCCCGCCAGCTCGATGGTGCACAGGCCACAGCTCATCCCGGCATCCTCGAGCGTGTAGAAGCGGGCATCGGGGAGTGCGGCGGCGGCACGGGTGCGCCAGTAGCCCGTCAAATATCGCAGCCGCGCCGCCTTGTTCGCCACGCCGAGCGTATCGTGCACGGCCAGCGCCGGGAGCACCGCCGGCCCCACGTCAGGCACCGTCCCGATCCACTCGAAGCGCGCCATCCCCGTGAGGCGCGGCGGCGGGGGGATGATCGGCCAGACCGTCGCCGCATGCTCCGGCCGCATCCAGAGCACGCCCATGCCGAGCGGGATGCCGAGCCACTTGTGCGCACTGGCGCCGTAGTAGTCGCAGTCGAGCGACATCACCGGATCCTCGATCAGCCCGAGCGATTGGGCGCCGTCCACCACCACCTCTGCCCCTACCGCGTGTGCGGCGGCCGCGATGCGCCGCACGGGGAGCATCTGTCCCGTGAGATTGCTCGGATGCGTCAGCAGCACCAGCCGTGTGCGCGGTCCGATCGCCGCCTCGTACAGCTCCGCGAGGGCGTCGAGCGTGGGCGCGGGGACCGGCGGCTGGATCATGCGCAACACCACGCCGTCGCGCGCGCGGCGCTGCTCGAGCGCGTCGAGCATGGAGTAATAGTCGTGCGCGGAGCAGACGATCTCGTCGCCGGCAGCGAGGGGCACGCCGAGAAGCACGGTATCGAGTGCTTCGGTGGCGTTGCGGACGAGCGCGATCTCCGCGGGCGCGACGCCCATCACGCGCGCCAGTGCCTCACGCGCCGTGGTGCTGGTCACCTCCTCCCAGATGCGGACCGTCTCCTCGGCGGGGAGCGCGGCGAGCGCACGGGTGCTGGCCACCAGCGCGTCGACGGCGGCACGCGGTGGCGGACTCATCCAGCCGTGGTCGAGGTTGACCACGGAGGGATGCAGCGCGAACGCCTCGCGCACGCGGCGCCAGTACGCCTCGTCGCGCGCGAGCGCGTCGGGATCGTCAGGCGGCGGGGTGAGATCCAGGTGTCCACTCGAGGCCGGCCCGGCGTGGGGCACGAGCCCGTCGAGTTGCGCGGCGGGACGGGAGAGCGCCAGCGCCGCGAGTGCGGAACTGCCGGCGGCGAGAAAGGAGCGGCGGTCGGTCATGGGATACTCATGCACGGGGTATTAATCCGGTCGTCGGATGGTGCGTATGGCGTGAGCGTCGCCGTATGCACGGCTGTCTGAACCCGCTGGTGAGATCACGCACTGTTCTGGAGGCGATGTGTGAACGTCCTCGATGCGGGCTGAGAGCCGAAGGCTGGTCGAAAGGCGGTCGATAGCTAATGGGCTTTAGGCTTTGGGCTCTGGGCTTTGGCTACGACAAAGCAAGCCAACGTCCAGAGCCCAAAGCCCAGAGCCGAGGAACGAACGTCCAGCCGAAGACTGGCGGTCAATCGTGGAGGGAGCAGAGTAAGCGGACAGATCGTGCACGATTCGGCAATCGACTCAGTATTGATCCGGGCTGGAGACACGCCGGTGATGCCGCGCGATCTCGGCCTCGGAGAGCCGGAGAAAGCGCGCCGCATTGTTGTAGAAGATGTCGCGCTTCTGCTGAGTGGTCAGAAAGGGGGCCTGCTGGATCGTTTCAACGGCCACTGGAATCGCGTCGGGCCAGATCATCTGATCGGAGCCCCACATGATGCGGCTCGCGAAGCCGGCGTCGACGAGCCGGCGGAGCTGCGCGTAGAAGTGCGCGCGCGGGAAGCCCCAGTTGTTGGCGGCGATGTCCACGTACACCTGCGGATGCGAGTAGAGCACGGCGATCATCTCGTCCACCAGCGGCGAGGCGTAGTGCATCACCCAGACGCGGAGTCGTGGGTACCTGACGAGTACCTCTTCGAGCTGCAGCGGGCTGCCGAGTCGCGCGCGGTAGGGGGAGCCGCCGAGCGTGTGCGATCCGCCGGGCGGCCCCTCGCCCAGGTGGATGCCGACGGGCACGTCCAGCTCCTCCGCGAGGGCGAGGTATGATTCGTAGCGCGGATCGTCGAGCGTCGCCCCTTCGTACTGCGGCCCGACCTCGGCGAACACCGCGATCTCCCCGCGCCTGACGAGCGCCCGCAGCGAGTCGAGGGACGTGGTGCCGGCGAGATCGAAGTACGTCGCGGGGATGATGCGGCCGCCTGACGCCGCCCGCCACGAGCGCACGCGCTCCACCGTGCCGGTCGTGACGGCGGCGGTGATGTTGTACCGCTCGAACATCGCGATCGACTCGCGCATCAGCGCCTCGTCGCTCGCGGCCGGTGCCAGGAGCGATGAGGGCGGGCACCGCACGAGCTCCGCGCCGAACCCGATCCCGCCCCGCGGATCGACGCCGGGGAACTCCACCGGCCCCCGGTTGGAACAGGCCGGCATCCCGCCGCCGTAGTCGGCGAGCGCGTGCGCGTGGAGGTGCATGTCGATGATCGGCGGGCGCGGCTGCGCCGGCTGGCTCGGCTGCGCCGACTGCGCTGGGGCCGCGGCGCTCGCGAGGCAGGTGAGCACTGCGGCGGTCGTCAGGCAGTGCGTGTGGCGCATGTCGAGCGTCCCTCAGCGGACGTGGCAATCGGTGCCCGGTGTGATCATCGGGCGGGGGCGGGGACGACGCGGAACGTTTGGCGGAGCGGAGGCGCACCGAACGGCAGCCTGACCTCGAAGATCACGTCGCCGGCCGCCGATGGTGTCCACTCGAAGTCGTAGGTCTCCCCGGTGCCCATGATCAGGGTGTCCGTACGCGTGCGCCGCAGCGCGGGCGGCAGGGTGGCGCCGTCCTTCGCGACGTGCACCCACCGCGCCGCTGCCCCCTCGGCGAGCAGGGCGACCCTCGCGGCCTCTGCGCGGGCGATATTGATCACGCGCAGGCGGTAGGTGGTGCCGATGGACACCGTGCGCGGCTCGGGATGGCGCGCGCCGTTCAGCGCCGGCCCCGGCACGCCATCGATGATCGCCTCGGCGATGATCATAGGCAGGTCAGTGTCGGGGGCCCACCGTTCGCCGGGCTCGAGGACGATGAGCGGACCGTAGAGTCCGTCGCCGAGCTCGCGCGACTCATCCATGTGCGTGTGGTAGATGAACGTCCCGGCGCGCGGCGGTGTGATCGCCACGGTGAACGAGTCACCCGGCGCGACGAGCGGGGCACGCCGGGCATCGAGGCCGCTCCACCCGGAGACCCCGTCGTAGACGCTCAACAGCTCCATGCCATGCCAGTGGACCGTCGTCGCGCGAGGCAGCCGGTTGACGACCGTGATGGCCGTGGTCTCGCCGCGCACCAGCAGGAGCGGAGGGCCCGGCACCTCGACCGAGTCCGGCCGGGGTTCAGCGCCGCGATGCAGCACGTAACCACGTGGTGAGAGCGAGCCGCTGTCGGCGCGGGCCTGCTGCACGAGGAGCCTGAGCCTGTGCGCCGGCGTGGCGCCTGACGCGGCGTCAGGCGCGGCGCCATCGCGCTCGGCCACCGTGATCCCGAGCACGAGTCCCGCCATGCCATCGAGCGCGTGCCGCGCGGGGTCGTGTGTGTCGTGCGTGCGCATGCTGTCCGGGCGATCCGGGAAGGGGATCACGTGCGGCAGCATGTGGCAGTGCATCAGCCAGTTGCCCCCGCGGGTGGGAACCCAGGCCATGCGGAATGTGGCGCCTGGTGGCATGAACTCGGTCACCACCTCGGGCACGAGGTGGGGCGTGAACGCCGAATCGCGCATCCCGTCGCCGCGAGCGAGCGTACGAAAGTGGAAGCCGTGCAGATGCATCGGGTGCGGCAGGAAGGTGCCGTTCAGCCAGCGCCAGCGCACGGTGTCGCCCACGGTGTAGTGCATCCGTTCCGTGTGCGGCCAGGAGCGCCCGTTGATCGCGACCTCCCAGATATCCTCCCGCGGCGGCGGGCGCGTGCTGTCAGGCAGGATATCGATGACCGTTAGCACGAAGATCCGCTCGCTCGTGTCGGGTGTCGAGCCTGACGGGTCGATGATCAGCGCCCCTGTGAGCTGCGCATCGCGCCCGGTGCGCGTCGCGTAGCTGTTTCTGCTCGTGGTTCCCCAGTAGAGGAAGGTGCCTGGCGAGCTGGTACCAACCTCTAGTGTCCGCACGGCTCCGGGCGCAACCTGCACGGTATCGTGAGGCGCCGGTCTGATGCGAAGCCCGTGCACGACCAGCGTGGAATCTGGGATCCGGTTGCGCAGCGTGAGGCGCAGGACCGTGCCCTGTTCGGCGCGGAGCAGCGGACCCGGGATGCTGGGGGGCGCGCCCGCCTCGGCAAACGCCTGCACCGTGACCACGCTGTCGACGTCGGCATCGGGGCGCCAGTGCGCGAGCCTGGCCTCCAGCTCCACGGTGCGGATGCCCCCTCGCTCGGCGCCGGCCGGGACTCGGTTGTCGTTCGCCGCGGCGAGTACCGGGCTGTTGGGCCGACTCACGGCGACGAGCACGACCCACGCCGCCAGGAGGAAGAGGCACCACAGCCGGGTGGCGGCCCTGGTGGAACGAGGAACGACTCCAAGCATCGACCGTGCTCCGGGGAACAGGGATGGGGCATGACCGCGCCGGCACCTGCGTCATTGCCACGGCGGACAGCCGGACACATCTTGGCGGCAGACGCGATTGCGCCGCACACCCCTCCTTTCGCGCACACGGCGACGGAAACCGGACATGACCGCACTCTCTCGGTCGCACGATCCCGGCACTGCGGCCGGGGGGCCGTTCGAGACGCCCGATCCCGCCCGGCGCGGGGGCGGGCACGCGCCGCTCGATGACCTCGCCGACCACTGCTACGCCGAACTCCTCGTCATCGCGCGCCGTGCGCGACGCCGCGCCCGGGACGTTGCCACGCTCGACACCCACGCCCTCCTCCACGAGACCTTTCTCCGCCTGACCGAGCAGCGTCAGACCGGGTGGGCGGACCGGCCGCACTTCCTCGCCGCGGCCGCCTGCACCATGCGGCGGGTGCTGATCGACTACATCCGGCGACGACGGACGGCCAAACGCGGCGGCGCTACCGTCGCCGTGACGTTCGACGACGAGGTCGCCGCGCCAGCGGCCCGCGACGACGCCCTGCTGGCGCTGGACGAGGCGCTCGGACGGCTGGCAGCGCTGGCGCCGCGCCTCGCGCAGGTCGTCGAGCAGCGCTACTTCGCCGGCATGACCGAGGCCGAGACCGCCGCGGTGCTCGGCGTCAGCGAGCGCACGGTGCGCCGCGACTGGATCAAGGCGCGCGGCTGGCTTCTCGCCCAGATATCGGAGGCCCGGTGAGCGACGGCGCCACCCGTTGGGCGCGGCTGGAGCAGATCGTCGACGCCGCCCTCGACGTGGAGCCCTCCGCCCGCGCACCGCTCGTCGCCGAGCGGTGCAGCGGCGACGCGGCGCTCCACGAGGCAGCGCTGGCCTGGCTCGAGGGGTGTGAGCACCAGAACGCAGTGCTCGACGAGCCCGCCCCGATGTACGAGCTCCTCGCCGCGCTCGAGGAACTCGCCCCCGAGGCCGCGCTCGCCGCAGCGAACGAGGACGAGGACGACGATCTCGCGCCGGGCCGGCCTCCGCTGTCGTGCGTGGGACCGTGGCAGCTGCTGGAGCAGATCGGCCGCGGCGGCATGGGGACGGTGCATCTGGCCCGCCGTGTCGACGTGGAGCTGCCGATGCGTGCGGCGGTGAAGCTGCTGCACGGGGCGGCGGCGAGTCATCCGGCGAGTGTCCGCCGGTTCCGGGAGGAGCGCCGGATTCTCGCCGCGCTCGAACATCCCGCGATCGCGCGCCTCATGGACGGCGGCGTCACCGAGCAGGGGCTGCCCTGGTTCGCGATGGAGTACGTCGCCGGCGCCCCGATCGACGTGTGGTGCGATCGCCGCGCGTTATCGGTGGCGGCGCGGCTCCGGCTGTTCGCGCAGGTGTGCGACGCGGTGCAGCACGCGCACACCCACCTGGTGGTGCACCGCGATCTCAAGCCGGGCAACGTGCTGGTCTCCGATGACGGCGCGGTGAAGCTGCTGGATTTCGGGATCGCCAAGCTCCTCGCGCCGGACCCGATGTCGTCGGACGCACCGCTCACGACCCCGGGAATGCAGCCGATGACGCGGGCGTTCGCCGCCCCGGAGCAGGTCCGCGGCGAGCCGGCCTCCACCGCCACCGACGTCTACGCGCTGGGCGTGCTGCTCCACGTGCTGCTGTCCGGGCATCTCCCCGCTCCGGCCGGCAGCGACCTGGCGCTGGCCCAGGGCTCGCCGACTGGCGCGCTGGTGCGCCCCTCTGCCGCGTTACGCCGGACGCGCATCTCAGCCACCGGTCCGCGCGACGCAGAGCTGCCGGCCCGGGTGGCGGCGGCCCGTGGCAGCTCGCCCGGCCGGTTGCACCGTCAGCTCCGCGGCGATCTGGATACGATCGTCGGCCACGCGATGCGGCTGGAGCCGGCGCGGCGCTACGCCACCGCGCACGAGCTCGCCGCAGACGTCCGGCGCCACCTCGACGGGCTCCCCGTGCTCGCCCGCCCGACGAGCGTCGCCTACCGCCTGGGCAAGCTCGTCCGCCGGTCGCCCGTGGGCTCGGTCGCGACCCTCGCCGCCACCGTGCTGCTGATCGGCTTCACCGCCGTCACGGCGACCCAGGCCGCGCAGCTCCGCGCCCAGGCGGCGCGCGTGTCCGCCGAGCGCGACAAGGCGACCGAGGTCACCGCGTTCCTGACGGGGCTCCTCTCCAGCGCCGACCCGTACCAGCCGGACGGGCGGCCGCCGACGCTCCGCGAAGTGCTGGACCGGGGCGCGGAGCGCGCCGCCCC
>PPFU01003855.1_pt1 | contig 11396 bp, 8 predicted proteins | sample 1535991 | NCBI WGS metagenome assembly PPFU01 (sample SAMN04901290, study PRJNA319586) | Hypolithon metagenome, whole genome shotgun sequencing project. | isolation source: Antarctic Hypolithon | place: Antarctica: Miers Valley | collected 2014 | reverse complement strand
CGGTGAGCGCGTCGAGTTCCTGTCGCCGCAGTGCGAGCAGGCGGTCGGGACGATGCTCGCGCAGTAATCCCCCCGCCGCCTCCAGCCGCTGACGGAATCCCGCCAGCCCGAGTCGCATCCGCTGGCTCAGGCTCTCGGTCGCGCCATCGAGATTCTGCCAGCCCTCCGCCACCCGGCGGGGCAGCTCCCGGCGCAGCGTCCCTTCGGCGAAAGCCTCGATTTGCGCCCGCAGTTGCTGCGTCGCCGCGATCGCCTCCCGCTGAATGCGCGCCCCGAGCTGCTGGATTTGCAGCGCCAGTTCCGCGCCGTCCGGCGAAATCAGCTCCGCCGCCGCGCTCGGCGTCGGCGCGCGCAAGTCCGCCGTGAAATCCGCGATGGAAAAATCCGTTTCGTGCCCTACCGCCGAGACCACCGGCACCGCCGAGTCGAAGATCGCCCGCGCCACAGCCTCCTCGTTAAACTCCCACAAATCCTCCGCGCTCCCGCCGCCGCGCGCGACGACGATCACATCGACTGTCGGCAATCCCGAGCCGAGATCGTTCAGCTCGCGAATTGCCGCCGCGATCTCCGCCGCCGCCCCCGCGCCCTGCACCCGCACCGGCGAGACGAGCAGCTCGATCCACGGCGCGCGCCTTTCAAAAACATGGAGCATATCGCGAATCACCGCGCCGGTGGGCGAAGTCACCAGCGCCACCCTTCGTGGAAACCGCGGCAGCGCCCGCTTGCGCTCCTGCTCGAAAAGCCCCTCCGCCTCCAACCGCCGTTTCATCGCCTCGAACTTCGCCGCGAGCGCCCCCGCGCCCGCCGCCTCCACGCGCTTCACATTCAACTGATACACCCCGCGCGCCTCGTACACCGTGAGCAGCCCGCGAACCCGCACGCACATGCCCTCCGCCAGCTCGACCTGCCGCAGGCGCAGTCCCGGACGGGCGAAAAGCACGCACGCGAGCTGCGCCCCCGCGTCCTTGAGCGTGAAATACTGATGCCCCGAGCTTTGCCGCCGATGATTCCCGATCTCCCCCTCGACCCAGACCTCGCCCACATTTTCCTCCAGGCAAAGCCGCACCGCCCGCGTTACCTCCGACACGCTGAACATCCGGGGTTCCTCCGCAAACAATTCCAGATTTTCGATCACGCGCGCAGCGTAGTTCAGACCGGAGCCAGCCGCGATCCAGGAACGAATTGTCCGGGATTTCACGGTGCAGGATCAGATGGCCTCACGCAGAGGTCGCAACGAACGCAAAGGGCAGAGTTTGGTGAAGCCAGCCTGAGCCGTGAGTATTTTAGGATCGTCCGCAGATTCCGCAGATTGAAAAATGGATCGTATGTTCCGTCACATGCCCGCAATTCTGTCACCGAACGGTGATCCATGTTCAGAATCTATCGGATTCCTCCCGCCTCTGAATGATCTGCGAAAATCGGCGAATCTGCGGATCGTTTCGAAGAGTTACGGTCGACTACTCGCGACGTTGGCCAGTTTCCGGGCGAGGGAATCATTCTTTTGCGCCCTTGCGTGATGCCCGATGGTCCTTTTCAGCTCACCACCCCAAAGGATAGCGAGAAGCAACGCTTCGACATCTCTCTCCCAACACGCTCAAGAAGAGATACGCCGCCCGCGCCGCTCCCCCGCCCGCCCTCCACGCCCCTGCGGACCTCCGCCTCGCCGCCCACCGGTTCCTGCCCGGCCTCCACTCTGCGCGTCCCGGTTTTCCCGGCCGCGCGGCTGCTCGGTGCGCGGCGGGGCAGCGGCCGCATAATCGAACCCCTCGGCCTTCTTCCGCACGATCCCCCGGCCGATGAACCGCTCCAGCGTGCGCAGCGGCGCGTGATCCTCCGGCGTCACGAAGCTGACCGCGTCCCCGACCGCTTGCGCCCTCCCGGTGCGCCCGATGCGATGCACGTAATCCTCCGGGTGCATGGGGAAATCGTAGTTCACGACATGGGAAATCCCCTCCACGTCGATGCCGCGCGCGGCGATGTCCGTGGCGACGAGCACGCGCACGGTGCCCGCCTTGAACTCCTGCAAAGCTCGCAGCCGCTGGTTCTGCGACCGGTTCGAGTGCAGCGTCCCGGTCTTGATCCCGAGCCCCTCGAGCTTCCGAGCCACACGATCCGCGCCGTGTTTCGTCCGGGTGAAAATTAGGACGCTGTCCATTTTCTGATCCTCGAGCAAATGCGCGAGCAGCGCCGGCTTCAGATGCTGCGGCACTTCATAGACGAGCTGCGTCACCGTCTCCGCCGGATTCGCCCTGCGGCCGATTTGGATCACCCGCGGATCGTGCTGGAACTCGTGCGTAAGCGCCTCGATCTCCCGCGAGAGCGTGGCGGAAAACATCAGCGTCTGTCGCCGGGCCGGGAGCTTTTTCATGATCTGCCGGATCGAGGGGATGAAACCCATGTCGAGCATCCGGTCGGCCTCGTCGAGCACGAGATGCCGCAGGCTGGAAAAATCGCCGTGCCGCTGTTGCATCAGGTCGAGTAGCCGCCCCGGACACGCGATGATGATCTCCGTGCCGCCGCGCAGCGCGTCGATCTGCGGCCGCTCGCCGACGCCGCCGAAGACCGTGGCCGAGCGCAGCGGCAGGTGCCGTGCGTAGGTGCGGACGTTTTCCTGGATTTGCACCGCCAGCTCCCGCGTCGGCGCGAGCACGAGCGTCTGGATGCCGCGCCGCGCCTCCGCCCCGGCCATCTGGTGCAGGATCGGCAGGGTGAATGCCGCCGTCTTCCCCGTGCCGGTCTGTGCAATGCCGATCACGTCGCGGCCGGCGAGGACTTCCGGGATGGCCGCGGCCTGGATGGGAGTCGGTTCGGTGTAGCCGGCATCCCGGATGGCTTCAAAAATTCGGTCATCGAGACCGAGCGCGCGAAAAGGCATGGGCGGCAGTTATCGGTAAAGCGGCGCGATAGCACGCGAAATGGCGTCTGGGCCTTACCGTGGGGAGCCCCGTCTCGATGCGGAATGGATGGCCCGCTAAACACGCCATACTCCCCGGCAGCATCTTTTCGGAAAATGCAGTGAACACCAAAGGTGCGGCGATCCCATAGCCCAGCCCCACGGGCTGGGTTTGATGCAGGTGGTCTGGCGGCCTGAAGGGCCGCGATTATCCCGGCCCTTCAGGCCGGTGACCACTCTGATGCGGCACCCCAGCCCGTTGGGCTGGGCTATGGAATCAGGCACCGTTGGTGCCTCTACAATTCTCTCCCCACGCTCGGTGGTCGTGCTCCGGAAAACTTAATGCGGGGCAGTATAAACACGCGAGAATCCGGAGGACAGTTGGTCTCACAAGCCGGCACCGAGACTCCACATTTTATGAACTCCTGAACGCTGCCGCTTCGACCGATCCTTTCCGGATTTAAGCGCCTTTCGTGTGCGGGGGATGACGAGGAGGTTGAGAGTTGAGGGCTGAGAGTTGAGAGACCGGAAAGGGCGCTCAGCTTCGGATTTCGTCATTTGATCTTCTCTCTCGCCCTGTGGGTCCGCTTTTCCACAAACTGCGCGGATGCCCCACGACTATCTCCACGACCTCATCGACCGCCTGCACGACACGCCGATGCAGCGCAAGCTCCGCCAGATCGCACCCATGCCCATCGGGAGCGTTTTCCTGCCGTGGCCGGGGATGACGGAGGAGGAGGCGCGCGCCCAATTCCGGACGATGAAGGAACTGGGCTACACGTGCCTGAAGCAGACGATGCCGTCGCCCGAGTGGCCGGTCGCCCGCACGCTGAATCTGGCGCTCGATGAGGGGATCATCCCTTTCTGGTACGCGGAGGGGGGGTGGGAGGAGATCACGCCGGAGCTGCTCGAGCAGGTCGGGCTTTCAAAAGATACGCCGATCGACGAGGCGATGGAGCACCCGGCGATGATCGCGCACCAGACCGCGGCGCTCCGCGCACGCATCGAGCGGGGCGGGCTGCATCTCGCGGGCGACAGCATCGAGCGCGAGCGCAAGAAGGGCGCGCAGGATGTGCCGAGCGTGGTCGGCGCGCACAACGGGCACGAGCTGCGGGAGGATCTCGAGCCGCACTTCATCGAGTGGCTGGAGGAGACCTACGGCTCGCCGCGGGCGGTGGCGGAGGCGTGGAATTGCGAGCATGTCGGCCTGTCGCTCGCTGCCGCGGAGTGGACGACGTGGGAGGATGTGCGCGCGGGTTTCCGCACGCAAATCCCACCGCGCGAGTATCGGCACCTGCGCGACATTCTGCGGTTCCGCGCGGATATGTTCATCCGCGGGACGGTACGGAAAAAGGCGGGCGACTCGCTGGCGCGCGATCCGCACGAGCCGGTGCGGGCGGGGGGCGAGATGGGGCTTTTCCTCCCCTTCGCCGCGCGGGGGACGGACATGGAGGGGATCGCACGGGAGATGGCCGAGGCGGGCTCTTTTTACCCGTCGATCCATCCGGCGTGGCACTTCGAGGAGGTCGATTTCGAGCTGCCGCGCGCGGTTTTCATGCAGGCGCAGCTCGCGGTGGATTGGGCCAAGGGGATATGGAGCGGGCCGTGGGAATCGACGGGCGGGCCGCAGTATTTTTCGGGAGGGAAGGCGCCGTTCGTCGAGGAGGCGCGGAGCAAGTTTCCCGGCTTCACCATCGACGAGGGGGCAATGACGCAGCTCATGCTCAGCTACCTGGCGGCGGGGTTCCGCGGGTTCGGCATCTGGACGTGGAACAGCCGCACGGCCGGCTGGGAAGCGGGCGAGTTTGCGCTCACGGATCGGAACCGCCAAGTGACGCCGCGCGCGCGGCGTGTGGGCGAGATCGGGCGCGCCGCCTGCCGCTGGCGGCGCGAGCTCTGGGCCTCGCACAAGGAGCCGCTCGCCGGCGTGCTGGTGGATTGGGACAACGAGGCGATCTGGTCCGCGATGGCCGTGACGGGCCGCGACATGTTTCGCAGCGTGCCGGTGCGCGCGCGCATCGGAGCGTCGCGGGCGCTCATCAACGCGAACATCCCGTGGGAATACGTGACCACCGCGAACCTGCGCGACGGCCTCGGCCCGCGCTACCGGACGATCTACGTGCCGGCCTTCATCTCGCTGAGTTCGGAGCTGCAACGGCTGCTGCTGGACTACGCGCGGGGCGGCGGGCGCGTCGTGCTCGACATGCCTGGAGCATATTTCGACGAGTATGGGCGTGTCTTCGACACCAGCGAAGGCTCTGTTTTCGAGGAGCTCTTCGGCGCTGTGCTGAACGACTTTGCTTTTTCAAATCCGCACAACACCCCGCTCACGCTCGAGGGTGTGGCGCTCGACGGCTTTGCCGCCGCAATCACGCCGACCCGCGCCCGCGTCGTCGCGAGCTACGAGGAAAACGGGTGGCCGGCGATCACGGAGGCGGCGGTGGGGGAAGGAAGTGCCGTTCTGCTCGGGGCGCAGCCCGCGCTGAATGCGTTCCGCGCCGGCAACACTGGTGCTGAGGCGATGCTGGTGCGTCATGTTCTCGGGGAAATGAGCCCGCCGTACCGCTGCGAAGACGCGCTGGTCTATCGCCGCGCCGGCGAGATCGCCGATCACTGGTTCGTCATCAACGACGGCCCGGCGCGCAGCGTCCGCCTCGACCCCGGTGAGCACCGCTACACCGGCGTGACCGACGCTGTCACCAATGAGTCCATGTCCCTCGACGAAATCGCGCTCGAAGCCCGCAGCGCCCGCTGGCTCCGCGCGGAGAAAAATCAGCAGACATAAATGAGTGCCCGTCGCTTGCTTTCAGTCGCGCTGTTAGTAATGACTTTCGGAGCGCGTGCTTCTGCGGAGGAACTCGCTGGGGCTGGCGACTTGAATCATTTCACGTCAGCCCCATACGTCGCGCTGGCGGTGCAACTCCAGATCCTTGGCAAAGACAAAGGGGTGGCCAAGCTGCGCGAGTGGGCAGAGACGCGGAAACACGATAAGCAAGTAATCGTTCTTTGCAGAATGCTCTTCGTGCCGGGGAAGGACGGCGAGTTTCGCCGACCGTTGCTGGGCGGACCGGGCTGTCTCGGCGGCACCCGCGCGGAGGATTGGCCGCTCGAACCCATTACCATCATCGACGGCATTCCCTTCCGCATCGTGACGGGATACAGACTCGCCGGGGTGGCGGAAGGAGGGATCTCGTATCTGGATTACTGCCTGGCTCACACCAATTGGAGCATCAGGCGCTACCGCATCGTCACGGACGAAGCGATCCAGGCAGCCTTCGAGAAATTGAAGGATTCTCCGAAATGGAAACGTCCGCTGACGGACTGGGAATTGAGCGTCCTCCGCGAGCAAATCGCGGCTCCAGCCGCGCCCTAGAACTACGCCCAGCTCACGACGCCCTTCGGATCGCGCATCACGATCCCCTGCAAAAACTCCACGCCCTTTCGCAGTCCTTCATTCGGCGACATGAGGCTGTCTTCGTGCTCCATCGAGAGCGTGCCATCGTAGCCGCACATCCGGAGCGTCGAGACGAAATCGCACCAGAAATCCGCGCCGTGCCCGTAGCCGACTGTGCGGAAAATCCACGCCCGATTTTTCTCGTCGCTGTAGGGCTTCGTATCGAGATAGCCGTCCGTGTCGGCGTTCACCGGGTAGAGCCCCGTGTCCTTCGCGTGGACATGGTGGATCGCCCCCTCCAGCTTCCGCACCGCCTTGATCGGATCGATCCCCTGCCAGAAAAAATGGCTTGGATCGAAGTTCGACCCGAGCACCGTGCTCTCCGTCGCATCGCGCAGCCGCAGCATCGTCTCCGGGTTATAGACGAGAAACCCCGGATGCGCCTCGAGCGCCACTTTCTCCACGCCGTTGTCGCGCGCGAATTTGACCTGCTTTTTCCAATACGGGATCGCCACCTGATTCCACTGCCAGTCGAGGACACGGAGAAAATCCGGCGGCCAGGGGCAGGTGACCCAGTTCGGATATTTCGCGCCCGCATGATCGCCCGGGCATCCAGAGAAAGTCGTCACGACCTCCACGCCGATCTTTCCCGCCAGCTTCACCGTCGCCTGGAAAACTTCGTGATGCTCCTTCGCCAGCTTCGTGTCCGGGTGGATCGGATTCCCGTGGCACGAGAGCGAGCTGATCTCCAGCCCGCGCTCCTCCACCGCCGCCTTGAATTCCTTCAGCTTCCCCGCGTTTTTCAAAAGCTCCGCCGGCTTGCAGTGGGCGTCGCCCGGATAGGCGCCAGTGCCGAGCTCGACTGTGTCGCATTTCAGCGCGACGAGATGATCGAGGGATTTTTCGAGGGAGAGATCGCTAAGGATCGCGGAGAAGACGCCGACTTTCATGCGCGTTTTCTAGAAAGCCGCTCGCCGCCCCGCAAGCGCCGAGTGGACTTGCCGTTGAGATCGCCGCAAAGCTGCTACTGGAACCACTGCGCCCGCGGCACACCCGCAGCCGCGCCACTGGCCGCAATGCGCGCCCCGCGATCCGCTTGGATTCGCACGAGCGCGCCGACCGGAATCGCCTCGTAGAGTTCCATCACGTCTCTCGAGCGCATGCGGATGCAGCCGTAGCTTGCAGGCTTGCCGATCCGCTTCTCCTCGGGGGTGCCGTGGATGTAGATGCCGCGCGAGCGAGCATGCGCGTTCTGAGCCTCCTGACCGGCGAGTGTCAGGACGCGCGTCACGATTGGGTCCCGTCCGGGCGCATTCGGAGCGAGGACTTCGCCGGTCGGGCGCAGGCCTTTGAGCACCGCCCCGGACGCGAGATTGCCGCCCACTTTCCCCGCCACCCGGAAGGTGCCGGTCGGCGTTCGGTAGCTACGAAACCCATCGCCCAGGCCAAACTTCGAAGTCGAAATTTTATAAGTCGCGATCTTTTTCGGACCGTCGAAGACATACAGCTTCTGGTCTGCGACGCTGACGATTACCTCCGGCGCAGCTCGGGCGACCGTGCTGAGGGCGAGGATCGTGAGCGATAGCGTGAAGATTTTCCGAAGCACCGCGCTATGTAGCGGCGGCTGCAGGCTGGCGCAAAGGGTTTTATGTGACGTTTTCGCGACGGCCCATCAACCCGCGATCGGCACCTCGTGGCCGGTCGCGCTCGAGAGGTAAATCGCGTCGAGCATCTCCATGAGATAGAGCGCCTGCTGGGCGTCGTTCGCCGGTTTCGCCTCGCCGTGCACCGCCGCGAAGAAATTTTCCATCTGCGCGCTGAACTGATCTTTGTCCCCCTCCGGCTCGATCTCGACCTTCACGACCTCGCCTGCCTGATCTTCAAACAGCGCCGCCGGCTGCAGCCGCAGCGTCGCCTTCGGCCCGTAAAGCGTGGTGTTGTTGAGTTCACGCTTCGTCCAGCCGCTCTCGGGGATGTCGTCGGTCAGGTTTGCCGCCCATGAGACCTCGAATTGCACGACCGCGCCGCCCTCGAACCGGATGAACCCGTAGGCGGAGTCGTCCACGTCGAAAACATTCCCTTTCGCCAGTTGCGGGAACTTTTGGAAGGTCGCGCCGGTGACCGAGATCGGCCGCGGATGGCCCATGAGATACCACGCCGAGTCGATGGCATGGACGCCGATGTCGATGAGCGCGCCGCCGCCCGAGCGCGATTTATCCGTGAACCACGCGCCGAGGCCGCCGGGCGTGCCGCGCTCGCGCACCCACACAGCCTTGCCGAAATACACCTCGCCCAGTCGCCCGTCACGGACGAGCTTGCGGGCCGCCAGCATCTTCGGGCTGAATCGCATCTGCCGTCCGAAAAAGTAGATCAGCCCGCGCTTTTCCGCCTCTTCCTGGATGACCTTCATCTCGGCTGCGTTGAGCGTCGGCGGCTTCTCGCAGAGGACGTGTTTGCCGGCCTGGAGCGCGGCGAGGGTGGCGGGAAAATGGAGCGCGTTTGGCAGCGCGATGACCACGGCGTGCAGCTCCGGATCGGCCAGCATCGCCTCGAGGCTGTCGAAGCGCTTGTCGGGCGGGAACTTCCCGCAAAACTTGTCGAGCCGCTCCGTGTTGAGATCGGCAGCGGCGTAGAGGTTGCCCGCATCGGCGGCGATGACGGCTTCGGCGTGGCGTTGTCCCGGCCATCCGAGGCCGACGATTCCTGTGTTGATTTGGTTCATGAGTTTTTGAGAGTGAGTTCAGCGGGCTCCGGCGGCGGCCTGGCAAAGGTGCGTCTCGCAGGTGTGTCCGGAGCGTTCCTTGTATTTAGCGGTGATGCGAGCGGCAATCTCCTCGGCCTGCGCAACCTGGACGAGCGAGACCGTCGCCCCGCCGAATCCGCCACCTGTGAGCCGCGAGCCGAGCACGCCCGGCTCCTCGCGCGCCAGGGCGACCAGCGTGTCGAGTTCCTGCGTGCTGTTTTCAAAATTCACGCGCGAGCTTTCGTGCGAGTCGAACATGAGCGCGCCGAAGCCCGCCGCGTCGCCTGCGCGCAGCAGCTCGATCCCGCGCAGGACGCGTTCGTTTTCCCCCACCACATGCGCGGCCCGGCGGGCGGCGAGCGGCGGCAGATCGGCCGCAGCGAGGTGCGCGCTGGTCACGTCTCGCAGGGCGCCGACGCCGAGCTGCTCCGCCGCCTCGAAGCACTGCGCGCGCCGCTCGTTGTATTCGCCGCCGACGAGGCTGTGCTTCACCCCCGAGTGTGTGATGAGAAACGCCAGCCCCTCCGGCAGCGGCTCGGTCTCGACGGTCTCCTCCCGGCAATCGAGAAACACGATGCGCCCCGCCTCGCCGAAGACCGAGGATACTTGATCCAACAGGCCGCAGCTCACGCCCACGAAATCGTTTTCCGCTTGCCGGCAGAGGCTCGCCAGGCGCATCGGCTCGAGCTGGAAATCGTAGAGCTTGCCGAGCAGCAGCGCCGTCGCGACCTCGAGCGCCGCCGAGCTGGAGAGCCCCGCGCCCGCAGGAAGATCGCTCGCGATTTCGAGTTCGAAGCCGCCGACCGGCAAGCCCTCCTGTTTCAGCACATGCGCGACGCCGAGCGGGTAGTTCGCCCACGCGTCAGCGTCGCGAGGCGCGAGGCGCTCGATCTGCGCCTCGACGGTGCGCGTCATCGCCCCGGATTTGAGGGAAATCGAGCCGTCGTCCCGCCGCGATCCTGCCACGCTCACGCCGCGGTCGATCGCCGCGGAGAGGACGTAACCTTCGTTGTAGTCGGTGTGGTTCCCGAGGAGTTCGACACGGCCGGGCGCGTAGGCGGAGAGGACTTGCACGTGCGGCAAATTCGTAATCCGCTCCGTCGCGCTCGGCAAGCCCGCACGAGGATTCTTCTACAACCGCATCACCCGCAGCCGCAGGAATTTCATCCCCCCCGACCCCATCGGGATCGTCGCCTTCACTTTGCGGATGACTCCCACCGTCTCCACTACCATCGAACTGGCGGGCGTCACCGGCTTCCACTCCGAAGCGAGGTCGGTGCTTTCCTCGATCACAAAAGAGACATCGGTCGGCGACGCGAGCTGCGTGTACGTGAGAGTCAGATTCGTCCCGTCCGTGCCCACGACCGGGGCACCCGCCGGATCCGGATTTTCCGGGTCGAGCCCGAGGAAATACTCGAGCAAGTTCGGCACCCCATCCCCATCGAGGTCGCCATTTTCCGGCGCGGTCGTGGTGCTGAAATACTTCGCGCTCCACGCCTCATAGCGCAGCCAGTGCGAATACTCCCGCACGCGAATGGCGTAGTTGTACTCGGCCGGGACGTAAGTCGATTTTCCCCCGACGAGCACAGCCGCATTGACGCCGGCAACCTTCCAGGTCGTTCCGAATTTGATGAACAACCCGCTCCCCGAGTCGCTCTCCGCGAGTGCGGCTTCATTCACCGCCTCCGCGCTTCCCGCCGGAGTCAGTTGGTCAAACCGGAATTGGAGCCCGACATAACTGAGGCCGCTCCTGGAATCCGAACGATTGGCAGCGGTCGGGAGCGTCTTGTTCAGCCCCCAGCGCATGTCCCGCGTCGAGGTGCCTCCCCAGAACCAGCCCTTTTCCGTGAGCGTATCGATGAACGCGCCCTTGCCTTTCCCGGTGCCGATCAGCGTGCAATCCTTGTTCAAGTCATCGTCGAGTACCGTCGTCAGAAGCAACGTCGGCAACGGTGGAGGATTGACGATTTTAAATATCCGCAAATCATGCGGCTCGATGACCACTTCTCCGAAGTTCGTGTCGCGAAAATAATTCACTCCTCCCAGGGCGATCTTCGGAGGCAGGCTGAAGTGCGAAGCGGTCAGCACATATCCGTGTCCGATGTAAATGCCCGTGCCGCCTTCCGCTTCCCCCACATTTGCCCACGGCGCGCCATTTGGCGGAGCGGTCAGGTTCCCGGCATTATCGAGTCCAAAGATGATCAGCGCCCGCGCCGGTGGAGCCGAAAGCAAAACTCCCGCCACCAGCAAAGCCGCGAGGAAGTTAAAAGAGCGGCGCATGGAAAAGTTCGGAGCAGCTAACTGTGAAGTTCCAATAGGTTGTTCATGCGGCGAGGACTTGGAAGGGTGGGGTTGTGAAAACAACA
>PPFU01003979.1_pt1 | contig 11399 bp, 12 predicted proteins | sample 1535991 | NCBI WGS metagenome assembly PPFU01 (sample SAMN04901290, study PRJNA319586) | Hypolithon metagenome, whole genome shotgun sequencing project. | isolation source: Antarctic Hypolithon | place: Antarctica: Miers Valley | collected 2014 | reverse complement strand
GTGCGGAGGCAGGGCGAGCCCTGTCCTACGTCTACGTGGGGGGGGGGCGGTGGAGCGGTGCAGAGGCAGGGCGAGCCCTGCCCTACGTGGCGGAGGCTGCGTCCCGCCGCCGCCGCCCGGCGAGGAGGACGGCCCCGCCGGTGACGATGAGGATCATCGACGCGGGCTCGGGGACGACGTTGAAACGGAGGTTGTCGAAGGCGACGCCGTTGTACAAGGATTGATCCGAGCCCGAGTTGAAGGAAGACTGAGTGGCGTTGGCCTGGATGCTGTTGATGTTAAAGAGCGGCGAGGTGAAGGAGAGGGTGCCGCTGGCAGTGGTGTCGGTGTCGACGGCGACCGCCACGCCGTTGATGAAGAGCTGCGCCACGTCATCGGTCGCAAAGTTCACTTGGATGAAGTCGAGGGAGACGGAGTTGACGGGCGAGGCGAAGGTGGCGACGAAGCTCGCGTCGTTGCCGAAGTAGCGGGCGACGGAATTAGCGCTGGAATTGAAGGCGAACTGGCGGTCGCTCCCGGCAAAATTGGCGACGCCGAGCTCGGTGCTCGACAAGATGGTGGTGCCCCCGGCCGCGGTGCCGGCGCTGGCCAGCGTGAGGCCGAGGCTGGAATAGGCGTTGGAGATGTCGCCGTTGTTCTCGGGCGTCGTGCCGTTGGGCAGCTTATCCGGGTCCACGACGATGAACTCCGCCCGTACCGTGGGGGCGGCGAGGGACGCGAGGAGCAAGCCGAGGGTCGTAGCGAGGGCGGGCCGGAGGGTGGGTTGGAAGGGCATGGAGTGGGCTCGGGGGTCGGGGGGTGCCGGTTGGGGGGATGGGGGGAATGCGGCGGACGGGCGAAGTATACACGGTTCAACGTGGTTCGGCCAATCCCCCACCTCTGCCCCCACCTCTGCCCCCACCTCTGCCCCCACCCCACCCCCTCCGGGCGGTGATGGCGAGCATGCCGTACGAGCGGGCACGGATTGGATGACCTGCACGGTTCATTGGAATCGGGTCGTGCCGCCGAAAGCGGTGCGTACGGCAGGCCTCGCCGCTCGACATGGGGTTGACCCCAAGGCCGTGCGGGATATTGTGACGCACCGCCCCTCCCCGACCAATCCCCCGCGAGCCCATCATGTCCTCCAACGGCCACTCCAAGAAGCAGCCCCTCCTCACCACCGCCGATGGTGCACCGATCGCGGACAATGAGAACGCCCTTTCCGCCGGACCTCGGGGTCCGTTGCTGATGCAGGATGTGGCGTTGGTCGAGCAGATGCAGCGGTTTAACCGCGAGCGGATCCCTGAGCGGGTGGTGCATGCCAAGGGGTCCGGTGCGTTTGGCACGTTCACGGTCACGCACGACATCACGCCGTACACCCGCGGCTCGATCTTCGCGAAGGTGGGCAAGAGGACGCCGATGTTCGCCCGCTTCTCCACCGTCGCGGGCGAGCGGGGGGCGGCCGATGCGGAGCGGGACCCGCGGGGCTTCGCGCTCAAGTTCTACACCGACCAGGGCAACTGGGACCTGGTGGCGAACAACACCCCGATCTTCTTCGTCCGCGACCCTTACAAGTTCGCGATGTTCATCCACTCGCAGAAGCGGCACCCCCAGACCAACCTGCGGGACCCGGACATGCAGTGGGACTTCTGGTCGCTCTGCCCCGAATCGCTCCACCAGGTCACCTGGCTCTTTGGCGATCGTGGTATTCCCAAAACGTACCGAAACATGAACGGCTACGGAAGCCACACCTACTCGCTCATCAACGCGAGCGGCGAGCGGCACTGGGTGAAGTTCCATTTCAAGACCGACCAGGGCATCGAAAACCTCACCAACCAAGAGGCCCAGGGCCTGATCGGCCGCGACCGCGAGAGCCACCAGCGAGACCTCAACCAGGCGATTGACGAGGGCGACTTCCCCACCTGGACCGTGAAGATCCAGGTGATGACGCGGGAGGAGGCGGAGGAGTTCCGCTGGAACCCCTTCGACCTCACCAAGGTCTGGCCCCACGGCGACTTCCCGCTCATCGAGGTGGGCAAGATGGAGCTCAACCGCAACCCCGACAACTACTTCCACGAGGTCGAGCAGTCGGCGTTCAACCCCAACTCCCTCGTGCCGGGCATCGGCCCCAGCCCCGACAAGATGCTCCAGGGCAGGCTCATCAGCTACCAGGACGCCCACCTCTACCGCATCGGCGTCAACTACCGCGACCTCAAGGTCAACCGCCCCCACGTCGAGGTCCGCAACTACATGCGGGACGGGCAGTTCGGCGGGACCCGCGGCGACGAGGGCACGGGCTTCCCCAACTACTTCCCCAACTCCGTGCCCGGATCGCCCCAGCCCGACCCCAGCTTCGCCGACCCGCCGTGGCATCTGGGCGACGTCACCGTCGACCGCTACAACGCCCGCGAGGGGCACGATGACTTCACGCAGGCGGGCGACCTCTTCCGCCTGATGAGCGAAGAGGAGCGGGCCCGGCTGTGCAGCAACATCGCAGGTGCCCTGGGGGCGTGCAGGCAGGAGATCATCGACCGCCAGCTCGCCCACTTCGACGCCGCGGATGACCGCTACGGCCGGGGCGTCCGCGAGGCTTTGCAGCAATCCAAGGATGACGACGCGGGCGAAGCGGTGCGGGACTTCGTGCCCGCGGGGGAGGCGGTGCGGTAGGCCGGTTTAGCCACCGATGGACACCGATGGACACCGATCGGATCAAATGGCGAAGGGGCGTGCGAGATCCATACGTCAGAGGTTGACGATCGGCTCGACTTGTCAACCGCGCGAAAAACCGGGTTCTTACACGTTGGGGGCTTCTGAAACCCACCACCAACGTTGCTGGTGCGCGGTTCCGGCCGCTCAAGCGGCCTCAGCCGAGATTCTCGATAAAAACTCGGTGATGTAGAGTCCGCAGTTTCGTTGAGTCAGGTGATCTTTTCAGTATCTATGTCCATCGGTGTTCATCTGTGGCCTTCCCCATCGACCCCGCGAATGTCGACTACCACGAGATCGCCCGCCGCGGCGATACGCAGGTGATGGCGGCGCTCTTGGGGGCGGGGCTGGACCCGGACCTGCGGGACCCGGGCGATGCAAGGGGGTATACGCTCTTGATGATCGCGGCGTACCACGATCAGCGTGAGATGGTGGAGCTGCTGTTGGACCATGGTGCGGATGTGGACGCGGCGGATACGTCGGGCAACACGCCGCTGATGGGGCTGTGTTTCAAGGGGCATGCCGACCTGGCGGCGACGCTGCTGGACCGCGGGGCGGATGCCAACGCCCGGAACGGGTCGGGCGCGACGCCGCTGATGCTGGCGGCGATGTTTCACCAGCCTGCGATCATGCGGGCGTTGCTCGACCACGGGGCCGACGCTTCGCTCGCCAATGGTCAAGGCCACACCGCCGCCGACCTCGCCCGCTTCCACGGGCACGCCGACCTTATCCCGCTCCTCCAACCGCCAGCGACATGACCCCTTTCTACCAGCTCCCCAGCCAAGCCCTCACCCCCGGCCTGATCCTCCTGCCGCAGTTCGGTTCGCCCAGCGGGTCCTCGCACCGCCCGCTCATCGCCTGCGGCCTGACCTTGGGCGAACGCGGCATCCTCTGATACACCGCTCTGAATGCCGCCAACGTTGGCGGCAGGTCTTTCAGAGGCCCCAACTGTGTCCATTTGTGGCTCAGCTTTCCTTGGGGGCGGCCGCGGTGGATGATCGGGCCTCCCCCTGCCCCGGCACGCGGATCAGGCGGCGAAGGTGGGCCAGCGTGTCCGCTTCATCCGCCCGTTTGTCGGTTCGCCAGCGGGCCATCCGAGGGAAGCGGAGTGCGACGCCACTCCTGTGCCGATCGCTCTCCTGAATCGCCTCGAACGCCAGCTCGAACACCTGCACCGGCTGGACCATTCTCACCGGCCCCTTGCGGCCCAGGGTGTGCCGCTTGATCCACGCGTCCACCTTTCCCAGTTCCTCATCCGTCAGCCCCGTATACGCCTTCGCCACCGGGACCAGCTCGCCCTCGCCCGGCGTGTCACCGGTCCAGACGCCGAAGGTGTAGTCGCTGAACAGGCTCGCCCGCTTGCCGTTGCCCCGCTGGGCGTAGATCATCACGCAGTCGACGCTGTGCGGGTCCACTTTCCATTTCCACCAATCCCCCTTGACCCGCCCCGCGCGATAGGGGGTGTCCCGCCGCTTGAGCATGACGCCCTCGACCCCCCGCGCCCGCGACTCGCCACGGATCAGGCCGAGCGATGCCCAGGTGGGGGCGTCGATCAGGGGCGACAGCAGCAGGTGCCCGTCGCACCGCGGTGCCGCCTCCTGCACGACCGCGTCGAGCCGCTCCCGCCGCTGGGTCGTCGGCATTTCGCGGAGGTCCCGGCCGTCCTGCTCGATCAGGTCGTACGCCATGAACACCACCGGCACATCGACAAACAGCATCCGCTCCACCCCCTTGCGATTCAGCCGTTTCTGCAACATGGCAAACGGCAGCGGATGCCCGCCCGGCTCGTCCCGCGACCCAATCCCCTCGCGGGCACCTTCCCAGGCGAGCACTTCACCATCGAGCACCGTCCCAGACGGCAGCTCCCGCGCCACGTCCGCCAGCTCGGGGAATCCGCCCGTGATCAGCTCCTCGCCGCGTGACCAGACCATCGCCAGCCCCTCGCGGTGGATCAGCTGGGCCCGGATCCCATCCCACTTCCACTCCGCCTGCCACAGATCGCGGTCGCCCAGCGCCTCGGCGGGCGGGGCGTCCAACTGATCCGCTAAATAAAAGGGGTACGGCCGACCCGGGTCGTCCCCGCCCGCACCGCTGAGCAGCCGGGCGTACGCCTCGGGCGTGGGCTCCCACTTCGACAGCAGCCGATGCTGCATCACCGCGGGCTCGACGCCCGCGGCGGCGGCGAACGCGTTGATCACCCCCTTCTTGCTCACCCCCACGCGAAACGACCCCGAGATCAGCTTGTGAAACACGAATCGCTCCCCCGCATCCAGCCGATCCCACGTCTCCAGCAGCGACGCCCGCTGCCCCGCTTCATCCATGTGCTCCAACGGCAGGATCCACTCCTGGATCACCCGATGCAGCCGCGGCTGCAACCCCGCCGCCCTCCCCTGAAGCCGCGGGTTCAAACCCGTCGGCCCCTCTTGAAGCCGCGGTTGCAAACCCGCAGGCCCTCGCTGCGTCGGGGGCGGCAGCAGCAGCGCCAGCGCCTCGCTCAGGTCCCCCACCGCGTCATACGACTCGTTCACCAGCCAATCCGGCAAATCTGCTACCTCCCCCACCCACTTCCGCAGCCGCTTGGAGGAGACCGCCCGGATCAGCCTCCGTCCCGTCAGCACCGACAGCGCCCACGCGGCGTCCCGCGGGTCCGCCGTCTCGAAGTACGCCCGCAGCGCCGCCGCCTTTTGCGACAGCCGCGTCGTCCGATCCAGCCGCGTGTAGAGTTGGGCGAAGGCTTCCACGGATGAAGCGTATGACACGCCGCCAACTCACCCCCAGCCCGCCGCGAGCGGTGGGGCTAAATCTTTCGACACTCGTCGCTACACTGCGGTCGTCTTACCTCCCGTTCGTTCCAGGAGCACCCCATGTCTGAATCCACCAGCAAAACCACCACCGACCACAATGAGATCCAAGAGTGGGCCACCGCCCGCGGCGGCATCCCCATGGCCGTCGCCTCCACCGGCGGGCACAAAGAGACCGGCATCATCCGCATCGGCTTCCCCGATGCGCCCCACGCGGATGACGGCAACCTTGAAGAAATCTCCTGGGATGACTTTTTCGAGAAGTTCGACGTGGCCAAGCTCGCCCTGATTTATCAGGAGAAAACCGCTGACGGGCATAAGAGTAACTTCAGCAAGCTTGTCTCCCGCTGATCCCGGTCATGCGCCGCCCATGATCCGCCCATGGTCGTCGGCTACGATGTGGCACCATGACCACCTCCGATGTGCAACAGTTTCAACGCGATGGGTACTTCATCGATCGCGGGGCGTTCTCCCACGACGACCTCGAGCAGCTTCGCCCCTTGGCGGAATCCGTGCAGCGGTACGCCCGGGAGAGGCTCCCCGATGGGACGCGGTACTGGTTCGGCAACAAGGGGCAGCGGCGGGAGATGATGGATCGGCTCGGCCTCGACACCGCCCAGATCGACGCCGCCCAGGCCGCCGACGGCGACGACCCCAAGGCCCGCAAGGCAGCCTTTCAAGCCGCCTGGGAAGGCGTCCCTGATAACGTCCGCGGCGACGCCACCTGGGGCGTCAACGAGATCACCCGCCCCGAGATGTTCCACCCCGAGTTGGTCAACGTGCTGGGCCTGCCGCGGGTGCGTGAGGCCATGGATGCGCTGCTCGATGAGCCCCGCGCTTGGGGGATCAAGATGCTCTGGACCCCCAAGGTCGTGGGCTACGACCTGGGCTGGCACCGCGACCAGATGAAGCCCGAGCTTTACGACTACGCCCACACCAAGCCCGCGCGGCAGGACCACGTCCAGTTCAACGCCGCGCTCGAGGAGGATCGCTGTTTTCTGGTCGTGCCCGGCTCGCACCGTCGGCCTCTGTCGACGGAGGAGTGGCGAGCGCTGCGGGAAGACGCCACCGCCGAGCTCACCGGCCAGGTCGTCGCGGAGCTCGAGCCGGGCGACATCCTCTACATGGATGCCCACGCCCTCCACCGCGGCCGATCCGCACTGGGCGAGCAGCGGCTTACGCTTCACTACTCCTGCCAGGCCCAGTGGGTCCCCCTTCGGCCCTGGGGCGATCCCGAACACTTCGACTGGATCACCAGCGACGCCTTCCTCAACCAAATCTCCCCCACCACCCGCCCGGTTTACGAGCGGCTCCGCACCGCCGAGCGAACCGACGACGCCATGGCCTACCTCAAACAAGCCGCCCAGCAGGCCGGGTGGCGACCGGCGGCGTGATCGTAAAACCTCCCCCGACGCCGGGGGAGCGAGTGCCCCGGAGCCTTCACCTTCAACCCCGTCACTCCGCCTCCCCATCCCCCCCCAGCCCCAGCTCCCGCCACAGCCGCCGGGCATCGGTCACATCGCCCACCACCCGCATCGGGGCCGCCCGTCCACCCGCCGTGTGCAGCCCGTCGCCGCCCCACCGCACCAGCGTCGGTGTCGCCAGCACGCCATCCGCCGCCGCCCGCTCAGGCTGCCTCACCACATCCACCACCTCCCCCTCCACCCGGCTCCCCGCCCTCCGGCACACCTCCTCGAACGCCCGCACCGCCGCCTCCGCCCGCTCGGAACCGCGTGCCACATAGAGCGTTAAGTGTTGATGCTCCATCCCGATGAACTCATGGGCGCGCCATCGCGGCAGGCGGGTGAACGCTGTTTCCGACTCGACTCAAGCTTACCCGCTCCAGGCAAAAATGCACTTAAAGATACACCCGTGTGTTTCCCCTAGCTTGCCCAGATTGGGCACTTGATGCCTGCTGAAGCATTTCACAAAGTTCACCTGTCAAGATGGGGAACCTCTCCCCGCCGATAGGAGCCGCGGACGAAGTGAGCGGTCTTCGTTCGTAGCGCCATTACGCCGAAATACCGTTTGCTTCGTGCATGGCTCCTTGGCGATCTGCAGACCGCTCCCTTCGTGCGCGGCTCCTCCGGACCATCCATGTGGACTTGCCGCATCAAGGCGTGGCACTCGATGCATCGCGGTGGGTGCGGCACTCTCATCGTTTGATGGAACCGCGTGTCTCACCCCCTCGGGCCACCGTCGCCGACTATCTTGCCGCTGAGGCCGAGGCGGAGACGCGGCATGAATACGACGACGGCTCGATCTATGCCATGTCGGGCGGCACGGAGGAGCACAGCCTGATCATCAGCAACGTGATCGGCGAGGCGAGGAACCCTTTGAAGGGCAAGGGCTTGCGGGTGTATGACAGCAATTTGAGGATTCGCGTCGAGTCGATGAACCGTTTCTACTACCCCGATGCGTTCGTGGTCCATGGGGAGACGCAGTACGCGGCAGATGACCGCCGCCACTCGAGCGTCATGAATCCGCGGGCGACCTTCGAGGTGCTCAGCGACTCGACGCAGGGGGGGGATCGCTTGGTGAAGTTCAGCCACTTTGCGACGCTGCCGTCGCTGCGGGCGTATGTGCTGGTGAGCCAGCACGAGCCCAACGTGCAGGTGTGCCACCGGCAAGAGGACGACACGTGGAGGATGACGTTTGACCACGGGTTGGAGGCGGTGGCGAAGCTGACGACCTTGGATGTGGAGCTCCCGCTGGCGGAGGTGTATGCGGACGTGATGTTCGAGGAGCAGGTTTCCCAACAGGTGTAGCGGGAGTGGCGGACCCGCCGAGGTCTTTCTCTAATCCCACCCCTCCGCGTCTAGGATCTCAAGCCAGACGCTGGGGTCGCGGGCGGCGTGGACGAGCAGGAGGATTTCAATCAGGTCGGGACGGGTGCGGTAGAAGACGAGGTATGGAAAGCGACGGAGGTGGGTGCGGCGGACGTTGCCGCGGACGGGGGTGTGGGAGGTGGGGTGGGCTGCGATGTCGTGGAGCATTCGCTCGATGTCATCGGTGAACGCGGCACCGCCCCCGGCGAACTGGTCTGCGTACCAGTCGGAGGCGGCGAGGGTCTCGGTGCGGACTCGGCGTCTGACCTCAACGCGTCGCGGCATGGCGGGCTCTCATCTCGCAGATCAGGTCCTGGGCCGGCACGCTGTCATCCGGGTGCCGGTCCGCATCGGCAATGCGTTCGCGAAGGAGCAGGAGTTGCCACGCGGGGAGGTCGTCGCGGTGGTGGTCGAGTTGGGCGAGGCGGGTTTCGACGGCGTCGGCGAGAGCGATGAGTTGGGGAAGGTCCAGGCCGTCGAGCTGGACATCCGCGACGCGGGTGGGGGGGGCAGCGGCGGGGGGGGCGGCAGTGGGGGGCATGGGGGATGGTAGGGGCGTGGCCTGGCTCGGAGGCAGGGGTTGCGGGGCGGACCGGCCGCTGAAGTGGCCTCCGCCTGGGTTAGATTTTGCCGGTGATGTGGGTGGTGCTTCCCATCCAGGGCTTGAGGGCGTCGGGGACGCTGACGCTGCCGTCGGCGTTCTGGTGGATCTCGAGCAGGGGGATCAGGATGCGGGGGCTGGCGAGCACGGTGTTGTTGAGGCTGTGGCAGAAGACGGTGTCGGGCTTGCCGCCCTCGTCACCGCCCCCGGCCGGGCGGTAGCGGAGGTTGAGGCGGCGGCACTGGTAGTCGTAGAGGCGGCTGGCGGAGTGGGTTTCGCCGTACCCGCCGGTGGGGCGGCCGTCGTTGTCCAGGTCGCCCCGGCCGGGCATCCACGCCTCGACATCGATCATGTCCGCGTTCTTAGGCCCCAGGTCACCGGTGCAGCACTGGAGCAGGCGGTAGGGCAGTTCCAGAGCTTGGAGAATTTCCTCGACGTACCCGATCATCTTCTGGTGCCACACCCGGCTTTGAGCCTCATCCGCTTGGAGGATCACGACCTGCTCGACCTTGTCGAACTGATGCACGCGGTACAGGCCCGCGGCGTCCCGTCCCGCGGCACCCGCCTCGCGTCGGAAGCAGGTGGAGAGCGTGGTGTAACACAGTGGCAGGTCGGCTTCGTCGAGGATTTCGCCCGCGTGGTAGCCCATCAGCCCGACTTCGCCCGTGCCGGTGAGGAACAGGTCCTGCCCCCCGCCGCGGGTGGTTTCGGCGATTTCATACGCCTGATCGCGGCCGGTGGGGAAGAAGCCCGTGCCGACCATGAGCTCTTCGCGGACGAGCACGGGCACGCTCAGGGGGGTGAAGGCGTGGGTGTTGACCATGTGGTCGAAGGCGAACTGGAGCACGGCGTTGTGGAGGCGTTGGCCGTCGCCCCGGAGCACGTAGCTGCGACTGCCGGCCATGTTCACGCCCCGCTGGTAGTCGACGAGGTTGAGGTCGCGGGCGAGTTCCTCGTGGGTTTTGGGTGCGAAGCCGCGGTTGTGCTCGAAGGTTTGGGCGGTGTCGAAAGTGGGCGTGTTCCAGCGGCGGATCTCGACGTTGTCGTCGGCGGAGGTGCCACGGGGCACATTGGGGTCGGCGGGCTGGGGTACCTGGAGCCAGAGGGCGTTGCGTTGGGGTTCGACGCGGGCGATGAGTTCCGCCAGCTCGGCCTCCTCGAGCTTGAGAGCCGCGGGCCCCTGCTGGAGGCGTTGCATCTCGTGCTGGAGTGAGAGGCGTTCATCGGCGTCGGCCATTTTAAGCCGACCCGCGACCTGGCCGATCTCTTTGCCGATGCGGTTCTTCTGGGCCACCAGTTCCTGCCTCCGGGTGGTGGCGGCCCGCAGGCGTTCATCGAGGTCGAGCAGGGCGTCGATGTCCACGTCGCTGCCCTTGTCGGCGGCGGCCTGGCGGTAGGTGTGGGGGTGCTGCCGAAGGTCACGGAGGTTGATCATGGCGGCATGGTACCCCCGTAAGGCAAACTTGAGGCGGGGGCGGGATGGGGGGAACGCGGTGAAGTGGTGGGGTGTTTGAGTCGATCCCACGGTAGTTCGCACGCGGGGGGGGCACCCGAGGGGAGTCGCCCGCGGGTGCTACGATGGCCGATATCGGATCATGATGAGAGGCGGGGGGGGTGGGGGGCTGATGGGTAGGGGAGATTGGGGTTGTCGCGGTGGCGGGCGTGGAGTTCATGGATTGAACGAGATGGCGAGCCAACCCGATCCGATCGCGGTCATTCTGCTGGCCGGCTCGGTGAGCGCTGCGCGGTTTTCGAGCGCGGCGGAGCGGAGTTTGCCCGAGCTGCCGCTGGCGGAGGGGGTGCGGGTGTGGGATTTATGGGTGGATGCGATGGGGTCGTGGGCGGTGGAGAGGGGGTGGGGTCGTTTGGCGGTGCGGGTGGTGGTGGATCATGACACGCCGGTGTCGCTCGGCCGGGAGGTGCGTGGCCCGGTGGAGGCGGAGGTGGAGCGTGACCCGGAGCAGAAGCGGGGGCTGGGGGGGTTGCTGCGGGATTTGGTGAAGGGGTATGGCGATGAGGATCGGGTTCTGGTGGTGTTTGGTTCGCAGCTCCCGCCCGAGTCGCTGTCGGCGGCGGCGGGTCAGTTGATCCGGACCGGGGCGGACGTGGCGATGGCGTGCGACACCCGGGGGGTGCCCGCGGGGTTGATGCTGGTGCGGTGCGGGTGTCTGCGGGGCGTGAAGGAGGTGGGGTATGCCGACTTCAATGAGCAAGTGCTGCCGGTGCTGACCAAGCGGTTTGATGTGCGGTCGGTCACGCTGGATCAGGCGACGGGTCAGTCGGTGCGGACGCCGGTGAGTTACCTCTCGGCGGTGGAGGCGTACAAGACGCGGCAGAGGGGTGAGGGCGGTCGGGGGGTGGACGAGGCGGATGCGTTTGCGGAGTGGGGTCGGGAGCTTTTTCGGGTGGTGGAGCCCGGTGCGGAGGTGGCGGGGGATGCGATTGTGCGGGATTCGGTGGTGCTGGCGGGCGGGGGGGGGCAGG
>PPFU01010897.1_pt1 | contig 11403 bp, 8 predicted proteins | sample 1535991 | NCBI WGS metagenome assembly PPFU01 (sample SAMN04901290, study PRJNA319586) | Hypolithon metagenome, whole genome shotgun sequencing project. | isolation source: Antarctic Hypolithon | place: Antarctica: Miers Valley | collected 2014 | reverse complement strand
GTCGTTGCCTCGGGGGCTAACATGGCCTTCTACCAAATTGCCGTGCAAGTCTAAATAGTGATATTGGCCGATGCCCAGGCTGTCGTCAAAGCAGCGGGCGCGGGCCTGGTTTGGGAAAAAGGCTTGGGCGACGTCTTCGTGGCGAATGGTGGCTAGGGCAATGCCTCGGCGGGCTTCGCGGATGTAGGGTTCTAGGGCGATGCCGTCAGGGCTCCAGGTGAGGTCGCCTCGGGGCTTGAGGTCGGGGACGCCGTGGGTTTGCAGATAGTAGATGTAGGCTTGGGCGCGATCGCGTGCCCGCTGAATCAAAACCCGCCGCTCTTCTCGACTGATCCCAATCAAATATCCATAGCGAAAGTCATTGCCGCAGCACTCTACCTTTTGGGGGTGGGGAGAAGTGCCCCAGTTAATCACGGTGACATCGCCTACGCTGACGAGTTTTTCGTTAAGCGATCGCCGCGCAATCCGCCGATAGCGAAAAATTCCAAAGGGCTCAAAAAAGTTTCGCTTTTGCCAACCGCTGGATCTTTTCAGCCAGTAGTCACTGGTAAACTCGAAAGGATCTAGCCAGTAATCATGGTCATAGCCCTTAGGCGGGCTCATTTTTCGCCCTTGCCCTGGCGCGGTATGCTCCACAGCGACGTTAAAGGTGAACGACTGCTGGCATTCGGGGATGGCGCGATCGCCTAAAATCGCCTCTCCCGTATCATTCCGCGACTCCTGCCCCACCCGTGAAGGCAAATTCGCCAGCTCCAGCAAGTCGCCAAAGTCGGTCGCTTCTAAGGTGACTGGCGCATTGACTGTAAAGCGATTGCCGGTAAAGCGATGCTGAAAGCTCACACCGATAACGCGCTGCAACTCAGTGTCTGAGGCGGCTACCATCAGCACCTCAGTCGGCTCACTGTCAGGAACTATCCGCAGCTTGCCAGATTCTAAATAAGGTATTAGCGGCTCATGCAGCGCCGTTGCCGCCGTCACAGGTGTGGTGGTCATCGGGCATACCCAAGCGCCCCCAGGGTTTTGCTGTGCCTTGCCCTGTACAGGCTGTAGCTGCCGCGATCGCCGCCTAAACTCCCGCTGACTTTTAGAAATGGCAAACTTCTCGCCCTCTACGGTGCTAAAGCTGTCGGTTTGCTTCAGCAAGTCGCCATCATCCGAAGCCGGTAAGCCCTGAGCCGTAAACTGACCGCCGACCATCTTTTGCGGCTGCACCAGGCAGACATCCACATTCATCTTCAGCGCCGATAGCGTCGCCGAGTAGGCCGCCGTCGATCCGCCCACTACTAATATGGAGCAGGTCAGGACGCTGCCATTACCGGGTTGGGTAAAGGCCTGATTGCCGGTAAAAACGCCGTTGCTTTGATTGATTTGACTCATCGCGACACAAAAGCTGGTTATGGAAAAGACTTTCTCATCAATAATCTCTTTATTAAGATTAATCTAGAGGTATTTTTGCTTGGAATTATCACGATTTATTTTACTTTAAGGCGGCGTTACGGTTGAGCCATTCAGCCCTTTCGCGTACGCTTGTTTCCATCTGCCCTGCCCTTTTGTCGGCTGTATTCGTCGAATTCTAGAGATTATTTAATGACGGCTGAGTTCACGGCTGGACTACCTACTCAGATTCCCGCTAAGCTGCCAGCTCGTTCTGTTTCCCAATCGGCAGATAGCGTGCTGGGCAAAGTACCGATTGCTCGCACGGCGAAAATGCTTTTGGCAGAAGGGATAGAGGCTGCTCGCCAGCGAGAGTTAGAGCGGGCGATCGCCCTATTCACTCAATCTCTCTCGCTCACGTCTGACGATCTAGCCATTCACCTCAAAGGCTACTACCATCGCGGCTGTGCGCTGTCGGGCGTGGGCTGGTATGGGGAGGCGATCGCCGACTTCACCCAGGTCATTCAGTTCAGCCAATCTGATCGCTCCAAACCTGCCGCCGCCGTGCCTACTGCAAAGCTGGCAGAAATTTATATTCATCGCGGCAATGCCTACCGCTACGCAGGGCAATACTCGCTAGCGGTTGCCGATCTTAACAGCGGCATCGAGCGCTCTGGCGGATCGGCTCAAAGCTATGGTGCTCGCGGGCTGCTGCGGTTGGACATGGACGAGTTTGACGGCGCGATCGCCGACTTTACGCACGCGCTAAAGGTTCATCCTACTTTCGCCCAGTGTCATTTATGGCGAGGCTTTGCGAGGCTGCGCAGCGGCAATTTTCAGCAGGCGGCAGGCGATCTTTCCCGCGCCATAGAGGCGATTCCTGCCTGCGCCGAAGCCTATAACCATCGCGGCATTGCCTGCTTCTATCTCAATGAGTTTGCAGCGGCGAGTGCCGACTTCAATCAGGCAATTCGACTCAATCCAAAATTCGCTGAGGCCTACAACAATCGCGGCAACCTTCGCCAGCTAACGGGCGAGCTAGCCGAAGCTAGGGCTGACTATAGCCGCGCGATCGCCCTCGACCCGCTCCCAGCAGAACTCTACTTCAATCGAGCGGCGGCTGTTTCGCTTGAGCCCAGCAGTCTGGCAAACAACCTAGCAGGTAATCTGGCAAATAATCTGGCAGACAATCTGGCAAACAACCTTGCAGACATCGCTGCCGACTACGACACAACAGCAGGCCTATCGCTCAGCAGCGCCGCCTTTTATCGCCATCGGGCTCAAATTCGACTCCATCAAGGGCGTCCATCGGCTGCTGCTGCCGACTACACCCAGGCGCTAGCAATGTCTCCTAACGCCTACGCTTACTATCATCGCGGCTTAGCGTATGTGGCACTCGGTAAGTTCGACCAAGCGCACTCAGATTTTGATGCGGCGATCGCGCTTTCTCCAGACTATGGGGCGGTGTATGGCGATCGCGCTCAGCTACGCTTTAAGTTGGGTGATTTGGCAGGGGCGATCGCCGACACCGAGCAATCCTTGGCCCTAACAGATTCCCACGGTCAGCAGCTTAAAGATACTTATGCGACCCGCTGCCTGATCTTCTTTTGCGCAGGAAAGTCTGCTCAGGCGCTCCAAGACTTTGAAAAGCTGATTGCACTCATTGCTCGCTCAGTTCAGACAGCTCAGTCGTCTTCCCACACTTCAAAGGAATCCACGTCAATCGGCTCTACTTGATCTAATTTTTGATCTGACTTTTTAGGCCGCTTAAACCGATCTAGCGTCTGCCCCAAAGAGCGACCCAGTGCCGTGTTACCTAAGCGATCTTCCAAACGATTATTGTCTATTTGATCCTGCGCCTTTTCCTTGGCCTTTTTAAGCTGAGCCTGCATCTGCTGCTTCACCTGCTCAGTTTTACTCTGAAGCTGCTCTGTAATATCCGGCAAAGAATTCGCCTCTACAAAGTCTTGATTGGCTAGCTGCTCGTCGGTAAATTGCTTGGCCCTTTGCTTGATTTGATGGGTTACCTTGCCTGCGAATGACTGACCTTTTTGCATTAGTTCGTTGAAGTCGGTCGGCATTTCGGGTAGCTGTTCGGGTCGCCAGGGAGTAGAGCGGCCAGGGGAAGTTGGGATGGTTAAAGGATGGGCGTAGGGTTGCGATGGCAAAGCCCCTTCTGCGAAGGATCGCCGCGCCTCCTCCTCAGCAATCATCATCCGCTTACGACCGGCACTAATAATCGCCTGAGGGTCAATGGCATATACGCTCACAGTCTCTTCTTCAGCCGACCCAGAACCACTAGAGTCCGCCAGCGCAGCGCTGTCCTCCGAAATAGGTTCTTCAATATGATTGAGCGCAAATAAATACTGCTGCACCTCACCTGTCGCCCGATCCAAACAAAGATCGACCACTCGACCAATGTGATCACCGCCATCTGTCCACACTTCTAACCCCGTCATATTTTGCGCCGCCGCTAGCTGCGAGTCACTTGCGGCCATTATCAAAGGCGCATCCGCAGGCACATCTGTGTGAACGACAATGCTATCGCGCCCAATTTTTACTAGCTGAGACCAGCTTAAAGACTGCTTACGGCCCATCAGTCCTGCCGTTTTGCACGCCAGCCCAATCACCCGAGCTAGCTTCACATCTACTAGCAGATGCTCTACCGTCCCCATTTCCTCAGTCGTTTCATAGGCCATGACCTCTCGACCCACTAGCTCACCCTGGCGAATCATTGCTGCATCCACATCAGCCACCTGCTAAAACGTTTAACCAACTTTCCCTATCTTTAGTTTTACTTGATTTAGAACGATACTGTGGTGCTTAACGGCTAGATACACGCGCCAAGCCCGCAATCAGACCAGGCATATATCTATAATTGAGTTGCCTGAGCTATAAGGACAGCTTTTATGGAAACCAAACGATCTATTTTCGGCGAGTTCAGGCTGCAAGTCACAATCCTGCTAAGCCTTGTCGTTTTGCTGTGGGTGATCGAGTTTGCCGACCAGCTCGTGTTCAGAGGCGCGCTAGACTTTTGGTTTGGCATTCATCCTCGCACCCTCAGCGGCCTCTGGGGCATTCTATTTGCGCCTTTTTTGCATGGTAACTTTGCCCATTTGTTTGCCAATACCGTGCCGCTGGTGACCTTGGGCTGGCTGGTGATGCTGCGCAAAACTAGCGACTGGTTTGTGGTGAGCGCGATCGTGGCGCTGTGCGGTGGGCTAGGTACCTGGCTAATTGGCGCATCGGGCTCTACGCATATTGGCGCTAGCGGCGTTATTTTCGGCTACTTTGGCTTTTTGCTGCTGCGAGGTTACTTTGAGCGTAGCTTTGTGGCGATCGCCTTCTCCATTCTCGTCACCATCCTGTACGGCAGCATCATTTGGGGCGTACTTCCCACCCAGCCGGGAATTTCATGGGAAGGCCACTTGTTCGGATTTTTGGGCGGTGTGCTGGCGGCGTGGCTGCTGGCTGAGAAGCGGGGAGAAATTCCCTAATTCCCCACGTTCAACCCTCTGGCGTCAGCCGATTGCTTATCTCTAGCGTATCGGCCACGGCGTCAGTTAAGTAGTTCGCGGCGGCTTCTACAGAGGCGACCGCATTTTCGTAGAGCATTCGAGTCGGGCCAAGTACGCCCAGGCTACCGACTGGCCCTGGCGGATTGCCGTACATTGTCGTTACGAACGCGCACGACTGCATGGGCTCTACTGGGTTTTCTGCGCCGATCCAGATGCGCAGGCGGCGGTTGCCGAGAATGTCTTCACCTGGCAAGTCATCGCTGCGGGTGCTAGCGGCAGAAATTAAAGGCCATAGCTGGTCGCGACCGTCTTCCAACAGTTCTACAATGCTGCGGATTTGGCTGCGCTGTGAGAATTCGGGCTGATCGAGCACTTCGGCCAAACCGCTAATGAGGATTTGGGTGGCGGGGTTGGTGCGCGATCGCCTTGCCAAGTCCACAATCGCCTGCTCCAAATCATGGGCGTAGCGCCCAAACGCCTGATCTAAGTCGCTCCAATCGAGGCGGACATCTCGAAGCGATCGCCCCTTGAGCTGCTCAGTTAAAAAGTTAGACAGAATTTGCAGCTCGCGATCGCTGGCCATGGGTCTATCTCCCTCGGTCGCGCCACCTGACAATTTGGAGGGGGGCATTAAAATAGAGTGATTATCGCAGGTATCAATCACGACCAGCAGTAGCTGATCGTCACTCACCCGCACGAGCTGCAAGTGCTTAATGGTGGCCTCGTTGCGATGAGGCATCGTCACCAGCGCAATGTATCCACTCAGGCTGGCCAGCACCTGAGCCGACTCTTGCAGCAAGGCTTCCATCACCTGACCGTTCCAGTCTAGCCGCTGACTAAACCGCTGACTAATAGTGTGCTCCATTTGCCGGGTCAAAGGCTCAGAGGGTGTCATCAGCTCATTCACATAGGCGCGATAGCCCGAGTCCGAAGGGATTCGCCCCGCTGAGGTGTGGGGCTGATACAGCAGGCCAGAATTTTCGAGCGCGCTCATGACGCTGCGGATAGTCGCCGAACTCACCTGAAGGTTGTAGCCACTGACCAAAGACTTAGAGCCCACCGGTTCGGCAGTACTGACATAGTGACGCACCGTTGCTCTCAAAATATTTTGTTGTCTGGCATTAAGCTGCATTGACAGGTGCCTGGTGAATGTGGCCGATTGGAGCGGAGCCTATGGAGCGGCTAATGAGAATAGCCTTACCTAATATTGTGCATCACATTAACCGATACTTAACTCAGTCGCCGTAGCGATGGCGTCTAAAATGATCCCCAATTTTATCGGTTATTTCTCAGGTTATTTACAAGTGGCGTCCGTAGCTACAGATGCACTCGCCAGTAATGTTCGGCAATATTCTCGATATCCTGGTAAATTCAGAGAGTTGTGGCAATTGGATTCCTGCTTAGCCAGGTGATGCCGTCATGTCTGACCTTCCGTTTACCCTTGATCAGTTGCGAATTTTGAAGGCGATCGCCGCTGAGGGTAGCTTTAAGCGTGCTGCTGATAGCCTGTATGTCTCTCAGCCAGCAGTCAGCCTGCAAGTGCAAAATTTAGAGCGATCGCTGGCCGTTCCCCTGTTCGACCGGGGCGGTCGTCGCGCCCAGCTTACTGAAGCCGGACATTTGCTTTTGGAGTATGGCGATCGCATCCTCAGCCTGTGCCAGGAAACCTGCCGCGCCATCGAAGACTTGCAAAACCTCCAGGGCGGCACCCTAATTATCGGCGCGAGCCAAACCACCGGCACTTATTTGCTGCCGCGCATGATCGGGCAGTTTCGCCAGCGCTACCCCGAAGTCGCCGTCCAGCTTCATGTCCACTCCACCCGTCGCACCGCCTGGGCCGTCGCCAACGGGCAAATAGACCTGGCCATTATCGGCGGCGAAATTCCACCAGAGCTACAGGAATCGCTAGAAATTGCCCCCTACGCTGAAGACGAGCTGGCGCTAATTATGCCAATATCTCATCCGCTAGCCTCTCAGGAAGTCATCGCTCGCAGCGACCTGTACAAGCTCAAGTTCATTACCCTCGATTCGCAGTCCACCATTCGCAAAGTGATCGATCAGGTGCTCACCAAAGGCGGCATCGAAACCCGACGGCTCAGGGTAGAAATGGAGCTGAACTCTATTGAGGCGATCAAAAACGCGGTGCAGTCGGGATTAGGCGTTGCCTTTTCCTCAACGTCTGCCATTGAGAAAGAGCTGCAAATGGGCGTCATTCACCGGGCTCGGATCGAGTCTGTAGAAGTGAAGCGTACGCTGTCCGTCATTTTCAACCCCAATCGCTACCGGTCTAAGGCGGCAGAAGCTTTTACTAGAGAAATACTGCCTCAATTTACCAGTCGAGACTTAACTTTTCTTAGAGACAGCGCCAGCTCAAAAACCACCAAAACAGGGCCAAAGTCGATGAACGCCAAAGCGGTCGCCACCGCAGAGGCTGCCTCTGCGGTGGCCGATAGTAAGGCGGCTGCCATGACTGCTAACAGCACGGCCAACAGTGGTATTAATGGCGGTAGTAACGGCGGCACCAATGGCGGCACTAATGGCACGAACGGCTCTGCTACCAGCACAGACGCCAGCACAGACGCCAGCACAGACGCCAGCACAGAGGCCGTCAAGGCAGTCCCTGAAAAATTTCCTAACCCCACCAAAGCTATCGTTGACACGGATGCTAGCCTGTAGGAATCGTTAAACTCGCCCCATGCAACTGCACTGCACCCGTCCTAACTGTCCCTCACCAATCAATAGCTTCTCCGATCTTGACAATCCCAAAATTTCCAGGCCGCTGAAGCAAAAGTATTGCAGCGCTTGCCGCATGGAACTCATTTTGGGCGGACGATACTTGCCGGAGAGCGTGCTAGGTAAAGGTGGCTTTGGGACGGCTTTTTTGGCCCGCGATTTTGACTCACCCACTAAGCGTTGCTGCGTCGTTAAGCTATTTCAGCCGCCAGTTACCCTCACGCCTGCGCAAATGGAGACCGCCCTAAGACTGTTTGCCACCGAGGCCGAAGTTTTAGAGCGCTTGGGCTTGCAACATTCTCAAATTCCTAACCTGTACGCCTACTTTCCGCTGCTGATCACCAATCCGCTGACGAATCGCACCGAAGAGCTGTTTTATTTGGTGCAGGAGTTTGTCGATGGTGAGGACTTGGAGAAAGTCTTAGATCGAGAGGGCAAGTTTTCTCAAAGCGAGGTTGAAAACGTCCTGCAAGCCATGCTGGGAGTGCTCGATTTTGTCCATAGTAAGGGTGCGATTCATCGGGACGTAAAGCCCTCTAACATTATGAAGGGCAGGGACGGACGGCTATTCTTGCTTGACTTTGGGGCGGTCAAAGAAGTAACTGCACCTTCGGGCTCTCAGCGCGGCCCGACGACGATTTCTTCGCCCGACTATGCGCCGCCTGAGCAAATCATGAATGGCACCGTCGATGCTACGTCTGACCTGTACGCGCTGGCGGCAACCTGTGTGATTTTGCTGACAAATAAAGGCTCTCATGAACTGCGTGATAGTTCTACTAACACCTGGCGATGGGAGCCCTATGTGCGGGTGTCTTCGGGCCTTGCTCAGGTGCTTAATAAAATGTTGCAGGCTAGGCCGAGCGATCGCTATCCCTCAGCCCAAGCCATTTTAGCCGCGCTTGCCCTCGGTAACGGTCGCTCTCCGGTCAATCTGCCGGCTTCACCGCAGACTGCGCCAGCTAGCGGCCCTTCGCCTTCGCCTTCACCTAGCCTCCAGCCTGTGTCACCGCCTCCGGCACCGTCCCCCCAACGTGTTCCCCTAGCGGTGCCATCAGCGCCTCCGCAGCCCCTTTCACTGGTTCGATTGCTGTCGAATGCGGCGTTTACGGGTGCCCAAGGTGGGCTGCTGGCGATCGCAACGCTCAGCCTAATAGGAACCAGCCTTTTGGGCGGTGGCGTTTGGCTTGCTCTGTTAGCAGTCCTGCTGCTGTTACAGGTTCGCCGCACCATTGAAGGCTGGGATCTTTTGATCATTGCCGGTCTGACGCTGGCGGCTGTCGTTTTAGTCGGTGCGCTCAACCGTGTTTTGGGTGGTCAGGTAGAGATGATCTTTGTGATCGCTGTGATGGCGGGTGGGGTTACGGTGGCGATCGCCGTTCTATTTCGTCTCATTTTTCGTCTGGTATCCAATATCCTGTGAAGCATCCCTTATTATGTGACTTAATAGATGCTCTCAATCGAACGTTCTGAGCGCATCTTCACCATAAGATAAAGGGTTTAACTAAATTCCATGGCTAAACGAAACGAGCTGCCTGCCCTCGTCGCATCGCTACTGATTACCGCTGTAATCTTAGGCGCGGGTGCTTGGTGGCTAAAGGGCGAGCTCGTAGGCGATGGCGTCGTCATTAACTCGTCTACCAACACCAGCCAAAATCGAGGTCAAACAGGCGACGCAGGCAAAGACGGCAGCTCTGGACGCTCTATTTTTGCAGAAGAACCGATTTCTACCGCTAAACAAAACGGACTCAATGCGTTAGCTGAAAAAGACTATGCGACTGCTCAAGCTGAGTTTGAAGCTTCGCTTAAGGCAAATCGGAATGATCCGGAGTCGCTGATTTATTTAAACAACGCCAAAATTGGCGATGGCAGCGCCTACAGCATTGCCATATCGGTGCCAGCGGGCAATGCAGTTAATCCAGCTTTGGAAATACTGCGAGGCGTAGCCCAAGCCCAAACGGATATTAATGACGCGGGTGGCATCAGTGGTACGCCGCTAAAAGTGCTGATACTCAATGACGATGGCGATGCGAGTACAGCCGCTGAAGTCGCTGCTGAGCTGGTCGCAAACCCGGAGGTACTAGGCGTTGTGGGGCATTACACCAGTGACACCACCCTGGGCGCTGCCAGCGTGTATGAAGAAGGCAAGCTGCCGATGATTTCACCGACCAGCACCGCTGTGAAAATTGCTGACGCCGGGGACTATATTTTCCGGACGGTGCCGAGCGATCGCCTAGCTTCAGCTACCCTCGCCCGCTATGTTCTCAACAGCTTAAACAAAACCAAAGCGGTCGTTTTTTATGACGGCGACAGCACTTACAGCCGCTCTGTGAAGTCAGAATTTACTCAGGAGCTATTGAGCAACGGCGGTGAGGTGGTGGCTGATTTTGACATCACCGAACCCGGCTTTAGAGTGCGCCAAGCCTTGCAAGACGCCAAAGATGCCGGGGCCGAGGTAATCATGCTAGATCTCACAACCGACACGGTGGACACCTCCTTCGATATCATCGCTGAAAATCAGCAGGAACTGCCGCTCATCGGTAATGATGACCTTTACGATCCAAGAATTCTTAAAGAGAGCGGAGCCGAAGCGGAAGGACTTACGGTTGCCGTGCCCTGGCATATTCTCAGCCATTTACAGAGCCCGTTTGTGAGCAAATCGCGGCAGCTTTGGGGCGGCGATGTGAGCTGGCGGACGGCCATGGCCTACGATGCTACCGAAGCCTTTGCAGCGGCGATCGCTCAAGACCCGACTCGTGAAGGTGTGGAGGCGGCGCTATCGGCTTCGGGCTTTAGTGCCCAAGGCGCGACCAATACGGTGAGCTTTTTTCCGACGGGCGATCGCAATCAACCCTCACAGCTTGTAAAAGTAGTTCCCGGCAAGGCGGCAGGCGCTGACTATACCTATGAGCCCGTGCAGTACAACCAATGAGATTCATGAGCGGTTTTTAACAGTAGCTGCTGGGCTAAGTCCGGCTTTGGTGGGTGCGATCACCCGTAACGGCCCCATCGAACTGACGCTCGATCAAAATGCACCCTTCGCAGAACGGCTGTGTCGGGTCATTGCCGGTCAGCAGCTTTCTACAAAGGCCGCGCGCGCTATCTGGAATCGTGTCATCATTAGCGCGGCGGATTGGCCTGAGCGATCGCTAATCGATTATTTTTCTGTGGTAGATCCTGTTGTTCTGCGAGCCTGTGGGCTGTCAGGGGCAAAGATGAAAGCGATTGGGGGCATTGCGCAAGCGGCCCAAGCCGGTCAGTTAAATGCAACAGAGTTGGGGGCGATGGGTTGTGGCGATCGCACCCAGCGCCTTACCGAACTTTGGGGCGTCGGCCAGTGGACAGCCGACATGATGAGTATCTTCTACTTTGGAGATACCGACATTTGGCCAGATGGTGATGTCACCGCTCGCAAAACGCTCGAACGGCTCACCAGCAAGCGACGTAAATCCACCCGTAGCGCCGCGAACTTTGCGCCCTATCGCTCGTACCTAGCCCTGCACATGTGGCGTCATGTGGACGCCGCGCCCAATTGAAAGGTGATGATCCATGAAAGAGAATCTGCCAATCACCTCGCTAGCAAAACAATTCCAGTGCCTATCAAAACGCATCCAGAAGCAGCATTAAGCTTTCTACGAACGCCAACATTTTCAAATAGTCGCTTTGCCCTATTAGCAAGGTAGGTAGCAAGGTAGGCTTCGCTAAGCTTGACTATTCCTGGTTCCAACTCAGTTTGTTTGAGGCGGATTAGGTAGCGGTCTTCTGCCATTGAGAGAGGAAG
>PPFU01001588.1_pt1 | contig 11407 bp, 6 predicted proteins | sample 1535991 | NCBI WGS metagenome assembly PPFU01 (sample SAMN04901290, study PRJNA319586) | Hypolithon metagenome, whole genome shotgun sequencing project. | isolation source: Antarctic Hypolithon | place: Antarctica: Miers Valley | collected 2014 | reverse complement strand
TGATCGTGGTGCCGGGTCTGGGGGTGTTGCTGGCGTGGCAGGGGTATCCGCGGGTGGGGTGGGCGGTGGGTGGCGTGAGCGAGGCGGCGGCGGCGGGATGGCTGGTGCTCGGGTTGATCCGCTACCGCAGCGTGGGTTGGGTGGCGAGGCTGGGGTGGGTGGCGACGGCGTGGGCGGGGATGGCGGTGTTCGCGGCGGTGCTGCTCGCCTTCGACTGGCGGGCGGGAGCGTTGGCGGTCGGGGGGCTCTGGGCGATGGGGATGCTGTTTTTCCTGGGGGTGCTGGGAATCCGCCTGCTGCTCACGCCGTCGCACCCGATCCTCGGGGTGGCCAGGACCCTGATCGAGGGGTCCATCCGCGGCGGGGCACCGCTCTTCTTCGTCGCGGCGGTGCTGCTGGCGGCCCCGGCGCTGACGCTGGTGGTGGGGCAGGAAGAGCGGCTGACGTACCGGGTGCAGACGTTTCTCTCGTGGTCGATGATCCTGACCAGCGTTGGGCTGAGCCTCTTGACGATCGCGGTGGCGGCGGGGTCGATCACGAGCGAGGTCCGCGATCGGCAGGTGTTCCTCACGCTGACCAAGCCTGTGGCGCGATGGCAGTACCTGCTGGGCAAGTGGGTGGGCACGGTGCTGCTGTCGGGGCTGCTGCTGGCGGTGGCGGGGGGCGGGATCTATATGTTCGCCCGCGTGCTCGCGGAGGGGGAGGCGATGGGGGCCCAGGACCGCGGCGAGGTGCGGGAGACGGTGCTGGTGGCGCGGCTGGTGGAGTCGCCCGTGCCCGCGGAGGATGGGCTGCTGCAGGAGCGGCTGGAGGCGAGGCTCGCCACCTTGCAAGGCGGCGGGGAGGTCGGCGTAGGGGAGCCGGGCACGCCCTTTGAACAGATCAAGCCCGAGGTGCAGAGCACGCTGCGGGCGGGCGTGCTCTCGGACTGGTACACCGTGGCACCCAGAGAGTCGCAGGTGTACCGCTTCACCGGGCTCGGAGCCGTACGCGGCTCCGGGCGGGGGCCGACGCTGACCCTTAAGCCCCGCTCCGCCAGCCCCCTGCCCGACGGCAAGGTCCGCCTGCACCTCAGCGTCAACGACGGCCCGCCCTTTCTCTTGCAGATCCCCGACGACACCCGCTTTACCTTCGCCCAGATCGATCCTTTGACGATCGACGACGCGGGCGAACTCCGCGTCAAGGTCGAGAACCCCGAGCTCGCGCCGGGCGTGCTCCAGCCCGCGATCCACTTCGCCAGCGACCGCGGCCTCGAGCTGCTCTACCGCGTCGGAGGCTTCGAGGGGAACCTCGTCCGCTCGCTGCTGGTGCTCTGGGTGCGGCTGGGTTTTCTCGCGATGATCGCGGTGGCGGCGGGGGCGTTCCTGGGGTTCCCGGTGGCGGTGCTGCTGTGCGTGCTGGTCTACCTCGCGGCAGCGGGCAGCGGGTTCCTCACCGAATCGCTGAGCCAGTACGCGTCACTCCCCGCCGCCAGCCCGACGCTGCGGGACCAGATGGCGGGCTTCTTCGAGCGGGTTGCCCAGCTTGCTGCAGAGGGCAACTTCCCCGACCTGATCAAGCTGTTCATCCGCCTCGTCGGGCAAGCGTTTGGCTTCCTCGTGCCGCCGTTCAGCGACTACAACCCGACCCCCGCCCTCACCGAGGGCAAGCTCGTGCCCTGGTCGAAGGTCGGCTGGGCGGTGGTGCAGATCGGCATGCTCTGGACGGGGCTGGCGGCGGTGGCGGCGTGGCTGCTCTTCCGCCGCCGCGAGCTGGCGAGGGTGGTGGTGTAAAAGGCTCTCATTCGACGCGCGCGCAACTCCTTCTCCCGATCCGCCCGCGGGGGGTCCGCGTATGATGCATGACGCCACACCTCCCTTTTCAGGGAACAAGTTCCCCGGGCGTCTGCTTCCCCGGGCGTCGGCTTCCCCGGGCGTCGGCTTCCCCGGGCGTCGGCTGAAAGTTTCCACCATGCCTCGACTCATCCGAATCATCGCATTTGTGCTCGCCCTGGCGGGGGTGGCGGCGTCGGGGGCGCTGGTGCCTTGGGTGAACGCGCAGCGGCGGGGGCTTCGGTGGAACTCGGCCGACGCGGGGGCGGCGGCCCGCGAGCCCCAGGGCGCGGTGGAGGTGTTCAGCACCGCGCTGGGCAGCTTCAGCGGGCTGCTCATCAACGTGCTCTGGTACCGAGCCGAGCAGCAGAAGCAGGAGGACAAGTTTTGGGAAGCCAACGACACCGCCGAGCTGATCACCAAGCTCCAGCCCCGCTTCCCCGCGGTGTGGACGTTCCAGGCTTGGAACATGGCGTACAACATTTCGGTCGCCACCTTCACGCAGGAGGAGCGGTACTACTGGGTCAACAAGGGCATCAGCCTGCTCCGCGACGAGGGGATCCCGTACAACCCCGACGCGATCCAACTCTACAAAGAGCTGGGCTGGATCTTTATTCACAAAATCGGTGGTAATTCCGATGACGCCCATTGGTATTACAAGCGGAGGATGGCGCAGGAGTGGCAGGAGGTGCTCGGGAACGTCACGGCCGGGGCGACGCAGGAGCGGGCGGTGGAGAATTTTCGTCCCGTCGCCGACGCGGGGGATCGCTACTTTCTGCACGACCGCCCGCCGCGGGATGTTCGGGAGGGGATCATGGCCCTGGTCGGGCGGGGGCTGCTGACGCCCGAGGCCGCGGGCCGCCTGCGGGAGGCCCCGGTGGGGGCGGTGGCGGAGCGACTGGAGGCGATGACGACGGGGGCGGCGGGCGCGAATCGGGCTTTGAGCGACGCGGTGGAGCCGCTGCGGGCGCGGGCCCGCGCGCAGGCGGACGCCCTGGCGAGGGAGCCGCTGACGAGGCTGATGGAGGATGTGCCCGCGACGCGGCGGGCGGTGGAGATGCTGCGGGAGCAGGGGCACGACGTGGACACGCTCACGCTCCGCCTGCTGGGACGGGCGATAGATGTGGCGGGGCTGTTCGGCGAGGAGGCGGTGCTCCAGCGGCGTGAGGCGACGGTGAGCGAGCCGGTGCAGAGGCTTTACGCGGCGTGGCGGGGGCTGCCCGATGAGGCGACAGGCCCGCTGCTGGCGTTCATGCGGGCGCGGGCGTTGGTGCGGGACTACCACATGGACCCGGGCTTCATGCTCCAGCTCATGCAGGAGTATGGCCCGCTGGACTGGCGTCACCCCGCCAGCCACGCCGCCTACTGGTCCGAGCTTGGGATCGAGCGGTCGGGCCAGCTCCGCTCGCTCGCGGGGATCGACACGCTGAACACCGAGCGGCAGGTGATCCACGCGATGCAACTTCTGTTCAACGAGGGCCAGATCGTTCGCAACCCCCTCGCCCTCGCCGACGCCGCCGACCTGCCGGCGGTGGACTACCTGCCCGACCCGCGGTTCGCGAAGTTTTATGAACGCGCGTTCGAGGCGGCCATCGAGCGGGAGCGGCAGGGATTGATCAACAGGGATGTCGAACAAACATTCGGAGCGGGCTATGAAAACTTTCTGCTCAGAGCTATGTTGTATGCCTACCTCTATGGTAACGAGGCGGAGGCGCGGTACTTCTACGACAAGGCGAAGGTCCGCTACGCCGACCTGCTTGAGAACAAGGTGAGCGGGCGGTACAACCTGTCGCTGGACGATTTGGTGATGCAGGAGGCGATGGAGGCGACGGGGCTGCGGCAGGCGGTGCGGGCGTTTGTTTCGAGCATGTTGCAAAACGCGCTGCGGCAGGGGCTGGCGTCGGGCAGGCCGGATCGACACGAGCGGTTCGTCCGCGTCGCGATCGCGGCTCATGAGGAGTACAACAAAACGTTCACCAACGACCAGGCGACGATGACCCAGCAGCGGACCAAGCTGCCGCCGATGCAGGTGCTGTACCTCAACGAGGCGTTTGGCTACCTGCAGAACCCGGCGGTGGACCTGCGGCTGCGGGGGATGGTCTATCGAGAACTGGCGGACTGGGCCAAGCCGCCGATCTACCAACGCCTGATCCCGATCCTGCGGCAGCAGGCGGAGGGGACGCCTGCCGCGGGTCTGCTTGATCCGCTGTTCCCCCCACCTTTGCTTGTCCAAGAGCCACCCACGAACTAATACCCCTATCGGGAGGTTGGCGGGCGTGCTTGGATAGGGTGAGCACGCCCACGCCCGATTTGCTACCAAGATGCATGTAAGCGGCCTATATTGGATGGCAAGGAGCCGGGCAGCAAGTAAACGGTCGTCCGTCCGGTGAAGCCCCGCCTCATTGGACGCTGACGCGGGCTTCGCACGCATGCACGACAACCGCTTACTTCGTGCGCGGCTCCTACCAACCGCACGAACACCGCTGTGGGGCCCTCCGCGACCTTCGGCCGCTCACGGGCGGGACGCCTGTGCCACCCGAGCCTCGCAACCGGCGGGAAAGCCGGTGGCGGCTTCGACGAAAAAACCTCCCCCCGCGGCGTACGATCCCGCCCATGCAGGTGTTGCTCATTTTTCTGGCGGTGGGCATCTTTCTGCACGATGCCGTGAGGGCGGGGGTGGGGGTGGGGGATGGCGGCGGTGATCTGCCGCTGGGTGAGGGGTGGTTGGGGGCGGCGTTGGTGGTGGGGCTGTCGCTGGGGGCGAAGGGGCTGCTTGGAGCGTGGTACGGGTGGGGGTGTCGGCGGGGGCTGGCGCGATTGGGCCAGGACCCCGCCCGCACGTTCAAGCGGCTGCATCGCAAGACCATGATTGCGAGGCTGATGACGGGTGGGCTCTACGGCGCGGACCTGATGCTGGGGCTGCTGGTGCTGATCCGGGAGCGGGTGGTGGACACGGTGCTGGTGGATGAGCTGCTGGTGATGGGGCCGACGCTGGGGCTGGTGATGTGGCTGTGGTGGGCGTACTACCCGGTGGAGCGTCGGCTGCTGGGGGCGGGGGTGTTTGCGCGGGTGGAGTCGGGTGAGCCGGTGTATCCGGTGCCGTCGCGTGGGGGCTATGTGGTGGGTCAGTGCCGCCACACGCTGATGCTGCTGTTGGGGCCGCTGGTGCTGATCGTGGGGTGGGTCGAGGCGGTGCGGCGGATGGAAGGGGCGGGCTGGTTGGAGGAGGCGTGGGTCGGGCCGGTGACGGGGGTGGGGGCGGGGGCGGTGTTTTTGCTGGCGCCGCTGATGATTCGGTATCTGTGGGACACGGTGCCGCTGCCGCCGGGGCCGACGCGGAAGCGGCTGGTGGAGATGTGCAAGATGCACGCGGTGCCGGTGCGGGAGCTGCTGCTGTGGCGGACGTTTAACGTGGGCGGGGTGCTCAACGCGGGGGTGATGGGCGTGATCGGGCCGCTGCGGTACATCCTGCTCAGCGATGCGCTGCTCGAGAGGCTGACGCCCGAGGGGGTGGAGGCGGTGATGGCGCACGAACTCGCCCACGCCAAGCGGAAGCACATGATCTGGCTGCCCGTGGCGGCGATCGGGTCGCTGGGGGTACTCGAGCTGGTGTTTGGCACGCTGACGACCGCGGCGGCGGCGGCGGTCCCCGCGGGGCGGGTGCTGTTCGCGGACGACGCGGCATGGGGCGGCGGATGGTTCCTGGCGGCGGGGCTGGACGCGGCCCGACTGCCCGAGGCGGGGCTGCTGGCGGGGACACTGCTGGCGGTGGCGGCGTGGCTGCCGCTGTTCGGCTGGGTGTCCCGCAGGTTCGAGAGGCAGGCCGATGCGTTCGCCGCACAACACCTCTCGCGAACAATGGCCGCCGACGCACCCGCGTCTCCCACCATCCTTCCCGCCGCCGCCGCCGCCATGATCGGGGCCCTTCAACGCGTCGCGGACCTGAACCACATCCCCGTCGACAAGCCAAGCTGGCGGCATGGCTCGATCGCGTGGCGGCAGGCGTACCTCCGCTCCCTCATCGGCCAACCCGCCGACGCCCTGAGAATCGACCGTGACATGCGGTGGCTCCAACTCGCCTCAGCCCTGTGCGTCGGCGGCGTGGTCGCGGCGGCGACGATGCAGTGACTCCGCGATTTGGTGAGTTGGTGCTTTGGTGATTTGGCGATTTGGTGCTTTGGTGCTTTGGTGCTTTGGTGCTTTGGAATACAGAGCCCGGCCATCTTGAGCGGCTGCGTGGTTGATTTTAATATCGATTGACTCGAGGTGGGGAAGCGGACGTCGCCGGTGAGGTCAGTTGTGAGCAGCCACGCGTTACCCCGGATCGTCCATCACAACCACCCCAACCGTAGAATGAGCCACAGATGCACTCATGTGCCAGCGGACAAAACGTGGGATCATCAAACTGCGACGAATCCGCATCGTCGTTTCGCCGTCTTCCTTCACACGACCCTCGCCAAACAACAACCCGCTTCATGGAATTACTGCTCTCACAAGCTTCTACTTTCACTGCATCTATCTGTGTTTATCGGTGTTCATCGGTGTTCATCGGTGGCCAAGAAAAATCGGATTAGCCCGCCGTCTCCCTCGACAGTTCCACGATGCGTCGGTAATTGCCCTGGTAGAACCGCATCCACCCCTGGCGGTCCCGCAGCATCGACTCAGGGTCCGCCTTCCAACGCGCCTTGAGCAGGTCGAGCATCGCCGCCTCACCCCCGGCGGGCGGGTTCAGGTCGTCGGGCATCGCATCGAACAACTCAAGCATCGCCCCGTAATTTCGATGAGTTGTGGACGTCTCCAAAATCGCTGCCCACGCCGCGTGCAAATCGTCCAACACACCGATCGCCATCGCATAAGTAATCGGCGCGACAAGGCGATAATAGTCCGGCGTGCCCGCGGGAAAGGGGCGGGCCTGCACGAACGGGTCAATCTCCGGGTCGGTCCACGAGGAGCGGTCGGCGGCTCTATAGAAGTCCTGGCGAATCGGCTGGCGACGCAACGCGAAACGATCTGGGCCGCCGGGGGCAGCGACGCGGAGTTGCCACAACGCCTGCGCCTCGGGCGTGAGCAGCCACGCGACGAACTGCCTCGCCACCTCGGGCTCGGGGCCGCCGCGGAGCACGCTGATCGGGTCGGCGGTGATCGCGGTTGCCCCCGGCGGGTCGGTGTAGCCCACCCTGCCATCGGGCACCGCGCCGGCTTGAAAACGCCCGTAAAAGTCGATGCACATCCCCGCGGCGGCGTTCCCGTTGCTCACATCCACCGGCACCTCCGTGCTGCCCGCGGTGAAGTAGCGGCTGTTGGCAAACGCCCGCCGCAGCAGATGCCACCCCGGCCCCCAGCCCTGCCTCCGCAAAATCGTGTTGTACGTCACCGCGATCGATCCCGAATGGTTCGGGTCCGACAACGCCACCCAGCCCGCATACCTCGGATGCGTGAGGTCCTCCCACGTCCGCGGCTCGGGCAGCCTCAGCACATCTAGCGCCAGCACATCGCGGTTGTACACAATGCCAAAGCTCGACAGCACCACCCCCACCCACAGCACCTCGCCGGTCTTTGTATCGCGATGGTACAGCTCCGCACCGGCGAGGTCCGCGTCGGGAAACGCCTCCTCCAACAGCTCGGCTGACACGCCCGAATCGACCGTCACCGGCAGGTCCGCGACCCGCTTTTCATCACCGTCGGTGTCGATGCCCGCGGCGAGTTGATTGTGTTCATAGTCGCCGCCGCCAAAGAACAGGTCCGCGCCAATGCCCACCTCCTCCACCGGCCGACCCGCCCGTCGGGCCCTCGCGGCCGCTGCTTCATACTGCGACAGCACCGTCTTGCGGAGGTCGCTCGTGCCCCCGCTGCTCCGCCAGTCGAACGTCACCGCCGACAGCCCCTGCGAACGTCGCCAGAGGTTGAACCCGCGGGCGAACTCGTAACGAATCTGCTCGTTATGAGGCGTGTAAATCACAAGCTGCACGCCCGCCCCGGCCCCGGCCCCGGCCCCGCCCGCGTCGGCCTCGGAGCGGGGCTGCAACAGGAACGGCACCCCCACCACCAGCAACATGCACAGGACGATCAACACCTTGGACCCGTGGTCACGCAGGAGACGCAGCATCGAAGCATGATATCACCTTACCATGAGGCGACCGTGAGCCTCTGCTTTTCATATACCCCCGCCCCCGTGCCCCACCCCACCTCCCACCTCATCCCCAACCTCACCCCCCAGCCCACCCCCCGGGACCTGCGGATGATGCGGCTGGCGCTGGGGCAGGCGGATCGGGCGGGGGCGATGGGAGAGGTGCCGGTGGGGGCGGTGGTGTATCGCCACCATCTGGACGCCGATGCCGATGCTGACGCCGAGACGATCGCCCAGCCGATCGCGGCGGCGCACAATCGGCGTGAGGTCGATGGCGACCCGACGGCTCACGCCGAGGTGCTTGCGATCCGCGACGCCGCGGCCGCGGTGGGCGGGTGGCGGCTCACGGGGCTGACGCTGTGCGTCACGCTCGAGCCGTGTCCGATGTGTGCCGGTGCCCTCGTAAACGCCCGGCTGTCGCGGCTGGTCTACGCCGCCGCCGACCCGAAAATGGGCTGCATCGACACGCTCCACCACCTCGCGAGCGACCCGCGTTTCAACCATCGCGTCGAGGTGATCTCGGGTGTGCTCGCGGAAGAGTCCGCGGCGATGCTGCGGGCGTTCTTCTCGCGGCTGCGATTGCAAAAAGAGCCGCGCACGAAGTAGGTGGATTGGTCAAAAGGAGCCGCGCACGAAGTAAGCGGTCTTCCTTCATGTGGAAGCCGTGACGCACGACCCGCTGCCGCATTTTTAGATCCAGGTAAAGCAACCGCTCACTCCGCGCGCGGCTCCTTTTGGAATACTGCTTACTGTGTCCGGGGGTCCTGCCGCGGGTGGCGTCGCAGGAGCGTGCTGGTGAGCAGAAGCAGGCCCGCGGGTAGCGCGGCGGGGGTGGGCACGGCGGCGACGGGGGTGGCGAACACCTCGACGCGGGCCAGGATGTAGCCCGGCTGGGTGAAGTCGGCGGAGGTGGAGGTGGAGGTGGAGGAAATTCCTTATATCTGCTCGAAGACGGGCCCGAACGGCGAGCGGAGCGAGTCGTGAAGTTCCGGGTGCGGCCCGTAAAATGGTCATAGATTGTAGGCATTCGCCCACCCGTTCAACATATGAGCATCGCATCCCCATAGGAATAGAATCGGTACCCCCCTTGCATGGCCTCATGGTACAGCCGCAGCAGCCGCGGCAACGACATCCCCGGCAGCGAAGCGACCAGCGCGAGCAACGTGGAGCGGGGGAGGTGAAAATTGGTCAACAACATGTCCGTATATTGAAAAGCGAAGCCCTGATCCGGACGTATGAACAGATTGGTCGAGCCGTGATAGGTATGCTCGGGTAGCGGTTTGGGCAGTGACTCGATCGTGCGGACGCTGGTGGTGCCCACGGCGAGGATGCGGCCGCCGCCGTCGCGGGTCTGGCGAAGTGCGGTGAGCGTGGCGTCGGGGACGCTGTAGGTCTCGGCGTGCATCGGGTGGTCATCGAGGTTATCGCTGCGAATCGGGGCGAACGTACCCGGCCCGACATGGAGGGTGACCGCGGCGCGGCGGACGCCAAGGGCGTCGAGCCGGGCGAGCAGGCTGGGCGTAAAGTGAAGCCCGGCCGTGGGGGCGGCGACCGATGCGGGGCCGGGTCCCTCTTGCGGTGCGGCGAAGACGGTGTTGTACCGCTGGGCATCCCGCGGGTGGTGCTCGGCCTCGCCCCGGCCGCGGCGGGCGTGGAGGATGTACGGCGGCAGCGGCGGGCGGCCGATCTGTCGCAGCGCGTGCATCGCGGCGGCAGGGTCGGCGGGCGTGGTGGCGACGATCCAGCCGTCGCGGCCCTCGTTCGATACCAACGTGATTCGGAGGCTGTGCTCGTCGGCGGTGAGATCGATATGTTCCCCCGTTTGGAGGCTGCCGCGGGCACGCAGAAGCACCCGCCAAGCGGCCGACGACGGGGGGGCCGACGGGTTGGCACCCGCGGCTTCTTGAGAACTTGATGCGTTGTTACCCGCGACTTCATAGTCTGAGATGCTCTCAAGGTAGAGTCCCCCGACCCGGCCGCCGGTGGCGACCCGCACGCCCTCGAACGCCGCGGGCAGCACCCTCGTCTGGTTCACGACCATCAGGTCCCCCCGACGCAGCACGCCCAGGTCCGGCAGGTCCGTCACCGTGCGGTGCTCCACCCGCGGCGGCGCGTCGGCATCGTCCCCGGCCCTGCGAACGACCATCAGCCGGGCGGCGTCCCGCGGCTCGACCGGCTGCGTCGCGATCCGGTCGGGGGGGAGGTGGTAGTCCAGGGCATCGACCCGCATGGCCGCAATCTACCGCAGCCGCCCGCTCCGACTCGCCCACGGTTCCCCCCGGCCCCCGCACACGCCGACGCTACGATCCGCGTCGATGCCTCCCCGGGCCACCCCACGCCGCCCCAGGCCACCCGCCCAGCCGCGGCCGCCGATGCCGCTCGAGCGGTTCCTGCTGCGTCAGCGGCTGCGACCCTGGGGCGTGGCGGTGACGCTGGCGGTCATCCTGCTCGCCCTCATGTGGGCCGAGGGGCGGGGGCTGCTGCTCTACCGCGGCGACGACCTGCAGCGATACGACGGCCAATGCTTCAGCGTGAGCCTCGTCATCGACGGCGACCGCCTGCTCCTAAACGCCCCGGATGGCGACGAGCCCACCACCCCGCTGCGGCTGTGGGGCATCGACTGCCCAAACCCCGCCCGCCCCCGCGAGGCCAAGCCCGCCCAGCCGCTGGCGGAAGAGGCGAGAGCCTTCGCCGCCTCCCTCACCGGGGACGGGCAGGTCCGAGTCGACCTCGAGTCCCACCGCCTCCGCGACCGCGGCGGCCGACTCCTCGCCTACGTCACCCTCGAGGACGGCCGATCCCTCAACGAAACCCTGCTTCTCGCCGGCCTCGCCCACGCCGACCCCCGCTGGCCCCACCGCGATAAGGACCGCTACGCCCGTCTCGAAGAACAAGCCCGCCACGACCGCGTCGGCCTCTGGAAAGGCTGGACGCCCGGAACGGAGAAAGTGGGGCAGTAGGAACAGCGAGCAACGAAGCCCCGGGCCGCGGGGGTGCCACATGCGGATTTAGAATCCTCCATTCTGCTTTTCGTATTTCAGTTCACCTAGATCAAAATCGAGTTGAACCCTGAAATTCTCGATGCTCAAATCTCAAATCTAATTTATCGAATCTCATCTCTCAAATCTCAACCCTTCATATCACCCGCCCCCCATTCAGCACCCCCCCCGGATCGCACGCCGCCTTCACCCGTCGCATCATCTTACCATCCCCCGGCTGGGGCGAAAACGCCTCGATCCGCCCCTCGGCCCCCTCCGGCCGCCGGTGCCACAGCCGAAAACCACCCACCGGCCCCAGCACATGCTCCACCTGCGCATCCAGCCGCACCGCCTCCTCCACCCCCAACGCCCCCCCCGCAAACACCACCCCATGCCCTGGCAACGCATCCACATGCCGCGGCGAATCCCCCGCCACCACCCGACTCAACGCCTCCACCACAAACCCCGTCGCCGACGGCACCACCACCACC
>PPFU01002329.1_pt1 | contig 11412 bp, 8 predicted proteins | sample 1535991 | NCBI WGS metagenome assembly PPFU01 (sample SAMN04901290, study PRJNA319586) | Hypolithon metagenome, whole genome shotgun sequencing project. | isolation source: Antarctic Hypolithon | place: Antarctica: Miers Valley | collected 2014 | reverse complement strand
CGAGCCTCGCCCTCGCCTTTGTGGCGGGGGCTTTTTTATGGCGTGGAAGCGGCCCAATCGACGCCGTGCCCCGCTGCAATATGCCCCAGTGAAATGTGCCCCCCAGTTGTCACGAAGCCGCCGATGAAAGGATTTTCCGCGAGAAACCACGGCGTATCCAGATCTGCATAACGGAAACCGCCGGTGCCCGCGGCAAACGCCGCGGAGGTCGACATCGCCAAAATCGACTCCACATTGCCGCCAATCATCAGTCCGAGGCCAGCGTCCCTGGCGACCTCCACGATCTCCATCGCGGACGCGATGCCAGCCTTCATTAATTTTATGTTGATCACCTGAGCCGCGCGCGCCGCGACGACCAGCTCGGCGTCGGCTCTTGTACTCACCGCTTCGTCCGCCGCGACGGTCCAGCCCGACTCTTCATGCAAGGCCTTCATTCCCGCGAGATCCGACTTTGGCAGCCATTGCTCGAGCAGTTCCGGCGTAATTCCATTTCGTTTCAAGCCGACCACCAGCACCCGCGCATCCGCGCGGGAGACGCCGGCATTGCCATCGAGAATCAGCGGGGAATCCGGCGCCACCTCGTGGATGGCCGCAATTCTCGCGACATCATGGTCCGGCCCGGAGGCTCCGCCGATCTTTACTTTTATCACCCGAATTCCGCGCTGCCGAATTTTCCGGGCGGCCGCGGCGGCATCGGCCGGAGTGCCGGTTGTGATGGTCATATCCGTTTCCAACGCGGTTCCGGCACCGCCAAAAAACTGGACCAAAGATCGGCCTTCGTGCCGCTGGAAGGCATCAAGCAAAGCGGTCTCCAGTGCACATTGAGCAGAGCCGCTCCCTAGCACGGTCCGTTGGCGAAACTCCGCTCCGAGCTGTCGCCAATCCGCGGCATCGCGGCCCATGAGCCACTCGCGCGCCGACTGTAAGGCCCGCATCGCGTCCGCCTGCGTTTCTCCATTGTACGGCGGGAGCGGCGCCGCTTCTCCAAGCCCGACCGCTCCTCCCTTCAATTCAATCCTGACGAGGACATTGCTGGCCACCACGTGACTGCCACCTGAGATGCCGAACGGCTCGAGCAACGGAATGTTCAGCGGGCTAATTTCCAATGCACAGATCGAGGTGGGAGACATTTACGCGATGAAGGGCGGCTCGCACCATGGGTGCAACTCCTCAAGTTCCGGCGTCAGCCGAGGTTGGAAGCTCCCGCTCGTTTCACTCCGCTTTTGATCCACCCCGTGCTCTTATGTCCCTCAGTTCGCTGGTTTTTCGAGTGCATTTCTGTCCTTCTGTCCGCCAAGTTCATGAAACCGTTATGGAAACGTAACGCGATTTCATCCTCACTTTCCTGATACCACCCACTTCGCACCCACTCCTCTGCCCATGGCCCGGTCCAATACCATCCTTCTCGTCGCCAATGGCGACCTCCGTTCCTCGGCCAATCAGCTGTGCTGGCCAGCCCAGGCCGCCATGGAACGCGCGCTCACCGCCGCCGTGGCAAAACTTGGCTACAAGCTGGTGCGCGCTCACCCGTATAAAGCCCAACAGAAGCACGGTTTCATTGGCTCCCAAAAAGAAGGAATGGAGGTCTTCGCCACCATCGATCCGACCACACCGCTGATCGTCGCGGAGGCGGTCTGGCAGTACTCGCATCACTTGCTGCACGGCCTGATCTCCCATCAGGCACCCATTCTCACCGTGGCCAACTGGAGCGGCACGTGGCCAGGACTGGTGGGCATGTTGAACCTGAACGGCTCCATGACAAAAGCCGGCGTGAAGTACTCGACCTTGTGGAGCGAGGATTTCACCGACGAGTTTTTCTGCGACGGTCTTCAAGCCTGGCTCACGACCGGAACGATTAAACTCAAGACCAGCCATGTGCGGCCGCTCTCGCCCACGGCGCTGCCACCGAAAGCGCGGACCGTGGCGAAGCGGATCGCGGATGATCTGCGCCTGCGCAAGTCCATCATGGGCGTCTTCGACGAAGGCTGTATGGGCATGTATAACGCCATCATCCCGGACGAACTCCTTTTCCCCACGGGTATCTATAAGGAACGCCTGTCGCAAGCCGCCCTCTACGCCGGCGCCACCCAGGTGGATGACGATGAAGCGCGCGAGGTCTACAATTGGCTCGTGAAAAAAGGCATGTGGTTTCACCTCGGGACCGACGAGGCCACGGAGCTGACCGAGCGTCAGGTGTTATGGCAGTGCAAGACCTACATTGCGGCCTTGCGCATTGCGGACGAGTTTGGCTGCGAGACCATCGGCATCCAATATCAACAGGGTCTAAAGGACCTTCTCCCCGCCAGCGATCTCGTCGAGGGCCTGCTCAACAACAGCGACCGGCCGCCGGTGAAGAATGCTGCGGGCAAGGTGATCCGCAAGGGAGAGCCACTCACGCACTTCAACGAAGTCGACGAATGCGCCGGAATCGACGGCTTGTTCACGAATCGGGTCCACAAGGCACTGGGTCAACCGGTGGAAAACACCCTGCACGACCTGCGGTGGGGTGATTGGGACCAGAGCGGCACCACCAGCGAGTACGTCTGGGTTTTCCTCATCTCCGGGAGCGCCCCACCCGCGCATCACATCGGCGGATACAAGGGAACCGACTCGATGCGCCAGCCGCCGATGTATTTCCGCCTGGGCGGCGGGACGGTCCGCGGCATCGCCAAGCCTGGCGAGATCGTATGGAGTCGGGTCTTCGTCGAAGGCGGCCGGTTGAAAATGGATTTGGGCCGCGCCAAGGTCGTCGAACTCCCGCAAGCCGAGACCGAGCGCCGGTGGAAAGAAACCACACCACAATGGCCCATCATGCACGCGGTGACCTACGGCGTAACACGGGACCAGATGATGGCCCGCCACAAGGCGAACCATGTGCAGGTTGCGTATGCGAACTCGGCCCGCGAGGCGGATCTGGCTCTGTATACCAAAGCCGCACTCGCCGCGGAGCTCGGACTTGAGGTTAGCCTCTGTGGCACCAAGGCCGACGGCACTGCCTTCTGATCTTACTGAGTGAACCCGGGGCCCTCCGGGAAGTGCGCGGTTCGGTCCGGGCCAGCTCACCTCCCGCGATCTGTCGGATCCGACCGATCGGACATATCTTCCCTACCTCCGGATCCGAGCGTTTCGCTGTCGGAGGACCCGGGCCGCGGGCGCTCCCCCGCGCCGTGCTCGGAACGCACCATAACTTGAATCGCGCGTTTGCGAAAACGACCGGGCCGCGAACCGTTGGAAACGCGTGCGCCGCATTTTTTTCACCTTATTTCTCTCCGCTTCGCTCCTTCCGCTGGTTTCCCGAACCGGGGCGTCCGAACTTACGACTGAGGCCACACCGTCCCGGGCCGGCTGGCTGTATTTCGAAGCGCCGCTGCGGGATTTCGGCGACGACGGTCTGCCCTTTCGGCTCAGTCTGGCCGTGCCGAGCCAACGCGATTGGATCACCCGGACGTTGTTCGCCGCGGAGGCGAGGTGGATCGTTAGCCTTGGTTACGCAAAAGTATATAACAGCTTTGATGGCGCGACGGGCATTTTCAGAAATCCGGGCGGCCACGCAGCGCTGTTCAGCGCTGGCCGCCAGATGCGCTGGCACCTTCCGCAACTCGCGGGGGTATTTACCCCAAACCTAATCCTCGACCTCGGCCTCCACTACGCGACGCACCGCTTCCCGGCCGACGGCACGAACGCGAATGTCAAATTAATTACCGGTCTGGAATGGACGTGGGAGAACCGCGCGCGGACCGCGGAGTGGACCGCCGGCATCGTGTGGCCACACTTCTCCAACGCCAATCTGCTCAACCGCAACTCCGGCTACGACGGTCTGTCCCTCCGCTTCGGGCGCAGCCTACGCTTTTGACCAAGTGATACTGACATTCCTGTCTGTTCCGATTCAGCCCGGTTCGGAACAGGCAGGAATGCCTGTATCACGCCGATCACAAATGCCGAGACGCTCCTCTCTCGCGACCTGACCTATTTTTATTTAAGCAAGTCCGCGTGTCCCGCGCGAACCAGCCTGCTTTGCAGCAACGCATGCGTCTCGGAAGAATTATCGGACGCTAGGAGTCTCCCTGCCAAGATCCGCGCGTGCTCTAGATCACCGGCGCCAGCCAGCACTTCGATGTTCGTGACCGCCGTTTTGACAGCATAGTCGCGCTGCGCCCTTTTCATCCCTTCCGGATCGCGCACGTTAGGCGGCAGTGGGCGCTCCTTACTAAGCCTTTCGAACATAGAACTCATCGAGGCGTAAGGTCGGCCCAGGACGGCATCGCTATAACGTCCCGTGGCCACAAAGTGACTGAATGCATAAATGGCTACGCCCTTCCGACGGGGATCCCCGGGCGGAATCTGATCATACACGCTGACGAGCGCATGCTCGTCACCGATGGCTTGTGCCAGTGACGCGAGCTCCGAGACAGCTTCCGAGTCATCTGCGCTCGAGAGAATCCGCCGCGAGGCCTTTTCCAATCTTTCCCGCGCGGCAATCCCGGCCGCGGGGTAGCGCTTTGCGAGTTTGCCAAGCGCATGAGCAACCGCGTTCAGCTGTGCCCGCCTGGCGGTTCCGACCAATTGCGGTAGTCCTTCATCATAGCACCAAAGCAGCTCTCTTAACGCCGCTTCAGGATCACCGTCCACGAGCGACTCGGCTTGCTTTAACCGCGCAGCGAACTCCGCAAGCGAAAGAGGCTTGGCGGAAGGCCGTGCAGCGGGAGCACTGGCGAGGCGCGCCTGCGCAAGCGCAGTGACGAGCTCCGCGTTATCGGCCTCGATCGCGTCGGCACGTTTGATGGCGACGCCCATGTCCGTATCCAAACGCGTCACACGCTCCGTCGCTTGCTGGAGCCGGGCATTCGATTCGGCCAAGGCGGCCGTGCTCGAATTCGCAGTGCGGTAATTCAAGCCCGCGACCACCAATGCGCCCGCGCCGATTCCCGCTAGCCCGACCGCGATAAGTGATTTAACCTTCAACGATCTCATTAACGCGTATCCGTTGGCGATAGCAGGCCGGACTGACCAGCGCGCTCCGCGTGTTTTTGAATCAACGCCCGGGTCGCGTCAGTCCCGTCATAGATAAGCAAACGGTCCGCCAGACCGCGAGCGTGGGCAATTTCCCCCGCGCCGGCCAACATCTCGATATCCTTTACGGCCGTCGCGATCACGGATATCCGGGTTTGCCGGCGGACGTCCTCAGGATTGGGCATACTCAGTGGCAGTGGCCGCTCTTCAATCCTTGTCTCAAAGAGCGAACTCACCGAAGAATAGGGGCGGCCGACGAGGGCGTCGGCGTATCGCTGGCTTTGCACCAGGTAATCATACGACGCGCTCGCCAAGGCTCGTCGCCGCCGGTCATCCGTCGGCAACTGATCGAACACGGCCACCGTCTCGGCTTCCTGCTTCAACGCGCGGTTGATGGACGCAAACTCCGTAACCGCGTCAGGGTTCTTTTCGTCCGTCAGCATGAGCTGTCGTGCGCGTTCCCGACGCTCCCGGATCGCGTCCAAGGCGGGAGGATACTGCGCACTCAGTTTGGCCAACAGACCGACGGCAAAACTGGAACGAACGGCATGCATCGACGAGATTTGAGGCATTCCGATATCATAACACCAGAGGAGCTCCTTCAGCGCGGCCTCGGGATCGCCGGACTGCACGAGTTCCTGGGCATGTTTAAAACGTGTGCTCACGAGTCCTGAGGTGATCGGCGTCTCCGCCGCGGCCGGCAACATGGTTCCACCTGGGCGGAACTGAGTGGCGGCGCTCAGTAGTTTCCCGTTCTGTTCCTCGGCCTCCTGCACGCGCCGAGCTACCGCTTGCAGGCGACCCTCCTTCTCGGTTAATCCAGCCGTCAGGGCCGCCTCCTGACGAGCTGAGAAAGCGAGGGCCGCTTCCGCGCGGTCGGCCGCTTTCGTGCTGAGATATCCTGTTCCAATTCCGATGACGGCGAAGACGCCGGTCACGGTCAGGGTTTTCGCCGTGCTCATAAAGGTAAAGAGACCCCAACCAGTCATGACGGCGGCCGCGAGGGGTTCAGCGACCGCGGCCTTGGTAATGATTGCCGCCAGCCCCGCGGGGGCAGCAGTTCCGACCTGATTTGCCAACACCACCCCGAGTGCCGCGCTGGTGGAGGTGATCCGGCGGCGCGCGAGGGCAGCATGCAATTTATCGAGCGCGCGTTCGACGCGCTTCTGTGCGGCGTTTTCTGATACGCCCGAAGTGTGGGCAATCTGGCCAAAGGTCTGATGATCGAAATAGCGCGCGAGGACGGCCTCGCGATCGGCGTCATTCAACTCGCTCAACGCCTCGTCGAGGACGGGTTGCAGACAATCCCAATCCATTTCACCGATACCTTCATGGTGTTGCATGGCCGCATGTTCTCCTTCGCGCACCTTGCGCCGCTGTTCGCTGCGAATGACGTCCACCGCCGCAAACCGTGTCGTCGTATAAAGCCAGCCGAGTAACGCCGGGTGATGGGAAAGGGTCGAAGCCGCGCGGGCCAGTTTGATGAACACGTCCTGAGTAATGTCTTTGGCGCGGTGAGTATCGCCCGCCACCTGACGAAGCGCCGCCGCATAGACAAAATCCAACCGACGGTCCACGAGCTCCCGAAAGGCGGTCTCATCCCCCTTTTCGACAAAGGCGCGCAGTAACTCGGGATCGGGGATCGACATGCTAGCCATTAAACGGAGCCGCCCGTTTAAATCCGCCAAAAAAGCATCTAAATGTCCTGAATATGTCGTCACGTGTCACGTTCGCAACCGTCTGCGAAGCCAAAGGAACCGCGGCTCCGTTTCCAGTTTGCGGTGAGGACCTCTCTCCGAAAGGCTTCCCGACTCCCCACCCGCTCCATGGTTATCCCTCCCCTCGTCGTTCGCACGTTTCTTACCCTGCTCCTCGCGGCACTCTGCACGACGCAGACACCGGTACAGGCGCAATCCAGCCTCCCGCCGGAACGCTTGAGCCTTGAGTCTTTCGCCGCCTTTCAGCCGCCCGGACCGAACTGGACACTCGCCGGTGCCATCGCCGGCGATCCCCGGCGCGAAAAACAACTCCCGCTGGCGCCGGGCACAGGCGTGGTGGCGTGCAATCCCGGGACCACGCGGGAAACGCGCACGCATCTCTTCACTGCCTGGGAACACGGCGATCTCGAACTCGATCTCGAGTTTCTCCTCACGCCGCGGTCAAATTCGGGAGTGTATTTACAAGGGCGATACGAGGTGCAGCTCTTCGACAGCTGGGGCGTGCGCTCGCCCACCGCGGCGGATTGCGGCGGGATTTATCAGCGTTGGGACGCCGCCCGCGGCGCCGGCAAGGAGGGCCATGAGGGCCACGCACCGCGCAAAAATGCAACGCGCGCTCCGGGGCTCTGGCAGACGCTGCACATCACGTTTCAGGGCCCGCGCTTCGATGCGACGGGGACGAAGATCCAGAATGCCCGCTTCGTCAAAGTCGTGCTCAACGGCTTCACCGTCCAGGAGAACGTGGAGGTCACCGGCCCCACGCGATCCAGCGCTTTCGACGATGAAAAGCCCCTCGGCCCCCTGATGTTCCAAGGCGACCATGGCGCGGTGGCTTTTCGCAATATCGCAGTGAAGCGCTTCGGGACCGAGACGATCGCGGTCAACGATCTCCGCTATAAACTTTATTCCGGAGACTATAAGCAGATCGGTTCCTATGATAAAGAGCCGCCACAACAGGAGGGTACACCGGAGCGTTTCGCGCACAGCGCCGTCGAAAAGAGCGGCAAGTTTGCCCTCGTGTTCACCGGCTCGCTGGTTGCCCCGCGGGCCGGAACGTATCGTTTTGCGATCGAGTCCGGCAGCCGGACGCGCCTGCAGGTTTCCGGACGTGACGTCGTCATACCGCTCGATCGCGGCAGCCAGCCTGGCATTATCGAACTGACCGCCGGCCAACACGACTTCCGCCTCGATCTGCTGCACACCATTAACCCGCGCCCGACGCTCACATTCATCGCGGAGGGTCCAGGGATCGCACCCCGGGAGTTGACCGCCAGCGAACGGAGTCCGCGCCCGGCGATCGCGGCCAAGCGTCTGGTCGTCGAATCAACGGATCGCATTCTCCTGCAACGCGGATTCGTCCCGTTCGATCCGCGCAAGCGCCTCTATGCCGCCTCGGTCGGCACGCCCGCGGGCGTGCACTATGCCTATGATTTCGAGACCGGCGCGCTGCTTCGTGCCTGGCGCGGATCCTTCATCGACACCATGGATATGTGGGAAGGACGCGGTAACGACCAGGTGGCGAAAGCGCTGGGACCCGAACTGACCTTCAACGCCAAGCCGGCTGTAGCCATGATTGAATACGCCCAACGCGGCGACTGGCCGGATCAACCCGAAGCGCTCTGGTCGTCGCAAGGCTACACGCTCGAGCCGGACGGGCAGCCGGTGTTTCTCTCGCAACTCGCCGGCCTCTCGATTCGCGACCGCATCGCTCCGGCCCGCGAGGGTCGCGGGCTCACGCGCACCCTGAATCTCTCCGGCAGTTTACCGTCGTGGTCCACCTGGGTGCTGCTGGCCGAAGCCGAGATGATCACGGCCCAGCCTGACGGCCACGGCTATATCATTGGCGAACGGGAGTGGTATCTCGACTGGCCGGCCGCCGCGCCGCGACCGCCGGTCCTCCGCTCGGTCAATGGCAAACAACAACTCGCTGTGCTGGTAACGACCGCAAATCTCACCCAGCCCATCACGTACTCCATCATCTGGTGATGCGCGCGAAAAAATTTCCTGCCATGTACCGCTTCCGCATCCCTTTCTTTCTTTTCCTCGCCACGGCCTCCACGGTTTGCGGCGCCGATCTCGTCAACAATCCTTCGGCCGCCGAGCGTTTCGCGAAGCCGTCGAGTGACCTCGTGTTGCGCGAGGACCACTATTGGAAACGCACCCCACTGCCGCTTCCCGAGGGTCTCGTGCTGGAAACGAGTGGCATCGTCGCCGTCTCGGGCAAACGTCTGCTCGTCACCACGCGGCGCGGTGACGTGTGGTGGGTTGACGGCGCCTATGACGAAAACCCGCAGCCCACGTTCACGTTGTTTGCCTCGGGCCTGCACGAGCCGCTCGGCATCATTGCCGCACCCGCACCGCACAACGGGTTTTATATTGCGCAACGTCAGGAAGTCACGCGGCTCGAAGATACGGATGGTGATGGCCGCGCAGATGTTTTTGCGACGGTCGCGAAACTCCCGATTTCCGGCAGTTATCACGAATACGCCTTCGGTCCCGTCCTCGCACCCAACGGCAACCTGCGGGTCACGCTCAACGTCGCTTTCGGTGGCACCACGCAGGCCCCCGCCCCGTGGCGCGGCTGGATGGTCGAGATCACGCCCGATGGGCAATTGATTCCCATCGCAGCCGGACTGCGTTCGCCCGCCGGTTTTCTCGTCACGTCCAAAGGCCATTGGTTCGCCTCGGAAAATCAGGGCGAGTGGGTCGGCTCCGGTCGCGTCACGCACTTGGCTCCCGGTGACTTCGCCGGCCATCCCGCCGGTCTCGCGTGGAGCCGTCTGCCTGGCTCCACCGTGAAACTCCGGCTCGACGACATTGTCGATTTCGGCGAGCCGATGCACGAGGTCGCGAAACGCGTGCCGGGCGTGAAACCACCCGCGGTCTGGCTCCCGCATACAATTCTCGGCATCTCCAATTCCGGCATGGTCGAAGACAGCACCGGCGGGAAATTCGGTCCATTTGCCGGCCAGATCTTTGTCGCCGATCAGGGCCAAAGCAAAATCGTCCGCCTTTCGCTCGAAGAGATCAAGGGCGTCTGGCAAGGTGCCGCGTATCCGTTCCGCGAGGGCTTCGACTCCGGCATTCTGCGACTCGCGTATGGTGACGGCGGTGTGCTCTTTGTCGGTGAAAGCGCGCGCGGCTGGGGCTCCGTGGGGCCGAAACAATTCGGACTCGAACGGCTGGCGTGGACCGGCAAAACGCCGTTCGAAATCCACGAAGTACGTGCGCAGCCGGATGGCTTTGTGCTTACATTTACGCTGCCGGTGGATCGGGCCACCGCAGAGAAACCGGAAAGTTATTCCGTCGGTGGTTTCACCTACCTGTATCACCGCGCGTATGGCAGCGCTCCGGTCAACCGGCTGGCGTGTCCCGTGCGCAAGGTGGTGGTGGCGCCCGATGGCTTGAGCGTGCGGCTCGCCGTCGCGTGCTTGCGGGAAGGATACGTTCACGAAATCAAGGCGCCCGGGTTGCGAACCGCGTCCGGTGACGCGCTGCTGCATCCCGTCGCGTATTATACCATGAATCAGATTCCGGGCGGGGCGCGGATCATTCCACCCGACCCGAAGGAGATTGAACTTTGCATCGCGCCTGTGCCGTTGTCCGCCAGCGCGAATACCGCCAAGCATCCCACCATCGTGCCGTCCAGCTGGTCGGGCGCGGATGGCGACAAGACCATTCTCCTCGGAACGCTCCCCGGTTTGAAATACGACACGACGCTCCTCACCGTGAAAGCGGGCGAGCGCGTGCGCCTCGTTTTCCGCAACACCGATGACATGCTGCACAATTGGGTGCTCTGCGCGCCGGGCCGTGGTCAAGCGGTGGGTGAAGCCGCGATGGCGCTGGGGCTGGATGGCAATGCGAAGAACTTTGTGCCCGACACCGATGATGTGCTGTATCACACCGCGCTCGTTCTGCCGGATGCGAGCGACACGATCTTCATCACCGCGCCCGCCACGCCCGGCGACTACGATTTTGTCTGCACGTTTCCCGGACATGCCGCCTTGATGAAGGGTACGCTGCGGGTGGAATAAACTCATGCCTGCCGATCTCCCTCCGCTTCCCTCCGAACCGCGCCCGGGCCGCTATCGTCACTACAAGGGCAACGAGTACCGCGTGCTGGGCCTCGCCCGGCATTCGGAGACACTCGACGTGCTGGTCGTGTATCAGCCGCTTTACGGCGAACGCGCGCTCTGGGTGCGCCCGCACGCCATGTTCCTCGAGACGGTGCCCGCGGACAAAGGCGGCGCTCGCATGCCACGATTTGCGTGGGTGGCGGCGGAATAACCGCAGACGCGAGCAGACCCGATTTGACCTGCAATTAGCCAAGCCCGGACGTCCATCATGGATCTCCGACCACCGACTTCAGCGTCTTCTCTTTTCGCCTTTTAACCGGCGCGAACGCAAGGCACGTTGCTGCGATGCGCGTCCTCATTGCGTTCGATAAATTCAAGGACTCCCTCAGTGCGAACGAAGCGTGCTCCCATACTGCCGCCGCTCTGCAGGAAGCGCAGCCCGATTGGACCATCGACCTCTGCCCCCTGGCGGACGGCGGCGAAGGGTTCTGCAGTATCTTGACCAACGCCGCCGGTGGCCAGGTCGTAGGCTCGACGGTGATGGATCCGCTCGGCGATCCCGTGCAGGCCTCGCTCGGTATCGTACCGCTTTCCCACATACCCGCGGG
>PPFU01002461.1_pt1 | contig 11413 bp, 15 predicted proteins | sample 1535991 | NCBI WGS metagenome assembly PPFU01 (sample SAMN04901290, study PRJNA319586) | Hypolithon metagenome, whole genome shotgun sequencing project. | isolation source: Antarctic Hypolithon | place: Antarctica: Miers Valley | collected 2014 | reverse complement strand
TTCCCTTTGGACTCTGCGGAATGGCCCGCCATCATCGCCTCTCTGGAGGCCACTTTCGGAGCCAAGCTCCGACCTGCAACTCTGCGCGCCGCCGTCCAAACCTATTTCCGCCTTCCGGCGGCGTGAATACTGATCTTGTCGATGAACTTGTGCTTCCCCTTCTGATGCACGCGCGATTGCGCGATGTTCGCCTCGTCGGAACGGAGGGGGCATTTGGGCCGAGGTCACGGTCGCGCACAACGACGTGGATGACGATGACTACGCGTTCTACGTGGAGGACCTGCGGCCGATTCAGCTCTCGAAGTTCGACTTCGAGGCTTTCTGCGCGGGGCGTCAGAAGTTCACGCGAGACGAGTGGGTTGATGCGCTCATCCGGTCCGTCGGTCTCGAATCGTCCGAAATGGACTTCCGGACGAAGCTTCATTTCCTTTGCCGGCTGTTCCCGTTCGTTGAGTCCAACTACAACTTTATTGAACTCGGCCCGCGCGGCACGGGCAAATCATACGTCTTTAGTGAGTTTTCGCCCTACGCGACCTTGCTGAGCGGGGGTCAGGCAAGCACGCCGACGCTCTTCTACAACAACCAGCGCAGAAAGGTCGGGTTGGTGGGATTCTGGGACGTGATCGCATTCGATGAAGTGGGCGGTGCGCGCATCAAAGACCCGAACACGATCGACATCATGAAGGACTACATGGCGAATGGCCGCTTCTCCCGCGGCGCCGATGTCATCGCCAACGCGAGTTTCGCCTTTGTTGGCAATATCGACCACTCGATTGAACAGCTCGTGAATTCGGCTCAGTTCGACCTTTTCGAGCCGCTCGATGAGTCGTTCAATCTCGCAATCCAAGACCGCTTTCACACCTACCTGCCGGGATGGGAAATTCCGAAAAATACGAGCGCGCTGCTCACGTCAGGCTACGGCTTCATCACCGACTATCTGGCCGAAGCGCTGCACTTTCTCAGCAAGAAAGTGAACCGTTACGACTACGTGAGCACGCACTGCAAGTTCGGGCGCGCGCTCCAGGGGCGCGACGAGGCAGCGATCAAGAAAACCGTGTGCGCGCTTATCAAACTGTTGCATCCGGGCGGAGAACCGACTCCTGCCGAGCTATCGGAATACATGGCGTACGCGGTCGAGGGCCGCAGACGGGTGAAGGAGCAGATGAACAAGCGAAAGGCCGACGACGAGTTTGGCCTCATCAATCTTTCTTACTTCGACGACAAGAATCAGGAGGTGATCGTTTTCTGCCCTGAATCTAGAAATGCCGAGGCAACGCAGAATCCGCAACGCAAGTCGCTGCCTGGCGTCGTGACTCGCGGCGACGATGCCGGTCGGGCCAAGCCTGATACCGAATCCAAGGTGCTGCCTGCTCACGTTCCCATTGTCACTCAACCTGAGCCTGCTGCAGGAACCGAAGATGAACCGCCGCTTTCGGATGTCATTCGCTCAGGTGAATCGAGCACCGTTGAGTTCAAATCATCATTGCGGGTGAACCTTCACACGAAGAACCCCGACCAGAAAGTCGAGCACGCTGTCCTCAAGACGATGGCCGCATTCTTGAACACTCATGGAGGCACCCTCGTGATCGGGGTGGATGACAAGGGTGCAGCACTCGGGTTTGACAACGATGGATTCCAGAATGAGGACAAGATGGATCAGCATCTGGCGAATCTGATCCGTGATCGGCTGGGTGCTCATCATATCTTCTGCCTGCACCCGCGTTTCTCGGACTACGAAGGTAAGCGAGTCCTTGTCGTGCGCTGTGATCCCGCAAAAACGCCCGCATATCTCAAGGACGGGAGGGCAGAGTATTTTTACATCCGCACGAGTGGCACGACGTCGGAGTTGCCCGCCAGCAAGATTCACGACTACGTGAAGCAGCGATTCGGCGGCTGACTCGAGCAATCCGGTCACTAGGGTGGACTACTGCGTGTTGGGAAGGGTGTATCAGAAGGTTCACCTCGATTCCGTCTTCCGGCACCGACGTCATGTTGCAGTTGAGCCATGCCCCTCGCCTGGTGATCCCCGACATCGCCTAACAGCTAAGAAAAAGCGGACCGCTCCTGTGCCCGCCTTTTCGTGTCACGCGAACTCGTCCCTCACCCGCCTGGCGTAGCCCGCCGCCTCGAAGCGGGCGACGATCTCCCGGTAACGCGGGTCCGGGGAGTCGATGAAGTCCCGGAATGCCCAGGCGCCGCCGAGGCCGGACTCCGCGAGCGTGCGGCCATGGGTGTCCACGACCCGCCCGGGATATTTGAGGAACCCGAAGCAGACCTCGCAGCCTCGCTCGTCGGTCACGACTAGCACGACGCCCTGCGTGGGGATCAGACGGCCCTCGCCCGCAACGGGGTCGCAATCGAATAGCTGTCCGGGGGCGGGAAGGGCGAGGCCCTTGAGGCGCTCGTCATGGACGACGAGGCTCCCGCCGAGGCGTCGCGCGAACTCCCGGCGCTCCGGCGTGTCGAAGCGCACGTTGAGGACGATGGCGGGGTTGAGTCCGGCAGATTGGGCGTCCAGGCCGACCTCCGTGAGGAAGTCTTCCAACTCATCCGCCGATGTCTCCGTCGGCGCTCGAAACTCGAAGTGATAGCTCAGTCCCATGTTACACCTCCTTTCCTGGTGATGGTTTTTTGGTTGTTTGATGTGGCCCGGGCGCTCGGATCGGGTGGAACGATCCGAGCTGCGGGCTCACAGGTTGTGATCCAGATGTCCCGGACCATTCCCCTCGGGGTCCATGAGGACCGTGGCGGTGGCGGCGTTGCCGTCTCGATCCCAGCCGCTGAGCAGGAGGATCGGCAACGCGCGGCCTTCGATTTCCTCCCAGATGATCGCCGTGATCTGGCGGCCGACGAGCTTGCCGTAATGAGCGCGCTCGATGGGTGTCGGGGCGCTCACAGGAGTCCGGCCTCCCTGAAGCTGAACCAGCCGGGATTTGCGCCCACGCCCCCGACGATGACGTGGTCATGGAGGCCGATCTGGAGGACGGCGGCGGCCTCCTGGAGGCGGCGCGTGATGCGGCGGTCAGCGTCCGAGGGGGTGGTGTCGCCGCCGGGGTGGTTGTGCATGAGGACCACGCCCCAGGCGTTGAGCGCCACGGCGGCCCGGAACACCTCGCGGGCGTGGACGACTGTCTCGTTGAGGGTGCCGACGCTGACCAGGCTGTGGCCGGTGATGCGCAGCCGGGTGTTGAGGGCCAGGCTCACGCACACCTCGCGGTCGGCGATGAACCACGGCATCCCCGTGATGACCTCCCGCCAATACGCCTCGGCGTGGGCTGGCGTTTCGATGCGCGGGGCGCACGGCGTCTCATGGAGGCGCTGCACGCGGATCTCGTAGGACTTCATGCCGCGATCCTCCTTCCTCGGGGTTCGATCCGCGTCGTCGCAGCGCGAGCGCGGCCCTGCGCCCACTGGCGCAACCCGGCGATCTGCTCGGCCATGAGCTTGGAGAGCGGGACGAAGTCAACCAGCGCTTCGCCGATCGTCAGGTCGCATGGCTCGGTCTCCTGGTCGAACGCGCGGTAGAGGGCCTCGATGAAGACCTGCTCGATCTCGGCGCCCGTGAACCCGTCGCTCGCCTTTCCCAGCTGGCGAAGATCGAACCCGATCGGGTCCCGCCGGTACTTGGCGATCTGGATCGACCAGATCGCCTCGCGCTCCTCGCGCGTGGGCAGATCGACGAAGAACAGCTCGTCCCAGCGCCCCTTGCGCAGCATCTCGGGCGGGAGCTGGCTGACGTCGTTGGCCGTAGCCACGATGAACACCGGCGAGGTCTTCTCCTGCATCCAGGAGATGAACGAGCCGAAGACGCGTGATGATGTGCCGCCATCGGCTGACCCGGAGCTGCGGCTGCCGGCGAACCCTTTTTCCAGCTCATCGATCCAGAGCACCACCGGGGCGATGGCCTCGGCAGTCTGGATGACGGAGCGAAGGTTCGACTCGGACTGGCCGACCAGGCCGGCGAAGATCCGGCCCGCATCGAGCCGCAGCAGCGGCACGCCGAACACGCTGGCGGTAGCCTTCGCGGTGAGCGATTTGCCGCAGCCGGGGATGCCGAGCATCAGCACCCCTTTGGGAGTCGGCAGGCCGTATTCGATCGCGCGCGGTGTGAACGCCTCGCGCCGCTTGAGCAGCCATTCCTTGAGCAAGTCGAGCCCGCCGATGGAGTCGAGCGACTCGCCCGTCTCCACTAGTTCGAGCAGGCCGTTCTTTTTCACCGCCTGCGCCTTTTCGCGCGCAATCACGGCGGGGCTCAGGCTGGCGGTTTCGACCACCGAAAGCGCAAAGGCGTTCTCGGCTTCCGTGGTCGTCATCCCGCGCGCGGCATCGATCAAATTCGACACTGTGTCGGATTTGGGCGACTCGAGCTTCGCCGACTCCACGATTCCATCGAGCACGACCCGCAGCTGCGCGGCATCGGGCAGCGCGAACTCGATCACGGCGATTTCTCGCTCCAGCTCCGGCGGCAGCTCCAGCCGGCAGCCCAGAATGGCCACCGTCTTGCCGGTTGTCCGGGCCGCCCGGAGCTGATCCTTGAGCAGCCGGATAAGCACCGGATTGGCCTCCTCGAAGAACTGATGGTAATCGCGCAGGAGCACGATCGAGTTCTCGGGCAGCTCGGCGATGACGCCGAGCACCTCCAGCGCGTCGCCGCAGTCGCGGGCGCTGCCTTTGCCGACATCCACGAGCCCCTCGGTGACGGACCAGGCGTGGAGCGGCCGCTCGAGATCGGCTGCGATTGCTTTGAATTCGGCTTCGACACGGGCTTCCTCGTGGCTGACCAGGTATAGACCGGCGTAGCCGGCCTTGATGTAGTTGATGATCTGTTGGCGCATGTTGGCCTCCTTTTGTTTTTTGATTTGTTGTTGGTTGCTGGCTCAGTGATTGAACCGCTCGTGCTCCCATTCCAGGCAGCGCTGCCGGGACGGGTCGGTGAAGAGCAGGACCCCGGCGCGGTCCCTCGCCTCCCATTGCTGGGTCGAGGCGTTGAACTCGATCTCCGTCATCCGGTTGACCTTGAGAACGCCGAGCTCCTGCAGCGGGATGGCCTCGGTGTGGAGGCCGACAACCATCCCGCCGGGCTTGAAGGTCAGGACCGCTTTCACGATCCCAGCCTCTGTTGATGCCGCTGCCGGCTGCGCTGGTGGTACTCGGGCTTCCGGGACTTGCTCCCGACAACGCCGAGCGCCTCCTCCAGGTAGGCCGTGGCCTGCTCGCAGTCGGCGCCCTGGAACGACATGGCTTCGATGCTGATTTCGCCCCGGGGCGAAACGGTGACTTCGATGGCGCGCCGGCTCATGCTGACACCCATCCGATCACGAGTTTGATGCTCCCATCCCGCTGCGCCTTGCGCTGGACCATGTGGCCCCGCTTGCGCGCCTCGGCGGTCGCCTTGTGGACGGCGTAGAGCTGCAGGAGCCGGCCAAAGCCGGCGCCCACCTCCTTTTCGACGTGCCCGTCCCACCAATCGGTGGCCAGGCCGAACGCGCCGTCCGGCTCTTTGTTGAGCGCGATGTCGTACGGCCCTTTGAGGCGGATGATGTGGTCGCCCTCGAGCGAGTTGCTGGCGTAGCCGCGGGCTGTGCCGCGGGCCACCAGCTCGAGCCCGAGCTCCGAGCAGGCGCTGCGCAGCGCCGCGATGTCCTTGATCTGCGTGGTGATGGTCGTGAAGTGACTCATGGATTTGCTCCTTTGTTATTTGCGAGCACGGGCGGCGGCCTGTTTTTGAAGCCAACCGTCCGTGTTCATGGTTTTGATTTTGCGGGCCGTGATCAGCGCGGCCCCTCCCCCGTAGGCGTCGGTGCGCGGCTTAGAGCAGTCGTGCGACCACTCGAAGCTCACGCAGCCATCGGGGTTAAACGCTGCCAGCAGGTGCTGGATGAACGCGCAGGCGGCATCGATGCCGCCGCTGCTGGAGTGGAGCCAGAGGCCCCATTTTTCCGGCGCGCTTTCCGCGTCCGTCTCGAAGACCCAGTCCTCGATCACATCCGCCAGCGAAACTGGGAAGTCGGCGGGCAGGTCGTCGCCCTGGTTTGCGGAACTGGCGTGTTCCGCCAGCTGAAGCGCATGGGCCTGCGCCGCCGCGTTCGGCAGCGGCATGATCAGGCTGAAGTTGGTGAAGTAGTCGGCCATGGATTGGTCCTTTCGCTGAGTTGGTTGGTTATTGGTTATTGGTTGCTGTTCTGAAAAGTGGGACGCCCGGCTCCGCCCAGGTGGGGCGGAGGCCGGGCATCGATCCGCCGTGTCAGGCGGAGGGGCGCTGGGTGTTCAGGCGCGGATTTTGCGCCGGCCCAATGCGCCGAAGTGACTGGCGGCTCGGTTTGCGGGCCTGGCCGCGGTGGAGGGTGCCGCGGGAGCGGCGCCGCAGTCGTGACTGCTTTCGCATTCACGGTCTGCGGTTCGCATCAGCACAGAGCGGGTGTGCTTGCAGCTGCGCGAGCCGTCGGCGGCCACCCGCCGCGTCCAGCCCGGGCAATCGCAGCTCGTGGTCCCGTCCGCATACAGCAGCGTCTGGTAGCGCGCGGCGCCGCGGGACGAAACGAAGGTCCAGCACTTGGCGATGCCAGCTCTCATTTCGAGGCCGCCTCCCTAGTCCCGCAGTTGTTCGTCTCATGCATGAGACCTCCTTTCGTTGTCAGGTTGTTTTCAGGGATCGTCAGTTTTTAGACTACTCACCAGTCGAAGACCGGCGCCCCTTCCACATCGAAGCCGTCGGCGTCGAAACGGATGTAGGGAATGCCCTGTCTTGCGACCTCCCGGAGCAGCTCGATGTAGCCTTGCGAAAACCCCTCTTCGCGCAGCTGCGGCATCCACGCTGGTTCGTCATCATCGGGAACCAGGACGAGGTGGCCGCGGCCGGCGTCGATTTCACCGACGCGAAAGCCCGTCCCTCCCTGCCCCAGCAGCTCGGCATCCTTCGCGGTGATATGCTGCGTCCCGATGTCCGCCACGGTGTAGGTGGTGAGCTTCATTTACGCCGCGAGGTTGATGCGCCGCCGGCCAAGCTGGCCGAAGCGCTCCACCAGCTCGGTGGCGTCTGACTGGGCGAGCTCGCGCGCCTTGGCGGCCAGCGCTCCCAGGCCCTGGCGCAGCTTGCGCTGGGCATGGGTGCTGTCGCGGTACTCCTCCGCGGTGCGCGAGAGCAGCTCCCGGCGGACCTGCTCGAGCTGCTCCTCCATGACGGTGTCATTGGCGAAGTTGAGCTGGCGGAACTGGTCGATGAACCGGGTCAGCCGGTTGAGCGTCTTCTGGTGCACGCCATCGGTTTTTCCGGAGCTGATCGACGAGAGCATTTCCTCGCAGAGCACGGCCGTCTGCTCGCGCAGGCTGGCCACGCACTCCGCGACGAAGGACTCGGTGTCGCGCCGGATCTTCGCGGCCGCCTCGTGCGCCGCATCCTGCCGCGCCGCCACGATCTGCCGCTGCTCGGCCAGCGTGATCAGATCGACGGCGAGGCTTTCCGGCACGGCGATCTGGAAGAGCTGCGCGTCGAAGCCGAAGTGCTTTTCCAGCGAGGCAGGAAAAGCAGCCTCGATGGTGGCGACCAGCCGCTCGGGATCGGCGACCAGCTTTTGCGCCGTCTGACGCCACTCGCTCAACGCTGCGGCGCGGTGGGCGGAATAGGCGTGAATGAACGCGTCCCTGGCTTCCCAGAACTCGCGCTCCAGGACCGCGAGGCGGCTGCTGACTTCCGCCAGCTTCGCGTTGGGCAGGAAATGCCCGAGCCCGTTGAGGAACGGGAATGTGTTGGAATCGATCAGCGCATGCGTCCGGCTTTCGACCAGGGCGAGCGCCGAAGTTGCCTCCCGCGGCACGAGCCGCTTGTGGCCGAGGCTGATGAGCCGGTCGGACACGTTGTCGGAATCGAGCCCGATGTCCTCGGGCCGCAGCTTCTTCTGCCCGCGCCAGTAGCGCACGGACACGTTGATGAGAACTCCCTCGCGTGTGAGCACGCCAAGGAGCGGTGTTGTGTTGTTGTTGTTGTCCATAAGTTGGACCTCCTTTCGTTGTTGAAAAAACCGAAGGGACCGAAGGCCGCCCGCTGGCTGCCTCCGGTCCCGGTTTGCGCGGGTCGCTATGGGGGCGCTTGCGTTCGCGCCCCCCTGCGGCCTGCGCGGGGCAGGTGGCTGGGCGCTGATTCGCGTCCGGCGCGCCGAGCCACTCCCAAAGTCAGAGCTTCACGCTCTGGAGCTTTTCCAAGGTGGAGCGGGCCGACTGGACCTCGCGCTCGCTCGCCCTCTGCTCGCGCTGGGCCTGGCGAAGCGTTTCGGTCAGCTCAGTGAGCCCGTCCTTTGCGGACTTGATCGAGCTTTTGAGCGCCTCGATCTGCCCAAGCGCGGCTTCGATCGGCGTCCGCGTCTCGCGGGCGGCGCTGCCGGTGCCGTTGCTGTGACCATTGCCGTTGCCGTTTCCGCTGCCGCTGGCTGTGGTGGGTGTGGGTGTGTTTCGCATGTGGTTCCTCCTTTCTGTGGTTGTGGCGTCCGGCTCGGCGGGTGTGCCGGGTTCGGATGCCGGTTCGATGGGCGGCTCAATGGCCGCCGACGATGCTGTCGGGGCGGGGACCTCTGGGGCCGGTGTCTCCTGGGCCGGGATCTCCGGGCGGATCGTCATGACGATCATCTTCCGCCCGCCGTCGCTGAAGAGCACCGGGGAGCGCGGATCGATGAATCCGATGTCGCGCAGCCCGAACTCGAGCGCCCGGATCAGGAACGCGCGGTTGAGCGTGACCGTCACCGGCTGGCCATGCGCCTTCGCACCCGCCGCCTCGATCTCCGTCCACCGCTCCTGCGGGCTGCCGCGCCCGAGCAGGCTCAGGCGCTCCCCTTCGACCCTGAGCTGGATGGGCTGGTTCGGCGCGTCGTGCCCCGGGATCTTCGGGATCAGCTTGAGCAATGGCGCAACCGCCTCCGGCGCCACCTGCGCGCCGCTCTTGAACTGCGATTCGCCGGGGATCACCTGCCGCCAGTTGGGGTAGGTGCCCGCGAGCGCGCGCAGAACGAGCCGCCAGCGCCGGCTGCGCAGCGCCAGAAGCGGCGCCTCCCCCTCCCCCTTCCCCGGCTGTGTCGCAAGCCGCCACTCGCCGTCATCGGCGAACGGCTTCCAGGCGATAAGCCGGTTGGCCGGGATGACCAGCGACTCCGCGAGCGGCAGGCTGAGCCCGTTGCTCGCAAACAGGTGCCGCCCATCGGTGGCGACCACATAGTGGGAGCCGGGCCGCGAGACATCCAGGAACGCTCCGTTGAGGATCGCCCGGGTCTCGTCGGTGGAGGCGCACCGCATCGCCGCGCGGATCGCCTCGCCAGCCTCTTTGGCCAGCGCTCCCTCCGGGGCTTCAATTGCCGGGATTAGCGGGAATTCCGCAGCCGGATACGATTCCAAGTGCAGCTCACCGGTCTGGCTGCCGATTGGATAGCGCACCAGCACCCGGTCATTGGAGGCCGGCGCTACAGTGATGATGTCGCCGGCGGCGCATTCCTTTGCGAGCCGCGCCAGCTCCTGATGCGGCGCCAGCAGCGTGACCGGCTCGCCCTCCTCGGGCTGCTCCAGCCGGACGGTGGCGGTCGAGTCGAGGTCGGTCCCGGTCAGCGTGACCCAGCCCTCCGGGTCCCGGCTGATGGCGACGCAGCCCAGGACGGGCAGCGTGACCCGCCTGGCGATGATTTTCGAGAGGCCGGTCAGCGCGGGCTTGAGCTCCGCGACCGGCAGTGTGATTGGATTCATGGTGTTTGGTTTCCTTTTTGTTATGGTTTTGAAAACAGGACGGCCCATGGATCCCGGAGGACCCATGGGCCGCTGTTGGTTGGGTGACCGGCGCTTTTAAAAGGCCTGGTCAGTTGATGGTTTTGCCCTTGCTGGGCAGCCGCCGGACTTCGCTTCGGATGAAGTCCTTGAGCATCGCCTCGCACCGGAGCACGAAGCGGTTTCCCACACGTGAGAATTGGTGGGCGCGCCTGGAGGCAGCCTCCATCGCGAATGTCTTCACCGCCTTTTTGTTGACCAGCATACCCGGGGGGGCGGCTCAGGCGGCGGCCGCCTCCGGCTTGTATTTGAGCTGGCCCGTGACGCACTCCTCCGGGTCGATGTCGGCCCGCTCCCCGAGATAGACGGGCTGATAGACCGAGCCCGACTGACGGAGCGCGTACAGGTAGCGTACCTCGACAACCGCCCCCGGCGCGGGCACGGCATGGTTGGGTGGAATGGTGACATTCCCCGCCGCGACCGTGCCACTCCCGTTCACGAGCCGCAGCGAGACGCTGCGCTTCGCATTGGCCCGCCCGACAATGAACGACGCGCTCGCGCAAAACTTGCACTTGAGCTGGTCGCCTCCGCTCGCCGGCCGCCCGGCGGTGTACGGCGCGTCCAGCCGCTTGAACACGAGCCCCTCGCGGCGCTCCCGCTTCATTTGCTCGAGGAGCGCGGCCTTTTGAAATGTGTTGCAGGCGGTTTCCGCGAGCTTGATGAAGCCGAATTGGCCGCCCACCACCTGCGCAAGCGCGAAGCGGCGGTCCCGGTACGGCTGCGAGCGGAGATCCCGCCCGTGCAGGAACAGGAGATCGAAGACGAAGACAACCTCGCCCACGGCTTCTCCATCCAGAACGACATCGCCGGGGATGCTGCGGGCCTCGCCGACGACGGGCGAAGGCAGCCCAACCATCAGGCCGCGGCGGTTGATGCCGTCGATCGCCGCACCCTCCTTGCGGATCATGAGACGGCGCCCGTCGAACTTTTCCTGGGCGCAGAACGATGGGTCGCTGATCAGCCGGACGGCGTCCGGCTCTTCGATCGGGTTGAGCAGCTGCGGCAGGATGCCGCTCGCCCGCTCTGCGTTGTCGCTGTGCGAATACGGCGTGCCGCTGGCGCCGGGCGTGTAGCCCTTGGCCATCTTCTCGGCAACGAGCTTGTCGTAGATGCGCTCCGCCTGGCTCAGGGGAACGGGCGATTGTGTCTTGGTTCCGGTCTGCAGCGTGGCGCCGCGCCGGCCATAGGCGAAGTTGACGACGTGGCCGCCGTCCCGCTCCTCGATGGCCGCCTGATAGACTTTGTCCGACGAGCCTTGGGAATAATAGAGAGTGATCTCTTTCATGATGTGGTTTTCCTTTTTGTTAGATGTTGAAATGAAGAAGCCGGACCACGATTGGGTCCGGCTCCCGGGGGCAGCGTTTTGCTGCGATTTTGCGTTTTTGCTGCGTTACTGCGTTTTTGTTTGCTCCTGCTGCAGGCAGGGCGCGCGAGCGCGCGCTCTTACCGGAAGACGCCGTGAATGTGATCTGCCATGTCCATCAGGCGGATGAGCAATGGGGCGAGCGCCCAAAGCACGATGGCGAGAATGATCCAGGAGATGACCGCGATGATGCTGTCCAAGGTTTTCATTATGTTTTTTCCTCCTTTGAAGGCCGGCGCCGGGTCGAACGGC
>PPFU01001757.1_pt1 | contig 11417 bp, 8 predicted proteins | sample 1535991 | NCBI WGS metagenome assembly PPFU01 (sample SAMN04901290, study PRJNA319586) | Hypolithon metagenome, whole genome shotgun sequencing project. | isolation source: Antarctic Hypolithon | place: Antarctica: Miers Valley | collected 2014 | reverse complement strand
ATGGTAACGCTGCCACCTGCGGTAAGAAAAACGATGCTGGCCAGTTGGTGTCGCCGTTGATAGGGACTTTGGTTGAGATGTACCTGCTGCACCTTGTTCCAGTTTAAGAGCGTAAATTTTCGGCCCCAGGTACCGCTATGCATTTGTAAACCAGCTTCGACAGTTTGGAACCGAAAGTTCTGGTAGCCTATATAATAATGGCCACAAGCACAGAAAAAGATGAGTAGGAGGAGAAACGCCCAGTTTCCAAACCAGAACCATGCGACCGCCGTCGGAATCAATGCCAGTGGGAGTCCGATGAACAGCGTTTTTCTTTTCCAATAGGCCGGGTGAATTTTGCTTGCCGATGCCGGATCTATTGGTGCAGCCGGCTGATAGCTTGTGGCCAGGCTAAGAACCTGCCTGAAAGCGGTCATTGGCACTTTGAGGTGGCGTTTACGATTTTGCTTGTTGTGACCCACCGCCTGGATGTGGATCACCCAATAATCGATCTTTCTTCTCAGCCAATTGGCGCGCCAGCTTATTATCTGGATTTTATTGATAGGAATCACCTTTTGCTGCTTATCAAAAAGACCAAAGGCGATTTTCCATTCGTGATGATTATCGGTAAGGGTAAAGCCAAAAAACTTAATAAATGTACGAGCAAAAGAGAAGACGATCGATATAAAGATCATGCCAGCGAGCAGGAATGCAATAATATAGGCCGTCTGCGTGAATAGCTGGTTGGCGAAAGAATGGATATAATCCTGCTGTTCGAAATTAAATACCTCACGGGTCTCATTCAGAAAATTGATGCCCAGTGCCAGTAGGATGAATAATGCCTCGAGATGGTTTGCCGTTAAGCTTAGCTTGATAAGATCACCTATATCTAGCTTATAAACAGCGTTTTGTGTTTTAATATTTTCTTCTAAAGTCGCCCGGTTTTTACCCGGCTGCATCAAAAGGTTTTTAAGATCTTCAGCTTTTTCCAGGGAAAGCGCATCGAGCTTTACTTCTACTTTTTCGCTGCCCGTTGCATCAAAAGAGACCTTGGCTACTTTGCATGCCTGTTGCCATATATTTTGTTCCAGGTGTACAGCTTGAATATTTTTAAAGGGGATGCTTAGCATTTTCTTCTTTAACCAGCCGGATTGGATGACCAGGTTTTCCTCTGAGATATAAATTTTCTTAAACCAATAGGTGATGACCGTGCCCACAATGGTGAGCACCCCGAAACCAGCGATGATAGCGATGATAGACAATTGTTCGCTGTCAGTCTCGCGCTTAAAAAAGTAAAGCAGCAGTATAGGCCAGAAGCCCTTGAGAATCCTAATGGTTACACCCCACATGATAATTAGGATAGCTGCCGGAGATTGCCGTTGTGGCGTATGCCAGCTAGTAGCATTATTCATGGGCCGTTTCGATTTGGCTGCTGATCCACGCCTTTATTTGTTGTGCTGTTTCTTCCGAAATGCCTTTGATCGTAAAATCTGCTTCGGAAGCCCCTGCCGTAAATATCGAAACTGAGGCCAGGTTAAACCTTCTTTCCAAAGGCCCCGACTGTACACTTACATGCTGGATCCTGTTGTGCATCACCACCCGTACCTTTCGGATAAACCAGCCACTCCGGAATAGAATATCTTTTTCACGCAATGCATAGCCACTGTATTTATAGTCGACTCCTTTGGAAATAAATAGCAATAATGTGATTAAAGTTATCCCTGATAAAATACTGATGATGATGGTATTACGATTGGCTTCTTCAATGAAATATATAATTAAAAATCCTATAGCAAATAGCACTACTGTGGTAATACCGGCGGTAAGGCGTTCTACCAGGAGATAGGCCTTTTCCAACGGTTGAAAAGTAATATCACCTACCGATGGAAGTTCGGTTGGTGCAATAATACGGTTTGAAAAATCCATAAAATAAAGGTAGGTTGAAAAATCTGAATTTGCGTGAGAACCGGCGAGAAAATTCTGTGGAAGCCGGTTTGTGTTCCGGGATTGCGAGTAGTCTCCGTTTTGTTACTTTTTTTGCTTAAAAGGCAAAAAAACCGCCAAAACTACAACCTCTGTTTTAATGGGCCCCGGGCTAATACCCGGGGCTAATAATATTAGACCCCGTTGGGGTCTGCGACAATAATGGGGCTATATTTGACTCCGCTGGGATTGTGACAAAAATTTTTAATTAGACCCGGGGCTAATGCCCGGGGCTAATAATATTAGATCCCGTTGGGGTCTGCGACAATAAAATTGATTAGACTCCGGGCTAATACTTGGACTATATTTGACTCCGGTGGGTCTGGGACAAAAGTCTTTATTTATGACCTCGGGCTGATACCCGGGGCTAGTAATATTGTGATCCTGCTGGGTCTGCGACAATAAAGTTGATTAGACGCCGGGCTAATACCGGGGCTGACAATATTAGATCCTGCTGGGATCTGCGACAATAAAATGTTTAGACTCCGGGCTAATACTGGGCTATATTTGACTCGGCTGGGTTTGGGACAAAAATTTTTATTTATGACCTCGGGCTAATAACCGGGATTAATAATATTGGATCCTGCTGGGGTCTGCGACAATAAAATTGATTAGACGCCGGGCTAAAACTGGGGCTATATTTGACTCCGCTGGGTCTGGGATAAAAATTTATAATTAGGCTCCGGGCTAATACCCTGGGCTAGTAATATTGGATCTCGGTGGGGTCTGCGACAATAAAGTTAATTAAACCCAGGGCTAATACCGGGGGCTAATAATATTAGACCCCGCTAGGCATAACGTTAACTTAAAAGAAGGGGAGTACCAGAGGTACTTAATATTTGCGAAAATAATAGAAAGATGCAGAAAATCGTGCCGTTAGGTACGAAATATTTGGTGGCTGACGGCACCATTCTCTAATGAAAATCATATTTCTACAAATATTTGTTCCCTCTGGGGCTTAAGTTAACGCGTATGCCCGATGGGTCTGCGACAAAAAATTTTACAGTGCTGAAACGGAAACTCAAATCCTAAGTTTAAAACGATAGGGCTGCTTAAGCGCCCCATCTTCATCGATCAAACATGCGAAATTTTAACACTTAATCGTAAAATTAATATTAATTTAACTTTGTCGCTGAATTGTTTCTTAGATTTAGTGTTTAATATTGAAATTAAAATTAGCTGTAAGATGACCAATATGAAATTTGAAGTAAAAACCTTGTGGGTGGCGTTGGCGTTCTTTGGTTTTTCCTGCCAGTCCCGAATGATGGCCACGCAGGGAGATATGAAAGAAAGTGCACCTGTAGTTGTGCAGGAGGTAAAGCGGCCAAAAAATGTTATCCTGATGATAGGCGATGGCATGGGACTGGTGCAGATCACCGCTGGTATGGTTGCCAATGGTAATAGCCTGAACCTGGAGCGGATCAACACCATAGGATTAATTAAGACACCGTCTTCGAACTCATTGATCACAGATTCTGCTGCTGGTGCTACGGCATTTGCTTCGGGCAAAAAAACCTACAACGGCGCGATTGGGGTCGATGATGATAAAAAGCCGTTGGTAACCTTGCTGGAGCTGGCGGTTCGAAATAATATGGCGACGGGGTTGGTGGCTACCTCTTCTATTACCCATGCTACTCCTGCCGCATTTGTCGCCCATCAGCCTTCACGCAAGCTTGATGAAGCCATAGCCAATGATCTTGTAAATTCCGGCGTTGATATTTTCATGGGTGGGGGGCGAAAATTTTTTGAACGACGAGCCGATAGCGTAAACCTGATCAAAACGTTGGAGCAGAAGAATTACAAAATTTATGAAAATGTGCAGGATGTGAATATACAAGATGAAAAGGTGGGGGTATTTATTGCGCCGGAGCAGCCAATTTCGATGGCTGAAGGAAGAGGCGACTTTCTTCCCGTTGCTACAGCCAAAACAGTGGATATGCTACGTGCAAAAAATAAAGGCTTTTTTCTGATGGTCGAGGGTTCACAAATCGATTGGAAAGGACATGACAACCTATCAGACGATTTAATTCTGGAGATGAAGGATTTTGATGTTGCAGTGGGTAAGGTACTGGATTTTGCTGAAAAAGACGGAGAGACACTGGTCATCATTACGGCGGATCATGAGACAGGAGGCTATGCCATTGTTGGCGGCAGCCTGGAGGAAAAGCGAATTGATGGTAAATTTGTCAGTGGCAACCATACTGGCGTGATGGTGCCGGTATTTGCCTATGGGCCCGGCGCTGAAGCATTTGGTGGGATCTATGAAAACACAGAAATTTTCCATAAGATTCTTGAAGTCTGGGAGGCTCTGAAGGTGAAATAATCAGCATACGTCAGAAAAAGAAGCCTATGGTTAGTGGTAGGCTTCCTTATTTTTTAAACTTATTACTCGTGGATAACGTCGTGCTTTCTCAAATCCCTGATAACGGCAATAATATATAGGACGATTCCTGCTATTAATAGGGGCAGACCTAAAAAAATGCCGATGCCTACCGACCAGGCTTTAAAACCAAACAATAGGAACAAGAATACGCAGCAAAGGCCCAGCAGGCCGAAAACGACGGAAAGACGGATTAGCTTATTGATACTTTTCATAACGTGCGCTTTTTCATCAATGAGTAGTTTCATAAATATACTAAAATAATTACTATTTTGAAATTGCCACGGGTACGGTGGTGATACTTTTAAGATATATTTTAACAGCTTGAATTTCAGCGTTAACCGGCATACCCTGCTCTACGATATCTTGAGATGGTTTTATTCCAGGCCTTTCCAGCGGTGTAGGATGTACTGGGCCGTGGCAAGTTGTGCAGCTGGTTTCATTTTCCGTTAACTTATGCTGCAGTACCCGATGGCTCTCTACGGCCAGAAATTTGGGTGTCCCTCCATGGCAGGAGATGCAATTCGAATTGGGGTAGCTGCCTTTAAAGGTCATGGGTTCTTTAAACGTGCTAGTTACGAAAAGCAACCAGTGGCGGAACCCGTCTCTTTTGCCTTCCAACGTACCATGAATGCCATAGGATGTATGGCAGTGATAACATTGGTCTTCTCCGATCCATTTGTTTTTAAAATGGCGAGCTGCAAGTGAGGCACTGTTGGGGTCCTGCATATCATGTACAAAGGGATCCATCACATGGCAGGAGGCGCAAGATGCTACGGTCTTAGTTTCATCCATTACTGTCGTGATAGCACTGAGCATCGCAAATATGGGAAGCATCAACAACCCCATGAATAGAAACCATTTGTAGGAGCTGCGCTCGATTTTTACCTTGTAGAAAAACTCTACAGCAATGAGGCCAATAATGGCCACAACGACGGCAACAATTCCAGCCTGCCGTATAAGCTCAGCTGATGATATACCTTTTTCATCAGCATAAGCAAAAGCCGGCGTGGCGGCAAGAGAAAGCAATACAATCAATATCTTCAATATACACTTCATAAATATCCTTTAATTTTTTATATATCAGGCATTTATCTTTTTAATAGATACGGCACTACGCTTGTATGCCGGTTGGTGTGAGATAGGATCGACTGCATCTGTAACAGCATGGTTGATGATATTTTTAGACGAATGAAAGGTGGTAAATAGCATGCCCTCCCGAACGACATCCGTAATCCGCACGACGAACGGGGCAGTGCCGCGTACACTCTCAATTTGTACATGCATGCCCTCTTCCAGGCCTAGCAGTTGTGCGTCTGCAGGGTGAACCTCTACAAAGTCTACCCGAACCATACTTGTTTCTTTCAATTTTCCGGTTATGGTGCCTGTATGCCAATGCTCCAGGACGCGGCCGGTCGTCAATAGGAAAGGATATACTTCCGACACCTGTTCCGCCTGAGGTTGCTGATTATGCATAAAAATAATGGCCCGGCCATCTGGGCGCCCATAAAAATCATGCCTTCCTGTTAATTTTGCCATTGGGTCTTCCCCAGGTTTATATCTTCGGCATGTGCCCGGGTGGTCTTCAGTAGGGCAGGGCCACTTGATGCCTCGTTCATGCTTAAGCCTCTCATAGGTAATGCCTTCGAAATTATAGTAGGAATATTTCGATATCTTCCTCCATTCCTCCCATACAGCTTCCGGTGTCCGGGCGGGAACAATATCACTCAGCCCCAGCCGATCAGCGAAATCGATTAAGATTGCCAGGTCACTCCTTGCTTCACCGGGTGGCTCAACCAGCTTGGGTAAATAGTGGTAGCGCCTTTCCGATTGGCTGAAGACGCCGCCTTTTTCTGTCCACATAGAAGCTGGCAGGAGTACGTCGGCAAATTGCGTCGTTTCTGTTGGATGAAATGAATCAGCTACGACTAAAAATGCCTTTTCCATGGCTTGTCGGTATTTCATGGTATTGGGCAGCGACTGTGCGGGATTGGTGGCCATGATCAGGCAGCACTTCAGGTCACCACGCCCCATGGCTTCAAACATGGCCACTGCGTGATAGCCAGGTTCTGGCCTTATTGTTCCCGCTGGTACGCCCCACAGCTCCTCCATTTCCTTCCTGTGCTGAGGGTTCTTGATTTGGCGCCCATTGGGCAAGGCATGTGCCAAAGCGCCAGTATCGCGCACGCCGCCGCCGGCATTAGGCTGCCCTGTCAGGGAAAAAGGTGTTGCGCCCGGTCTTCCGATATGTCCGGTGATCAGGTTCATGGCCATGACGAGTTGATTTGAAGCTACGCCTTGCGCCTGCTGGTTTAAGCCCATCGTCCAGAGTGACATGGTTGCTTTGGCAGAACCAAAGCGAAAAGCGGCTTCCCTGATGACTTCGGCGGAAATGCCACATACTTCAGCCGCCTTTTCCGGTGTAAAATTTTGGAGATGCGCTTTAAAATCGTCAAATGTCTTTGACTCTTCGCCTTTTTTGAAATTCAGAAAATGATCAACCATATCCTGGTCGGCATAATTTCGACGTACCATCTCATACATAATGGAATTAAAGAGGGTGACATCGGTGCCGGGTAGAATTGGCAGGTGAAGGTCACTTTCCAGTGCCGTGCGAGTCTTACGGGGGTCGACGTTGATGATAAAAGTGTCTGGATAGGATCTCTTTCGGTCCAGTATTCTTTCCCAAATGATGGGGTGGCATTCGCAGTATTAGAGCCGGCCAGGAAAAAACAGTCTGCATGATCGATGTCATCATAGCAGCCCATTGGTTCGTCTTTTCCAAATACTGAGGTGTAGCCAAAGGCGGGTGAAGCCATGCATAGGCGAGGGTTGCCATCAACATTATTGGTGCGTATGCCGGCTTTAAAAAGCTTGCTGGCCGTATAGCTTTCTTCAGTAAACAATTGTCCACTGCCATAAAATCCAACACTATCCGGACCGGAGGTAGCAATAGCCTCCCTAAATTTTTCGGCCACCAGGCCCATGGCATCATCCCAGCTGGCACGCAACAGCTTGCCGTTTGTCCTGATCATAGGGTAGAGGTTTCTATCAGGAGCGTAAAGGATATCTCTGTTGATAATTCCTTTGATACAGAGACGTCCCCGGTTATGCGCATACTTGTCGCCGCGAACATCAACAACCTTCCCTTTGTTAGTGCCAATCTGGATGCCGCAGCCTGTACCGCAGAACCTGCAGACACTCTTGTGCCAGCCATCAACCTGAATGACAGGCTGCCGCTCCCAAAGCTCTCCACAGCCACTCATGAGCAACATGCCAGATCCTAATCCGGCTAGTCGCAAGAATTCACTACGTGACAAGCCTGAAAAATCGTATTGGTTTCCTTGATCCATAGCTGAAGAAATAAAAAAGGTAAATAATTAATATCTTTAAAAAATTGGTGCTTTGGGATCTTTAAGGTCGCTTTTTTATACAGGTATACCAAAATTTTATGGATTTTTTTTCTGAAGATCAAGTATATACACGGGATGATATTGTTATTCTCCTGTGAAGAAAAGCGTGAAAAGCTGCTATGAAAAGCTGCTTTTTTTAAGTGGTTTTTAGCGATTGTAGGAATAAATGACAAAAAAAAGACGCTTTCGCCAATCAGCTTCTTGCAGAATATATGACGAGGATGGTAACCCAAATTATTGAAGAAAATGATGCAAGAGCACTACTGGAATATTTTTAGGGCAATTGAGAAAGGAAAAATCAATCTACATAGCAATAAGAAATATATAATGTCTGACATTGGAAAATCTCCAACCTCTCTTTTTTTAGAGTAGAGGGAGACCGATTTCGTAAACCAAAATGTGTGATATTCCTCTTGCGATATCTTAGCTTCCTCTGCTGAGTCGATTCCTTCTTTTTACTTTCTGCTCATAAAGAATAATGTCTGACATTGGATTAGCGTGCGAGTAATTCTGTTCAATCAAAAATATCAAAAAAGCTTATTTTTAAACTGTTGTTGTAACTACCTCATATTCATCTTTTGATAACATTATTATAGTAATTATATTAAAAAATATTAGTAAGTTTATTTAAACTATGTATAAGATCATGGAAACACTCAACTTACGACAGGAATCTACCCTCCAAATAGCAGTCGAGAAAAAGGCTGTGTCTATCCCTCTATATTTATACGCAACAGTGCTTGCCTCCGTCAGTATTATGATTGGCCTTGTGTGGGACATCAGCTGGCACACGAGTATAGGCAGGGATGGTCTTCTTTCTCCTCCACACCTGGCCATTTATTTCGGAGGCGTGCTTGCTGGAATATTTTCCGGGATTAAAGTACTGATGGTGACATTTTCCGGATCAAAACAAGAAAAAGAGGAAAGTAACAAGTTCTGGGGTATATTCTATGGTTCTTTGGGTGCCTTATTCTGCATTTGGGGTGCATTCGCTATGCTTACTTCTGCACCATTTGATGACTGGTGGCATAATACTTACGGCCTGGATGTTACTATATTATCTCCTCCGCATACAGTTTTACTTTTAGGAATGATAACGATACAATTTGGGGCTATGATAACTGTATTGTCAGTAAAAAATAGGATGGAAGTGAAGGGTATCAAGGACGATAAGCTTAGCAAAGAATTAAAAATTCATTTCGCCCTTGCGTCAGGCTTTGTAATAACCATGTTGTTTACAATTGCTTCCCAATATCTTAGTAGACATGAGATGCATAATACTATATTTTACATTGTATCAAGCATTATTTTTCCCTTATTATTGGTGTCGGCCTCACGTTCGGCACCGGGTAAGTGGGGAGCTACTTCTGCTGCCTTGGTATACACTATTTTCTTAGCGCTTATGGTATGGATACTTCCGCTTTTTTCTGCAGAACCTTTGCTAGGACCGGTTTTAAACCCGATAACAAATTTCCAGGCATTTGAATTTCCCTTATTGATTGTTTTTCCTGCTGTTGGAATTGACCTGATCACTCAGAAATTGGGGCATAAAAACGCATGGCTGTTATCACTTTTATATGGTGCTGTTTTTCTTGCAGTATTATTGGCGGTACAATGGCCGTTTGGTAATTTTTTAATGTCTGAATCTGCACGAAACTGGATATTCGGAACCGAAAGTTGGTACTTTGGATCCGATCCTAATTGGGAATTTCGCTTTGCTTATGCCGATTGGCAGGTTTCCAGTGGCGTAGATCTGGTTAAAGGCCTTTTAATAGCATTCGTAGTAGCCTATTTAAGCTCACGTCTTTCTATCCGATGGGGCAAGTGGATGAAAAATGTAATGAGATAATTTACTTGCTATGAAAAAAATACTAACAAATCTCGCCTTAATCTGCCTTGCGTTCGTTTTTCAGGGTCATATCGGCAGCCCCGGTATCACACTTGAAGGCAAAGCCGGCCCTTATTCGCTAACAGTGGTTGTTAATTCACCAGATGTGATACCTGGCACGGCCAGTGTCGACATATATGTAACTGACAATGCCGTAAAAGAAGTAAAGATTAAACCAGTGTATTGGTTTGCGGGGGCTGAAGGCACACCTCGCGCAGATTTAGCTATACCAGTACAAGGTGAAACCGGCCATTTTAAAGGAGAGATATGGTTGATGAGCCCCGGAAGCGCCAGTCTGGAAATTGAAGTAAATGGTGATAAAGGAGAAGGTAAAATTTTGCTTCCTGTAATGGCCGTATCTACTGCTCAAAAAACCATGGACGCATCGCTGGGATGGTCTTTGGCGGGATTGGGTTTATTCCTGGTCATCATGATGATTACCATCATTGGCTTAAGCAGTGGCGATACACAAGTGAAGCCGGGTGAGAAAACCACTGGAAAAGTTAAAAGAAAAAGATGGTTTGGGGCAGCCATAGGTTTTACAATATTAGCATTGTTATTATGGGGAGGTAAAACCTGGTGGAACAGTTGGGAAAAGGATTATCAGCGCTTTATGTATAAGCCTTTTACCGCTACCTCAACTATCTACGAAAAAGATAACAAACAGGTCTTAAAATTTGAAGTGGATTCTACAAAGTTGGAAACACTTTTTCTTACACGCAGCTTAAATTATCTGATCCCAGACCATGGAAAAATAATGCACATGTTTTTAGTAAGGGCCGGTGAGTTAGATGTATTTGCACACCTTCATCCTCAAAGGTTGGATTCGGCTCATTTTGAAACGATCATACCTCCATTGCCTGCTGGTCTCTACTACGTTTTTGCGGATGTTTCCAGGCTAAGTGGGTTTTCAGAAACCATAGCTGACACCGTAGTAATACCTGAACCAGCGTCACTTCTTGTCCAAAACTGGCGTGATTCCTTATTAATGGATACAGATGATACCTATTATATTACTGATCCAATTGTTAGCAGCACTGAGCAAACTTCAATGCCGGGTGGAGACATAGTGGTTTGTGGAAGCCCCGGAAAACGGACTGTTTTTCCAGATGGCTCATTTGTAACGCTAGAGCTACCGAAGGAAGGTAAGTTTACTGAAGGTAATTTATACCATCTCACATTGGCAGTCCAGGATGAGCAGGGAAAGCCGGCAGTTTTGGATCCTTACCTGGGAATGATGGGCCATGCTGTAGTTTTAAAGGAAGATGGAAGTGTATATATCCATTTACACCCTGTGGGTTCCTATTCTATGGCCTCAAAAGAAATCATGGAAGCACGGCTTACGGCTGGAAGCGGAATGATAGAGTGGGATGATTTACCTAAGCCACGTATTTTTAGAGATAGTGTTGATCGCGCCATTATCGCATTAAATGCCTTGCCCGTTGCAGAGCGTGATCGTATTCTATTGACTGGAATGGAACATCCTGCTATTGATGATCCGGAACATCCGGATCATGCTATCGTGCGGTTTCCTTATACCTTCCCTACTGCAGGGAGATATCGAATCTACGTGCAAATGAAGCGTAAGGGACGCATATTAAATGGGGCCTTTGATGTAGATGTAGAGGGGTGAGCTCTTAAATGTCCGACATTCCTTAAAACTCCAAGCATAGCTTTTTCTTCTGGTTAATTATGGATATTGACATTACTTGTAGGATTTGTGATGTGCGTTTCCTTTCAGTTGATGAGTCACCTTAAGTTAATGGCAGTGAAA
>PPFU01005638.1_pt1 | contig 11418 bp, 9 predicted proteins | sample 1535991 | NCBI WGS metagenome assembly PPFU01 (sample SAMN04901290, study PRJNA319586) | Hypolithon metagenome, whole genome shotgun sequencing project. | isolation source: Antarctic Hypolithon | place: Antarctica: Miers Valley | collected 2014 | reverse complement strand
CCTCCGGGACCTCCCGGGCCGGCGACGGATGCGCCGGTGCAAGTTTCCGAAAGCCCCGGCTCGGGTGAGGGCATGGGTGACCGGAGTGGCGCGCTCGAACGCAGCGCGCGGGCGACGGCGGAGTCGCGCGGACAATTCCTCGGTCTGCCTGAGCGCGAGCGGAAGACGATCGAGCAGGCGCAGTCGGAAAAGTATCCTCAGCAATACGTGCCGATGGTGCAGCAGTATCTGCGTAACCTCTCCGAGGCGTCGGACAAATGAACGGCGTCTTCTGGGGAGCGCACCCGGCTCGGGTGCAGCGACCGGCGGCTCGCCGGTTGCTCGAAAACAAACTCTCCCAACCCTCCTTTTTTCCCCGCGCAACCGTGCCGACGGAAAGTCAGTCCAGGGGTTTTCGGCGGGCCGCCGAAAACAACACCCGAGCCGGGTGTGCTCCCCGGATTCTCCTCTGCGCGCTCCTTCTCACCACGCTCCCCGCACGCGCGCAGGAGGCTGAGGACCAGCCCATCGTCGATGCGCCGACCGAGGCGCTCATCGACGGCGCGCTCGCGTGGCTGGCGCAAAAACAGGCTGCCAATGGCTCGTGGAACGACAAGGGCGACTCGAATCGCGCGGTTGCCATGACCGGCTACACGCTCATGGCGTTCATGGCCGCGGGCAATCTGCCCACCGGCGGCGCGTACGCGAAGGAAGTCGGGCGCGGCGTGCAATTCCTGCTCGACTCGATGCAGCCCGATGGACTGTTCCGCGGCGTCGATGGCGGGAAATACATGTACTCGCACGGCATCGCGACCATCGCGCTGGCGGAGGTTTATGGGCAGACGCGCTCGGAGGCGCTGCGCACGAAGCTCGAGCGCGCCATCCAGCTCATCGTCACCTCGCAGAGCGAGGACGGCGGCTGGCGTTACCGCCCGGCCTCGAAGGACGCGGATATCTCGGTGACGGTGCTCCAAGTCGCTGCTCTGCGGGGGGCAAAAAATTCGGGCATCGACGTGCCGCAGGCGACGCTCGACGAGGCGGTCGCCTATGTCCGGCGCTGCGCGAAAGACGGCGGCTTCGGCTACCAGCCGGGCAAGGGGGCCGGCTTCGCGACCACGGCTGCGGCGATGTACTCGCTGCAGGTGAGCGGGCTTTACGACGATCCGCTGGTCGAGCCGGCATCGAAGTTGTTGTTCAAGAAGATGGACGAGAAGAAGTGGAACACCTACGGCCACAACTACGCCGCGCCGGCGCAGTATCTCGTCGGCGGCGAGACGTGGCGCGATTGGTATGGAAAAACGAAGGCGATGATCGCGAAGAGCGCGCTCCGCGAGGGCGGCCTCGTGCATTGGGAGCGGCGCGAGGAAAACTACGCCGACCCGCTCTATTTCACCGCCATCTACGCGACTATCCTCGCGATGCCTTACAACTATATCCCGCTGTACCAGCGCTGACCCGACCGCACATCGCCGCCTCCGAACTCTCCTCCCGATGAAACCCGCCTTCGTCGATAAGCTCATCGAGCGCATCGGACGCATCCGGCCCGAGGACGTCCAGAACTACGTCCTGCGCCTCGCCCACGAGAAAGGCTTCCTCGAGACGATTTTCAACGCCATCCAGGAGGGCGTCATCGTCGCCGACATCGAGGGCCACATCAGCTACGTGAACGACGCCGCGTGCGCCCTCTTCGGCCTCGACCGCGAGCAGTGCAACGGCGAACGGCTGAGTGAAAAAATCCACGGACTCGACTGGAGCGCGCTCGCCCAGAGCGAACGCGTCATGAGCCGTGACGTGGAGGTTTTCCACCCGCAGCACCGGTTCCTGAATTTCTACGTCGTCCCGCTGAGCTTGCACGAGCGCCAGCGCGGCTCCGAGGAGCTGGTCGGCTACGCGATGATCCTGCGAGACATCACCGAGACTCGCCGCACGACCGAGGCGACGCTCGAGAGCGAGCGCCTCTCCGCCCTCACGTTGCTCGCCGCCGGCGTCGCCCACGAGATCGGGAACCCGCTCAATTCCCTCCACATCCACCTGCAGCTTCTCGAAAGAAAAGCGCGCAAACTGCCGGCGAATGCGCGCGACGATTTCGAGCAATCGCTCGGCGTCGCGAAGGAGGAAATCGCGCGGCTCGATCACATCGTGACCCAGTTCCTGCGCGCCATCCGGCCCAGCTCCCTCCAGCTTTCCCCCGAGAGTGTGAACACCCTCGTGCGGGAGAGCGTCGATTTCCTCGCGCCCGAGATCAACGACCGTCGCATCTTCGTGCAGCAGGAGCTGCGCAGCGATCTGCCGCTCCTCCCACTCGACCGCACGCAGATCAAGCAGGCCTTTTACAACGTGATCAAAAACGCGTGCGAGGCGATGCCGCGCGAGGGCGTGCTCGGCATCCGGACTGATCGCGACGACGATTTCATCTCCATCACCTTCACCGACACCGGCGAGGGGATCGGTGCCGAGCAGATGGGAAAAGTTTTCCAGCCCTACCAGACGAGCAAACCGGGCGGCTCCGGCCTCGGGCTGCTCATCGTGCGGCGGATCGTGCGTGAGCACGGCGGCGAGATCGAGTTGCTCAGCAAGGAAGGCCGGGGACTCACGGTGACGATCCGGCTCCCCGTGCGGGATCGGTCAGTGCGGTTGCTCGGGGCGGGGTAGCGCGTGCGTCTCTCCACGACGAACTTTCGCTTCGCGATCTGAGACCAGCAGGCGTCGTCTGGTTCTGCGACATCGCGCGGAAGTTCGTTTCGGCAAGACGCCGAAACCAGCGTGCGGGACGCACGCGCTACCCAATCCGCGGATTGCCGCCAGCACGCCAGCTCATTACCTTCCCGCCGTCTTGAAACTCCTCGCGCTTCTTTGCTCCCTCGCGCTCCTTTCCCCTGCCGCTCTCCCCGCGCAGGAGCCGCCGCCCGCCGCGCTCGGCTGGGATGGCGACAAACAAAGCCGCTTCCCCACCAGCCTCGCCGCCGATCACGCGGGCGGCGTCTGGGTCGGCACCGAGGGCGACGGCGTCTGGCGGCACGACGGAAAAACGTGGACGCAATTCACGACGAAAGACGGTCTCGGCGACGACTACTGCTACGCCCTCGCGGTGGATAAAGCGGGACGCGTCTGGGCCGGCCATCTGCGCTCGGGCGTGAGCGTCTGGAACGGCGAAAAATGGCGCAACTTCGGCCTCCTCGACGGCCCCATCGGCGATCATGTTTTCGCCATCGCCGTGTCGCCGCACGATGGCGACGTCTGGATCGCGACCGACGCCGGCCTCGCCCGCTGGCGCTCGGAAAAAGACGAGTGGGACTACTACACCCGCGCCGCCGGGTTGCCCGCGGATCAAGTGCAGGCGCTGGCTTTCGACCAGGAGGGAGCTGTCTATGCCGGGATGCAATGCGAGGGCGTCGCGATCGCACAGCCACAGGATGACTACCTTCATTGGGAGGTCGTGAAAGGCTCACGACAGCCGATCGGGGCCCCGTCTGGAGAGGGGCTCCCGAGGAACACAATCAACAGCGTGACGGCGATGAGCGGCCCTGGCGAGCTGGCTCGCTCCGTGGTCGTGGGCACGCCCTCGGGGCTCGGCGTCATCACGCGTGGCCCACAGGTCGAGTTTCGACCGGCGTATGTCGGTTTCGTGCGGGGCTATGACTACGAGCTGAATGTCGAAGGTCTAAACCACCCGGAAACGACAAGCTCCGACCGACCGGAGACGCCGCCTTTCATGTTGGAGGACTGGGTCAGTGCGGTCGGGCAGTCCGCCATCGGCTCGATCTGGATCGGGCACAGGCGGGCGGACGTTGAGGCGCTGCTGACCGACGCCGATGGGGGAGACGACGAGGGGGGACAGCGCGTGGCGCAAGCGCGTGGCGGCTGGACGCGCGCGGTTTTATTCCCAAAGCAAGGCGCGGGCATCGCCGCAATATATGGACCTGACGACGGCGGGCTGATCGCGCTGCCAACCGCGCCAGGCACTCCACTGGACGCTGAACTCCGGGAAAAGCCGTCGGAGCCCCCGCCTTTTCCCTCCCCAGCACGACGACCGATGGCGGACTCGATGGTCGCGCTGCAAAAGCGGCTCGCGGATTTCAAAGTCGAGATCAAGCCGGGCGGCGGAGTTTTCCTCGGAGACGACTGGCGGACGCAGGGCGACTGGGTCGGGCGATACGGGCGGGAATATGCGGGGCTGCAGGGGCGCACCGACGGGAGCGGCGAGATCGCCGATGATTCCACATGCGCCGTCTCCATTGACATCGGCCCGCACCAGACGCAGGGCGGGCCTTTTACCTACACGAATGCTGAGCAGACCGACGACCCGCGCATCCTGATCGATCCGCGGATCGGGGTGCGCCGGGACAGCGAGATCAACGATGGGAGCTGGATTCGCGAGGCCTACCCGTGGACCTGGGAAGGGCCGGATTTGCTGCTCACCGTGACGGTGCCGGAGGGGATGCACCGGGTGAGCCTCTACATGGTGAACAATGACGGGCACGAGGGGCTGAACATCTACCGCGACCACGAGATCGAGCTGTGGCGGGCGGAGACGACTTATGAAGAGATGAGCGATTCGGAAAATGAACCGCTGGCGAGAGCGCGCGCACGGGATTTTTACGGCGGGGTTTACAAGCAGTTTGCGGTGCGCGGGCCGGGGGAGTTCATCCTGCGCATTCGGCGCAACCACAGCTTCGCGACGAAACTCCACGGCGTGTTCATTGATCCGCTGCCGCTGACCGCGCCGGAAAAAGTGGCGGGCATCGCTTACGCGCCGCCGCCCGATCCGGGTCCCGGCGTGATTCAACATGGCCGCGATGCGGGCACGTTTTTTGCGCGAGAACTGTGGAAAACGCTCGATGAGTCGTGGGCGCTCCGCTTCGCCGCTCCGCTCCAGTGGCCCGCGCGCGTCTGGGCGTATCGCGCCGCCGTTGCTTACAAAGCCCCGCCCGACCTGCTCGCGAACTGGCGCTGGCAGCTCGGCATCTGGACGGCGGAGGATCGTGCGGCACTCGCCGCCGCCGTAGCTGCGACGCCCTCGTCGCAGGAAGTTCCTGCGGTGCCTTTGCCGCACGAACCGACCGACGGCGAGGGCGCCGACGCCACGCCCGCTCCGACTGTGCCCGAGTCTAAAACGTACATCATTCGGCGCGACGCGACGCCGGATTACTGAGCGTTCCCATGCAGCCCACCCTCCTCATCGTCGATGACGAAAAGCACACCCGCGAGGGGCTCCGCGCCTCGCTGGAGGATGACTTCGACGTTTACATCGCCGCCGACATGGCCGGCGCGCTCGCCGCGCTCGAGACCGAACCCATCGACCTCATGGTCACCGACCTGCGCCTCGGCGGCGACGACGGCCTCACGCTCATCGACCGAGTCCTCGCCCTGCCGCACCCGCCCATCTGCATCATGATGACGGCCTACGGCAGCGTCGATACGGCCGTCGAGGCGATGAAACACGGCGCGTATGATTTCGTCACCAAGCCGATCAACATCGACAAGCTCGAGATCCTCATCAAACGCGCCCTGCGCAGCCGCAGCGTCGAGACCGAGAACAAGCAGCTCCGCGCGCAGGTCGAGACGCGCTACGGCCTCGAGGCGATGATCGGCGAGTCGCTGCCGATGGTGGAAATTTTCGACACCATCCGCCAGGTCGCCCCCTCCCGCGCGACCGTCCTCATCCAGGGCGAGAGCGGCACGGGGAAAGAACTCGTCGCCCGCGCGATCCACAACTTGAGCGGGCGGCCGGCGGCGAAATTCGTCGCCGTGCATTGTGCGGCGCTCTCCGCGCAGTTGCTCGAGAGCGAGCTGTTCGGCCACGAGCGCGGCGCTTTCACCGGCGCGATGGAGCGGCGCATCGGGCGGTTTGAGCAGGCGAATGGCGGCACGCTTTTCCTCGACGAGATCGGCGAGATCGACGCGAACACGCAGGTGAAAATCCTGCGCGTGCTCGGCGAGGATCGCTCCTTCGAGCGCGTTGGCGGGAACGCGCCGATCAACGTCGATGTCCGCCTCGTCGCCGCCACGAACAAGAACCTCGCGAAGCTGGTCGAGGAGGGGAAATTCCGCGACGACCTGTTTTACCGGCTGAACGTGGTGCAGCTCACGATGCCGCCGCTGCGCCAGCGGAAGGAAGACCTCCCGCTGCTCGTCCACGCGTTTTTGAAAAGCCTCGCCAAAGACAATGACCGCCCCGAGCGGGATCTCACCTCCGAGGCGATGAACAGCATCCTCGTCTACGACTGGCCGGGCAATGTGCGCGAGCTGCGCGCCGCCATCGAGCACGGCATTGTCATGGCGAGCGGCGCAAAGATCACGCTGCGCGACCTGCCCGCCGCCGTGCGCGAGGGCGGGAAAAACGGCGGCGGATATTCCACGCGGGCGATCAGCTCAGGCGGCGGGCATCTCAATATCCACGCCACCGAGCACCGCCTCATCCGCAAAGCGCTCGAGGAGACCGGGGGGAACATCACGCGCGCCGCGAAGCAGCTCGGCATCAGCCGCCGGACCTTGCATCGAAAGGTGAAAGAACTCGGCACGCCGGAGTCTTGAACAAGGTGGCGAACCTTGTGCTAAATCCGGTGGGCCATCGGCCCAAAATCCCATAGCCCAGGGCAACGCCCTGGGGGGGATGGCAGAGGGCCGCGCCCTGAAAGGGAGCGATAGATCGTGTGTCGCCCTTACAGGGCTCGATTTCCACGACGCTGTTCCAGGGCGTTGCCCTGGGCTATGGGATTTCCGCACCTTTGGTGCTTCGAAACCACGTATCAAAACGACGCACCGCCCGGGATCGCACCCACGCCGGGCTTCCGATCTCTCAACCATCAACTCTCAACGACCGCTCCACTCGGCTCCCGATCCCAGTGAAGATCTCCCACGCGATCGTCCCCGCTTTCTCAGCCAGCTCAGCCGCGAGGATTTCCTCCGCGCCCTGCCGACCGATCAGGACGACCTCGTCACCCGCCCCGACCTCCAGCAGTGCCGTCACATCGGCCATGATTTGATCCATCGTTACGCGCCCGAGCACCGGGCAGCGGCGGCCGCCGATGAGCACATCGGCCCCGGCGCCCGAGAGATGCCGCGGATAGCCGTCGGCATACCCGAGCGCGATGGTCGCGACGCGCATCGGCCTCGGCGTGATGAACGTCCGCCCATAGCTCACCCCGCGTCCCGCCCCCAGCTCGCGCACGAGCGTCACGCGAGAGATGAGCGCTAGCACCGGCTGAAGACGTTTTTGAAAATCGGGGATCGGTGAGCTGCCGTAGAGCATGAGCCCGGCGCGCGCCATCGTCCCGGCGTGGGAGGAAAAACGAATGATCCCCGCGCTATTGAGCGTGTGGATCGCCGGCGCGCCGAGCTCCGCCGCCAGCCGGCCAAAACGCGCGAGCTGTTCCGCGGTGAAACTTTCGTCCTCATCCGCCACCGGCAGATGCGATGCCACCCCTGCGACTTCGATCCCTGGGAGTGCCGCGATTTCCCGCGCCGCCGCGACCGCCTCCTCCTCCCAAATCCCGATGCGCCCCATGCCCGTATCGAGCGCGAGATGAATCCGCGCGCCGCCCAGCGCCGAGTATCCGCGCGCCTCCTCCACCGACGACACCGCCGGGATGAACCCCGCCCGCACGATCTCCCCGCGTTCCTCCGCCAGCGCCGGGCCGAGGATGAAGATCGGCGTCTCCGCATCGACCTCGCGCACGCCGAGCGCCTCGCGCACGCCGAGCGCCTCGCGCACATTGGCGACGCCGAACATTTCCACGCCCCGCAGCGCCCGCACCACCTCGCGCATGCCGTGGCCGTAGGCGTTCGCTTTTACGACCGCCATCACGCCCGCCCGTGGGCCGAGGCACTCGCGGACGACGCCGAGATTATGCCGCAGCGCTCCGAGATCGATCTCCGCCCAGCAACGGCGCGCGCTCATCCGGATCGCCGCCTCACCCCAGAGTCGCTTCCCTCTCCACGAGTGTCTTTAGGTTTTCCAGACCCGCGCTGAAATCCCGCCCGATCATCGCCATCATCACCAGGTCGAGATAGCGCCGATACGGATTGTGCGGCGCGTCCCAACTGCACACCCACGTCACCCGCGTCCCCATCATCACCGGCTCCAGCGCGACCACGCCCTCCATCGTGTACTTTCCGCCCGCGAACGCCGCCGTGTAGGCGAGCCGCTCCTCCGGCACACTTTGCGTGATGCGCAGCGAGCCATCCATGCGGCGCGAGGCCCAGTGCTGCGTCGCCCCCACGCCGTGCGACGGACCGTCGTAGGCGAAGTGGATTTCCTCCCGGCGCGCCCAAGCCGTCCAGCGCGGCCATTCGCGGAGATCTTCGAGCAAAGCAAACACTTGGCGCGGGTTCGCGCGGATCGTGATGCGGCGGGCGACCCGCGGCCGTCTCCGCAGGAAAAACGGGAAAACGATCAGAAACCCGGCAGCGAGCAGGAGCGGAAGAGGAGCGCGTTTCATGGCGGAATTGATCTCTGGCGAAAACGCCGCTACATCACAAGCCGCAAGACCTTTCCCGCGATTTTCCATGAAAACACTCGTCCTCCTCGTCCTCACGATTTTCACCATCGGCCACGTCTTCCAGGCCGGTGCGGCCCCGGAAAGGCGGGCGACCGCCGTGGATGCGACAGCCACGCCGAGACCGACTCCGACGCCGAAGCGCGGCTTGTTCGAGCGCATTTTCATGCCGGAGAAGCGCCCGATCCCCACGGCCACGCCAAAGCCCGTGGAGACCCCGAAGCCCAAGCCACGCCGCACTCCAAAGCCCACGCCGACACCCGAGGAAAAAGAAACCCCGCAACCAAAGCGGACACCGAAGGCAAAGGAGACACCCGAGGAGAAAGAAACTCCCCAGCCAAAAGCGACGCCCAAGCCCAAGGAAAAACCGGAGCCCACTCCTAAAGACGTCCCGACTCCCAAGCCCCCGAAACCGACTCCAACCCCGAAAGCCAAGCCGACACCCACCCCCGAGTCCGCCGTGACCGCGAAGCCGGCCCCGGTGGAAAAAATGACGAACGAAGCCGAGTTCGTTCCGCCCGCCGTCACACCCGCGCCCGCCGTCGTCGGCCCCGGCCCCGACGAGTACAAAGCCGAGCGCACGAAGTACCTCGAGACCCGGGAAAAGGCAGAGAAAGATACCGCCGTCGCCAAACTTCGCGAAGCCGCCGAGCTCGCCACCACGCCCGAGGCGATCCAACAGGCCGAGGCCGCCTATTACAAATCGCTCTTTGGAAAAATGCGGAAGCTCGAGCCGTCGATCAAAGCCCGGATCGACAGCATGGAAAAAGCGACCCTGAACCGCCTCGCCCCGCCGTCCGAATAAACGCTCCCCCAGCTGATCAAGCGCTCATCTCTCGCTTTCATCAGTTGGGTAATTCTCTTCGGCGTTCTGGATGCGCCAATCGAACCTCCTAAAAGTGATCGGTAACTCCTGATTGATACCTTCAGTTTAGAAAATCGCACCCCCACTCATGCAACCATCAGCTCTACGTATCGTCCCTCCCTTCATCGCCTGCCTCTGCGCCCTGCTCTGCCTCTGCGCGACCGTCGAGGCCGCGCCGCCGAGCGAGGCGCGTGTCCTCATCATCAGCATCGACGGACTCCGCCCCGATCTCCTCCTGCTCGCCGACACGACGCGCCTCCGCGCGCTCATCGCAAAAGGCGCGCACACCTTTTACGCGAACACGACCGACCACGCGGTCACGCTGCCGTCGCACACCAGCATGCTCACCGGCTTCGCGCCCGACGTGCATGGCGTCCACTGGAATGGCACCAACCCCGAACTCGGCTACCCAAAGAAGCCGACGATTTTAGAACTCGCCAAACAAGCCGGCTACACCACCGCCCTCGTCTCCGGAAAGGCAAAGTTCCTTACCCTGGCCGAACCAGGCACCGTCGACTTCGTCGCCATCTCGAATGAAGAAAAGGGCACCGATGCCGACACGGCAGCCGCCGCGATCGAGATCATCCGCGAGCACCAGCCGCAGGTGATGTTCCTCCACCTGCCCGAGGTCGATAGCGTCGGGCACAAAATGCAGTGGGGCTCGCCCGAGCAGTTGCAGGCCATCGTCGCCGCCGACCGGCAGGTCAGTGCCGTGCTCCTCGCGCTCGAGGCCGCAGGCGTGCTGGAGAAGACCGTCATATTTGTGACCGCCGACCACGGCGGAGCTGGCGGCAGCCACGGCGGAGTCGATCCGCGCAGCCGGCTCATTCCGTGGATCGTGAGCGGCCCCGGCATCCGCGCCGGATTCGACCTCACGCGCGACCGCGAACTGACGGTGAACATCGAAGACACCTTCGCCACGGCGGCAAAAATCCTGGGCATCCCGATCCCCGAGGGAGCGAAGGGCAAACCGGTCGCCGCCGCCTTCGCGCGCCAGAGAGATCAGGGCGCGCAGTCGCGATAGCGTCTTGAAGCGTGCCAATCTGCTGCCGCTTTCGGAAGGGGCCCCGGGTGCGGAGCTTGACGGTCGTCACGGGTGCTTCGCGCCTAACATCGCCGAGCCGTCCGCGCCGCGGGATCGTCACATCACCATCCCGCCATCGACCGTGAGGCACTGGCCGGTGATGTAGCCCGCCTCGGGGCTCGCGAGAAAGGCCACGGCGGCCGCGATGTCCGCGGGCTGGCCGAATTTTCCCATCGGCACACCGGCGATCACGGCAGTCTTGACCGCCTCGGGGAGGACGTCCGTCATGTCGGTCTGGATGAAGCCGGGAGCGACGGCGTTCACCGTGATACCGCGGCTGGCCAGCTCGCGGGCGAGCGACATGGTGAGGCCGAGCAAGCCGGCTTTGCTCGCGGCATAGTTCGCCTGGCCGGCATTCCCGACGAGGCCGCTGACGCTGCTGATGTTGATGATGCGCCCGCTGCGCTGCTTGATGAGCGGGCGCATGATCGCCTGCGTAAAGCTGAAGGCGCCCTTCAAATTCGTGTCGATGACCGTGTCCCAATCCGCCTCGGGCATGCGCATGCTGAGCCCGTCGCGGGTGAGGCCGGCGTTGTTCACGAGGATGTCGATGCGCGTAAAGTCGGCAAGGATCTGTGCGCCCAGCGCGGTGACAGCGGCGTGATCGGCGACATCCACGGCGTAGGCTCTGGCGGCGTCGGGGTGAGCCGCGTTGATTTCATCAGCGGTGCGCTGGGCGTTGGCTTCCGTGCGGCTCACGGCGGCGATTTGCGCGCCTTCAGCGGCGAGACGGACGGCGATGGCGTGGCCGATGCCGCGCCCGGCACCGGTGACGATGGCGACTTGATTTTGGAGTCTCATGGGCCGGCGAGGGTGCGGGGAGAGCCCTGTTTTGTCCGCTAAAAAAGCGCAGCTTTCGGCGCGAAAATTTGCGCGTTTCTAGCTGCTACTTACACCTCACCACGCATCGTGAGCGCTCTCGACGACCACTGGCAACAAGCCGCAGCCGAAGCCGCAGCAGGCAAAAGGGCACGGCTCGTCAGGCTCGTGAC
>PPFU01000713.1_pt1 | contig 11422 bp, 15 predicted proteins | sample 1535991 | NCBI WGS metagenome assembly PPFU01 (sample SAMN04901290, study PRJNA319586) | Hypolithon metagenome, whole genome shotgun sequencing project. | isolation source: Antarctic Hypolithon | place: Antarctica: Miers Valley | collected 2014 | reverse complement strand
GTTGGCCGAGCGGATTAGGCAGCGAACTCATAATTCGCCCCAGGCAGGTTCAACTCCTGCACCCTGGATTATTGGGCTAGCTTCAGCTAATCAATTATAGAAACCGAATAAAAACCGAATAAAAACCGAAAAGGGTATGCATGATCCCACGCATACCCTTTTTAAGGGCTGTTTGTTTAAAGAGGCAAGCTTTGCTTTAGCCGTGCGTACTAACCATGCATACTAACGGCGAGGCAACGGCTCAAAGTTGAGTTCGCTGCCGACGACTCGGCTGTTGAGCTGTGAAGTGGGCAGAAGCTGCACTGAAGTAGTGTAAGGATTGGGCAAATCAGGCACGCGGATAGTGGCTGTACTCTGAGCCTGCAATACCAGCAGCTCTTGATAGGCTTCAGAAAGAGCGGCTGCGTCCCGATTAATTCGCTGGTCTGGGAATCCGCCTAAGCCCGTAATGAACCGAATTTGGCTAAAGGCAGATCGGTTGCGGTAGTAGTCGCCTGCGCGCTGTTCGCTGATGTTTTCTACCGCGTCTAAAACGGTTTCTTGAGCGCTAGCAGCAGAGGCTGAGACGGCTGAAACTGTGGCTGTAGCGACGATGACGCCTGCTATTGTGAGGAACGTGCCCAATGTTGTGTCCTTGAATCCAATGGCCATAATAATTGTTTCCCTCAGGATTAGCTTGCGAATATTTTCCTCAAGGATACCCATGAGCGAGCATGATCTTAATGGCTTGGGTTGTGTAAATGCCGATACACTAATCAGGCCTTTTATCTTCGTTGCTTGCCACGCTATGCCTATCTCTCTGATCGATCTGCCTACTGCGGATTTAGCTGTAGTCCGCTCAGCTCTCCTCGATTTAATCTGTGAGGTGGCTTACAAAGAAGGCGACTTTACCCTGTCTTCTGGTCAGAAAAGCACTTACTACATCAACGGTAAGCAGGTAACGTTACATACAGAAGGTGCGTTGATGGTCGCCCGCCTTTTATTAGATATGTTGCCAACAGGCACGGTGGGTGTGGGCGGTTTGACATTGGGTGCCGACCCTATGGTGAGCGCAGTTAGTATCGTTGGCGCGTATGAAAACAAGCCGGTAACGCCGCTAATTATTCGGAAGGAAGCCAAAGGACATGGTACTCGTGCCTACATTGAAGGGCCAGAATTGCCTAAAGGCAGCGCGGTGACCATTCTAGAAGATGTCGTGACGACTGGAGCCTCGGCTATGAAGGCGGTAGAGCGACTGCGAGAGGCAGGCTATGAGGTGAATGATATTTTGGCTTTAGTGGATCGGCAGCAGGGAGGTCAGGTGCTTTATGAGAAAGAGGGCCTGAATTTTCAACCCATTTTTACGATTGAGGAATTGCAGGCCCATTACAAACGTGGGTTGTGATTTTTGAGGATTTATCGAGCCAAAACCCGGCTAGCTTTGGCGGGCTGCATCGATTCAACCAAGCTGCGGACGACCGCGACCATGGCAAGCGGGTCATTCAGCTTGTTCACCGCTGAGCCAACGCCGACGCCTGCGGCACCTGCGGCGATCGCCATCGGTGCAGTCACGTCTGAAAGGCCAGAAGCGCAGAGAACAGGAACCAATACCGCATGAGAGATAGCGTGAGCTGCGGCTAGCGTGGGAGCTGCTTTTTCGATTAGGCCTAAAACACCGCCATGAGCAGGTGCGCTGCTGGTGCCGCCTTCGGTTTGAATAATGTCGGCTCCAGCAGCTACAAGCGCTTCGGCAAGCTGTACCTGGGCGTCGAGAGCAAGGATGTGGGGAACGGTGACCGATAGGGTGATGTGGGGGAAGCGCGATCGCGTCTCTTTCGTCAGCGCTAGTACCTCTGGCCCTTCAAACCGTCTGCCTTTTGCATAAAAAGCGTCAAAGTTGCCAATTTCAAGCAGGTCAGCCCCGGCTTCTACCGCGCCGACAAACTGCTTAGGCTCAACTGACGACACGCAAATGGGCAGATCTATCAGGCTGCGCACGAGGCGAACTAGGTCAGCATCAGCGGCGATATCAACAAAGGTCGCGCCGCCTTGCTGAGCGGCTTTAACCACATCGGCAACGTTTTTAGCGTCTAAATTAGTGAGTCCGCTGATAATTTTGAGGGCGCGAGCGTTTTCAAAAGCTTGCTGTAAGGCGGCTTGCTGGTTAGAAAGAGTCATACAAGGTTCTAAGGGTTGGCTTACAGTTAATATTCTGCCAGAGATTTTGCCCTAGAGCTTTGCCCCAGAGATTGGCCAGAAATTTTCTGGTTTCGCCCTCTTGTCACGGCTTAGGTGGCGTAGTATCATCAGAGATCTGCGAAACTTACAAAACAAAATCATGCCGAAGCTCAAGACCCGCCGCTCCGCCGCCAAGCGATTTCGCCGCAGTGGAAGTGGCAAAATCATGCGCCGCAAAGCTTATAAGAACCACCTCTTAGAGCACAAAAGTCAGGATCTTAAGCGCAAGCTCTCAAAAATGACGGCGGTACATGAAACCGATGCGCGTAATGTAGAACTGATGATGCCTTATTTGTAGAGATTTCAACGTCTTTTCAATAGCTTCCTTATCAATTAAGCTGGCGCATCAAAAAAAGTAAACAAATAGGAAAAACTAGACCATGGCACGTGTTAAGCGCGGTAATGTAGCTCGCAAACGCCGCAAGAAAGTTCTTAAACTGGCTAAAGGCTTCCGGGGTTCTCACTCTAAGCTGTTCCGGACTGCTAATCAGCAGGTAATGAAGGCATTACGCAATGCCTATCGCGATCGCCGCCGTCGCAAGCGCGATTTTCGTCGCTTATGGATTGCTCGAATCAACGCCGCTGCTCGCCTCAATGGCACAACCTACAGCCGACTAATCGGCGACTTGAAGACCTCTAATATCGAGATCAACCGCAAGATGCTAGCTCAGCTAGCGGTGTTAGCACCTGAGAGCTTTACTAAAATTGTTGAGCAGGCTAGCAGCAAGTAACGTTTGTATCATCAGCTAACAAGCTGCACGCTAATGAATAGCTTGCTAAAGCTAAACCTAGCAGTTTTATCAGTGACTTTAATGGGGGCAGCGCAGTGGTTACTGCCGTCCCCATTTTTACGTAAGCCTTGGCAGGAGACTGTACATAGCGCTGCCGCTGCCGCTGAGCTATCAGAAGTTCGCGATCGCGGCTACATCACTATCGCCGTTAAAAACAACCGCGCCCCACTAGGCTTTATCGACGCAACGGGCGAGCTGAATGGGTTTGAAATAGACATCGCTCATCGTTTGGCTGAAGAGCTATTAGGCGATAGTTCAGCCGTGAGATTTGTGCCCGTTAGCAATGTAGACAGGCTGAACATTGTGTTGACAGATCGCGTTGATATTGCGATCGCCGGCATCACCCTAACCGAGCCCCGCCGTCGCATTATCAGCTTCAGCGATCCTTACTATCTAGACGGTACTGCTTTTATCACTCAAAACTCAGACATTCAGAATCTCAATGGCCTGCGGACGGGTACTATCGCCCTGCTAGATCGCTCTAGTAGTGTGCCTCACGTCAAATTCATTCTGCCGGGGGCGAAGCTTGTAGGCGTGAGTTCGTATGCAGAGGGACGCGACCTGCTCGCCAGCGGTAGGGTCGATGCGTTTGCAGGCGATGCCTCAGTGCTAGCCGGTTGGAGCCTAGAATCTGGAGCGGAAGGCTATCGGATACTGCCTAATATTTTATCGGCAGATCCTTTGGCGATCGCTATTCCAAAGGGAACCCAGTACGACCCCTTGCGAACCGAAATCAACCAAGCAGTGCGCCGCTGGTATGCAGAAGGCTGGCTACAAGCGCGAGCCGTTTACTGGGGACTTCCCGCCGAATCGTCACAGCTTCTAGACCTTCAGTCACGATGATTCGTTTTGTGAGCACTGCCCAACGCTTCGTTAAAGCTTCGGTGTGTTGCTATAAAATAGGACTAGCGTAGAAAAATAGAGAATCAACGGCTGATATGGAAAATGGCAACTATCTGGTTGTTTATTTAGGAATTTTGCTGGCGCTCCTGAGCGTAGCGGCCTTTTTTGTAATCAGGCAGGTATGGGTAACTCGCCGAGTAGAGCTAACCCTGTCTGACTTGCAGGGGAAGCTGACGAAGCAAAAAGGGAGCGCCGTAGAGTATTACGAGCTAGGCAGCATTCTGCTAGATAAAAAGCTGTATGCCCAAGCGACTATCTACTTAAAAAAGGCGCTCAAGGAGCTATCAAAAGACGAAGAAGAGAATGCTGTGCTGGTGCATAACGCCCTGGGATATTCTTACTTTGCCCAAGATCAGTTTGATCTGGCAATTCGTCAATACAACGAAGCGCTAAAAATTAGCCCTGGCTACGTGACAGCGCTTAATAACCTGGCGCATTCCTACGAGCGTAAGCAGCTCATGCCTCAGGCGCTAGAAACCTACGAACAGTCACTGGTAGCTGAGCCCAACAACGAAACGGCTAAGCGGCGGGCGGCGGCTTTGCGTAAGCGCGGTATCAAGGTTGCTTCTTCAGTCGGAGGCTGAATTTGCAAGACTCACTTCAGGGATTTGACACAAAACTTGAATGATGATGAGCGCGTTAGGACGCAGGCCAGAGGGCAGATTAGAACCCAGTGGCTGTCACTGCTGGAATGCCATCAGGCGATCGCCATCATTCGCGCGCCGACGGCAGAAGTTGGCCTTGCAATGGCTAAAGCTGCTGCTGCTGGAGGCTTTTACCTAATCGAGGTAGCCTGGAACAACCGCCAGCCTGCTGAGCTGATGAGTGCGATTCGTCAGGCTTTGCCTGATCGCGTAGTGGGCGTTGGGACGGTGCTGAACTTGGCTGACTTGCGTGGGGCGATCGCAGCCAAAGCCCAATTTTGCTTCACGCCCCATACCGATCGCGAGCTAATTTCACTCGCCCAAGCCCATCAGCTCCCGATTATTCCAGGCGCAATGACACCGACTGAAATCATCACAGCTTGGCGATTAGGCGCATCGAGTGTCAAAGTTTTTCCGATCTCAGCGCTGGGCAACGATACCTATATTCGGAGCATTCTAGGGCCACTCGGGCCGATTCCTTTAGTTCCGACCGGTGGGGTGACCAGTGAAAGTGCGCTTAAGCTGATTGAGGCAGGAGCTGTTGCGGTCGGGCTTTCTACGGCTTTGTTTCCTAAGGCAGAAGTCGCGTCAGGGAACTGGGCCGCGATTGAGGCGCGATCACGTTACCTGCTAGCACTACTCGCCAATCAGGCCGGTGCTTAGCTGCCAAGCTTGAAAGCTTCGACAAACAGGCCGTAGATCAGGCCAAGCTTAAAGGCATTGAGTGATTCTGCCAGGGTGGAGCGTGCGCGCATCGGCCCAGGATCTATGCCAGCGACTGCGATCGCATTCTGGACAGGCGGCAACCCCGTAGCCTGACTGGTTCGCTCCCTAATTCGCTCCCTTTGCTGCCGAGGGGTAAAGCGATAGTACAGCCAGCTAATAAATTCTACGGTCAGAACTAGAACGGCAGCTACCGTCACATCTAGCTGAGCCGCCTGCCCAGCGGTAGCCGAAACCGCCGTTGCAAAGAAATTCCCAAACAGCAAGCTAATTAAAATAATTGACAGTCGTCGCCAAGGGTTAAACACCCACTGCCTAAAGCGGAGAACAACTTGATTTAAAAGCGTGTTGAGTCTAGTCCTTTGCATAGGTGTTGCGGTGTGCGATGTCAGCTCAATCACTGTTACACTACCGCACTTCTCCCGATGCCATTCAACGAAGTGTCACAGCTTTCCCTATGGGCACAGGTCGCCCCAAGATACGATTTAGCTATAAATAGGCATCAAATATACAGAAAAACGGCTCTGTACAAGGTGCGTTTTTACAGCTTTTAAAAAGGATTAACATGCGACGCTCCTCTCCTCTGTTCCTGGCTTTGATCACTGCGTTATCTATTGGCTCTGTCGGCGCTATGGGTTCGGCAGCGCAAGCACAATCAACCACTCGTACCCCTTTAGCGGCTCCAGTAGAGCTGACGGGTGTGACCGGGGGCCGTGAAGCTTCGGCTTGCGGCAATATCAATACCGCCGCAGGACAGGTGGTTCAAGTCACTGAAGCGTTTGCCTCGTTAAACTTTAAAGTGCAAAGCACGGGCGACTACACTTTGCTAATTAAAGGCCCGGATGGATTTAGCGAATGCGTGTTTGCTCACAACTACGATGGCGGGGTAATCCAATCACCTGGGCTGCTTAACCAGGGCAGCTATCAAATTTATGTGGGCGATCGCCGAGGCGACAGTCATCCTTACACCCTGTCTATTACTCAATAATCCGCTAGCCACTCCGTAAAAAATGCGAAAAGCACAGGAAAGGTTTCCTGTGCTTTTTTGCGTGAGGGCGACCACAAGGGTTAGCCCCTGCGGAATTATCGTTTAGCTGTCGGCTTCAGGGAGGCGCTGTACTTCTACGTCGATGGTTGTAGCTGACGTATCTGAAAGATTTTCTGACAGATTTACGGTGTTGCTCTGAACATCGACTGCCTGAATATCGATAATGCCTTCAGCGGCGAAACGCTCAAAGCCTTCAGAGGTTACCGATAGCTCTGTGCCACAGTTAGGGCAGGGCATTTTTGAATTTTTTAATCCTGCCAGTGACTGCTCACACACCGGACAGTTGCCATTAACTAAGTTGCGCCTTATCCAAAACTGAAGGGCTAAAAACGCCAGCACAGGGGCCAGAAAAATAAAGAGTATTAAGGCAAAGGTAACCTTGAGAATGCTACCAATGCCAATGGCACCTATCAGCCAAAGCGCGACCAGGATGAAGAGCCAGCAGCCAAGGCTCGGAAAGCGAACCTGTAGTTGATTAAAGTTTTGATTCACTGTGGTATTACTCCCAAGTGAGGAATCGTTCGAATGACTATGTATCCTCTATCGTAGTGCGAAGGTTTGCTGGCGCAAAGCTGGCAAACCGTACCCCTCCTATCATTTGTTTACAATCGCCTGCTGATACCTAGATCAAGCCTAAAAGCTCACCCAAACGGCTAGTTAAGGCTGGAGCGCTGAAACTTGCAAGCGTCTCCTGTCTCAGCCATTCGCGATCGCAGCGACGGTCTTTACCACTCAAGGCTTCAATGCAGGCGCTCGTCACCGCATCTGGATCACGATACGGCACCTGCCAGCCGACCCGTCCATCTTGCAAAGGATCGGCAGAGCCGTCATCATCTCCTGCGATCACAGGAACCCCGCAAGCCATCGCTTCTAAATAGACAATGCCAAAGCCCTCTTTTGAAGGCATGACGTATGCGTCAGCCAGCCGGTAGTGGTCTATCAGCTCTTCATCCGGCACAAATCCGGCAAAAACAACCCGATCGGCAACGCCTAAATCAGTTGCTAGCTGAGCGAGACGAGGCTGGTCATCCCCTCGGCCAATGACCAAATACTTCACATTGGCAAAGGCCCTAGCAATCTTAGGCAAAGCTCGCATAGTGACATCTACCCCTTTGTAAATGTCACCTGCCCAAAGCCGAGCGACCGTCGTGAGCACAACCGCATCTTGCAACTGATAGCGCTCAATGAGTTCTGGGGGAGCTTCGCCAGGTGTAAAAATACTGCCATCGACTACGCAAGGAAGCATGTCGAATTTTTCTTTGGGAATTTGGTTGGCGGCATGAGCCAGGTCGCGGCTATAGCGACTACAGGCCCATATCCGCGAAGCAGCGGCCAGTGATTTTTTTTCTGACTCAGGCAGCTCGTACCAGACCTCTTTGCCATAGGTCAGTACGGTGTAAGGGATCTTTAAGGTGCGGCATAGCTGGCTAACCATGACGGCCAGGTTAACGTGTCCGCAAAAGACATGGTCGGGACGGGTGCGAACGAGATAAGCCGCCAGCGCCAGGGTCAGACGAACGCGATCCACCGATGGGCGCGAGCTTTTGAAGTAGTGATACTTGAGGCTACCGCCTTTCAAGGGGTGATCCATTTCAGGATCTCTGAGTATAAATACGTCGGCGCTCATAGAGGCTGCGTCTGAAGCGGCTAGCTGATCATAAGCTCCTAAAATGTCCTGAATATAAGATTGAATTCCCCCTTCACAGCTAAAGACTTCCAAAAAGACAAATGCGTGTTTCATATTATGTTGTTCCTACAGGCGCTATATTACCGGCTTTTAGTCGGCTGAGGTCAACCTGCACCATTTTTTCTACTAGCTGCTCAAAGCTTACCTGCGGCTCCCAACCCAGGTTTTGTTTAGCCTTGGTCGGATCAGCAACTAGCTCGAAGTGCTCATCTTCTCGAATGAGCCCGATGTCGGTTTCTACGTACTTTTGCCAGTCTAAATCCACGCAGCTAAAAGCGGCAGCTACTAAATCGCGAACGGTGTGGAGAACACCCGTGCCGATGACGTAGTCTTCAGGGGTGTCGGCTTGCAGCATTCGCCACATAGCCTCTACATGGTCGCCAGCAAAGCCCCAGTCGCGTTTGGCGTTGAGGTTGCCGATGGAGAGGCGATCGCGCAGCCCCAGCTTAATAGCTGCTGCCGCCAGAGAGATTTTGCGCGTGACAAACTGGGGCGGTCGGCGGGGTGATTCGTGGTTGTATAAGATGCCGCTACAGGCGAAGAGGTTGTAGCGATCGCGATGATGCACCATAGTCCAGTGCGCATGTAGCTTCGCAGCACCGTAAGGATTCTTAGGCCGAAAAGGCGTTTCTGTTGTTTGCGGCGCAGAATCAACATCGCCAAAAATTTCTGAAGAGCTAGCCTGATAGAACCGAGTAGACAGGCCCATCTCACGAGTCGCACTCAATAGGCGGGTCGCGGTACCCGTAACCAAATCAAGCGTCCCTAGCGGATCGTTCCACGACTGCGGCACGAAGCTAGGTGCGGCCAAGTTATAAATTTCGGTGGGCTGTAACTGCTCAACAGCTTGAGTCAGCGCTGCGGCATCGGTTAAATCTACAGAATAAATCTCTACTTGCCCAGCTAACTCATCTAGCTTAGCAACACTGCTTTGCCGCGATGGTGGAACAAGGCCAACTACGCGGTAGCCCTTGCTTAGCAGCAGGCAGCTCAGGTAGTAGCCATCCTGTCCGGTTATCCCTGTAATGAGTGCGGTTTTAGTCATGGGCCTTTTGAATACGCTCTTCGATTGCTAGCAACAAAACATCATGCTGCAACCATCGGTTCCTTTCGATCATCCGTCTGGCGAACGGTCACACGGTGCAGCCTGCCATCAAGGATTCACACAATCTTTGATGTCTTCACAATCCTTAGACAGTTACGCTGAATTTCACTTTCCACAGGTGCCCTATTTCCCGACTGGCTATCAGGTCGACCGACTCGTGAACTATCTGTAACAACGCAATCGTAGGTAACCTGGTCTGCTAATCTTCTGAGCAAAAACCAGCCGTAGCCGCTCTCGCGTAACGCACCGGGCTTGGGTTCTCTGAGACTATTAGGATCAAAGGGGTCGCCCTGGTCAAAAATACGAATCTCTACCTGTTCGGGCTGCACTATTAGCTCAATCTTAATTGGCGTACTGCTAGGAAGACCGCTGTGTGCATGCCGTACGGCGTTGGTGAAGCCTTCTGCGAGCGCCAAGTTGAGCTGATCAAACTGCTCGTTAATCCAGGGAGACCCTTCTGCCAAAAAAGATATCCGAGTTTGAAACCACTGCTGAACTACCGATAGCTCCTCTAAATGGCTGCTAACAGATAGATGAGCCTGTTTAATCATGTTGGCCTCAGGGCTTCTTTCGGCGGCGGCTTTAGCATCGAACCAACTCGGTGAGCGAACGCTTGAAGTGTTTTTTAGCCTTTTCAATCTATCATTGTGCTTCGGTCGCTCTATCACGTTCAAATCCTGATACTTTTGATGCTATCTCGCTCGCAGAACCCTGAGCTTTCCCGAAAGCTTTTAAAACTGAATTCATGACTTAGACTAACAAATCCGGGCTAAACATTAAGCCAAACGTAGCCTTCGGCTTTTTCGCTTATGCTGCCGATTGGTATCTCTTGACACTCAGGCAAATAACCAACACTAAAAGGCCCAGGTTCCTGAGAGCCTGGGCCTTTTACAATGAGCTATCCGACTTTTCCACTCTAGCGGAGGCTTGGACTAGAAAAGGCCCAGCGTTAGAGATGTGTCAATCGGGAAAGTAGCGCCGATACCCAGCCACAGGGTCGCTAGCGTACCAAATAAGAACACAGCAGTTGCAACCGGCCGGCGGAAAGGGTTCTGAAACTTGTTGACGTTCTCAATAAAGGGAACGAGAATCAGGCCCAAAGGAATGGCAGTCATCGCGGCAATGCCCAAAAGCTTGTTGGGTAACACCCGCAGCATTTGGAAGGTGGGGTACAAGTACCACTCAGGCAGAATCTCCAGCGGGGTTGCAAATGGATTTGCGGGCTCACCGACGAGAGCAGGATCGAGAACGGCTAGGCCTACGCAGCAGGCGATCGTGCCCATGATAACGATTGGGAAAACGTAGAGAAGATCGTTAGGCCAAGCGGGCTCACCGTAGTAGTTGTGCCCCATGCCTTTCTTAAGCTTCTCTCTCAGCATAGGATCGGTTAGATCTGGCTTCTTGAGAATTGACATAGATAAACTTCCTGAAAAATATAATGCCGACGAGTAACACACAGTTTAGCCTGAGCTGCCGCCTTCCCCACAGAGCCTGAAGAAGGATTATCTTGAAAGGGCCTATAAATGTTTGCGCAAGGCGGCCAAAGACGAACGAGCCTGCTCAGAGCTTACGATCAGGATTTACTCAAGATTTACAAGGGGCCGGAAATGCCTTGCTTGCGAATCATGATGAAGTGCAAAAGCATGAAGACTGCGATGAACCAGGGGAGCACAAAGGTGTGCAGGCTATAAAAGCGAGTCAGGGTTGCTTGACCTACACTTTCGCTACCCCGCATTAGCTCGACAATAGTGCCGCCAACAACCGGAATCGCACTGGGCACGCCCGATACAATTTTCACAGCCCAGTAGCCGACCTGATCCCAAGGTAGGGAATAGCCAGTCACACCAAAAGACACGGTGATAACGGCCAGGATAACGCCTGTTACCCAGGTCAACTCACGAGGCTTTTTGAAGCCGCCAGTGAGATACACGCGGAAGGTGTGCAGAATCATCACGAGCACCATCATGCTGGCCGACCAGCGATGGACAGAGCGGATGAGCCAACCGAAGTTAACGTCAGTCATCAGGTACTGAACGGATGCAAAGGCATCGGTCACAGTGGGCCTGTAATAGAAGGTCATTGCGAACCCAGTTGCGAACTGGATGATGAAGCAAACGAGGGTGATCCCTCCCAGGCAGTAGAAAATATTGACGTGGGGAGGAACGTACTTGCTAGAAATGTCATCGGCCAATGCCTGAATTTCTAACCGCTCATCAAACCACTTGTAGGGCTTTGAGTCAGTGACTTGCTTGGTAAACATGAAGCAAAAATTTGTGTTCTGAAGGGTTTGTAGCAATACTAAAA
>PPFU01005338.1_pt1 | contig 11425 bp, 8 predicted proteins | sample 1535991 | NCBI WGS metagenome assembly PPFU01 (sample SAMN04901290, study PRJNA319586) | Hypolithon metagenome, whole genome shotgun sequencing project. | isolation source: Antarctic Hypolithon | place: Antarctica: Miers Valley | collected 2014 | reverse complement strand
AATGCTCCGAAAGTAGTGCTAATCTCAATCCTGAGATCATCGCGACTCTTTTTTATAAACAAACTTAAAAAACCGACCACCTTATCAGCGAAACTTCCTGAAGTAAAACCTTTGATTTAACAGCCTGGCTAAGAAATAGCGCTATTGTGTGAGTCCAAACTCTGAAAAATGGAGTTTACCGCAAATTTGAGCTAGGCATCCGGTATTGAATGACGCTCGTGACATCAGGCGCTTGGCTTTGAGGATAAGCGACGCTCAGCCTCTTTAATTTATTGACAGGTCATTGATTGAGTGAAGGTAGTTGCGCTGACCAGCGCCAATGGCCAGCGCCAATGGGGTGAACCGTCAGAGCCAGGTAGCTTAGGAACCTTGCCGCTTTATGATGACTAGGCAAGTACGCTTTTATGCATCTCAAGTACGCTTTTACGCATCTTTAGAACTGTTGCAAACTGTAGAGGATTTTCTAGCATGGCAGACTCACCGATTTCTCCCATGGTGCTCGTAATTTTAGATGGATGGGGATGCGGAGAAGCCAACGAAGGCAACGCTATTAGTCTGGCTAACACGCCCGTAATGGACAGCCTGTGGGCGACCTATCCTCGCACTACCATCAACACCTCTGGAAAGGCCGTGGGCTTACCCAATGGTCAAATGGGTAATTCCGAAGTAGGCCATCTCAACATTGGCGCTGGCCGCGTAGTGCCGCAGGAGCTGGTCAGAATTTCAGATGCGGTTGAGAGTAAAAGCATTCAGGAAAACCCAGCCTTGCTAGAGGTGTGCCAAAAGGTTCGCTACGCGGGGAGCAAGCTTCACCTAGTTGGGCTGTGCTCTGACGGTGGGGTGCATTCGCATATTGACCATCTCATTGGGCTGCTAGAAATGGCCAAAGCCCAAGACATTTCACAAGTGTGCATTCACGTCATCACCGATGGGCGCGATACTAAGCCTAGTGATGGTGAGTTTTCAGTACAAAAGCTGCAAACTGCCGTAGATGAAATAGGAATCGGCAAGCTGGTTACGTTGAGCGGTCGGTACTATGCGATGGATCGTGACAATCGCTGGGATCGCATTGAGAAAGTGTACAGAGTCATGACCGAAGATATCACCGCAGAATCTTCAGAATCAGGCATGTCTGCGTTGGAAGCATTGAAGGCTTCTTACGAGGTTGGCGTCACCGATGAGTTTGTAGAGCCCATCCGGATAGCACCGGGCGCGGTTGAAGCGGGCGACGGGGTTATGTTTTTCAACTTCCGCCCAGACCGATCTCGGCAGCTTACTCAAGCTTTTGTTAAGCGTGAGTTTGAAGGGTTTGAGCGAGATCCGATTTTGCCGCTAAGCTTTGTGACGATGACTCAGTACGACCCATCTTTGCCGGTGAGCGTAGCGTTTGAGCCTCAGAGCCTAGATAATATTTTGGGTGAGGTAATTGCCAACAACGGGCTAAAGCAGTTCCGCACTGCTGAAACCGAAAAGTACGCGCATGTGACCTATTTTTTTAACGGTGGGCTAGAAGAGCCTTTAGCCGGCGAAGATCGCGAGATGGTGCCTAGCCCCATGGTTGCCACCTACGATAAAGACCCTGAAATGTCGGCAAAGAAGGTGACGGATTCGGCTATTCGAGCCTGCAATAAGCGGGAGTACTCGCTGATTGTCATAAACTATGCTAATCCAGATATGGTGGGCCATACGGGCAAAATAGACGCCACGATCACAGCCTTACAGGAAGTAGATCGCGAGCTGGGGCGGCTGCTTGGAGCAATTGGGCGTGTGGGTGGAACCGCGCTAGTTATTGCAGACCATGGCAATGCGGAATACATGCACGATGAGCAGGGCAAGCCTTGGACGGCGCACACTACGAACCCGGTGCCTTTTATTTTGGTTGAGGGTGAAGGGCTGAAGATTCCAGGCCATGGCACCGAGGTAGAACTGCGCGAAGGGGGCTGTTTGGCAGATGTTGCGCCGACTATTTTACAAATTCTGCGGCTGCCGATCCCACAGGAAATGAATGGGGTGTCGATGATTTTGGAGCCTGCGGCAGAATACAAGCCGAGCCGGTCGCCCGTAAAAGTATCATTACAGCGATAACCCCGGAGGGTGGGCAGCCGAGAAAACTCTCTGGACAAGCCAAACCCACCCGTTGCCCACCCTCCCGGATCGCATCCAATAAGTTAAAGTTAATTAAAAAGCATTTGTATTTTTGAGCTAACCCTAGCCCATCGCAGGATTTGTCATGATAGTCACGGTTATTCAAGTTGTCTGGGCGATCGCAGCCGTCGGCGTTTGCATCTTAGTATTGCTGCACAGCCCCAAAGGCGATGGGCTGGGGGCTTTGGGCGGCCAAGCTCAGCTCTTCACCAGTACTAAGAGCGCAGAAGACACGCTGAACCGGGCGACCTGGCTGCTAACGATTGTATTTATGGCGCTGACGGTTGTACTCAGCGGTGGCTGGCTAGATGCGATTGGGAAATAGTTAGGTAGCGGCGGGCACCCACGAGGGGAAGCCCACACGTGTTGGTTAGAGGTCGGTGACCTGGATGACCTTGACGGGCTGGGAGCCTTTGATAGGATTGATAGAAGGCTTTCCGGCTTCGGAGAGCGCCTGACGGGCTTTGTTGATGATGAGCTGCTCTTGAAGGGTGGGATGGGTGCGATCGCACAGCGCCCCCCCCACTTTTACATCAACCGCCACAACCGATTTATCTTCTAGCGTCAAAGGATTTTCTATCAGCGCATCCCGTAAGGTTTCGCCGTAATGCCTGAGCCCGGTTTTATCCATGCCGGTGAGCACACACATAAACTGCGCCCCGTCTCGATCACGGCTGTCGCAGTATAGCCAGGTATCGAGGGTGACGCTGCGACGGATGACGGCGGAGATCGCCACGTCAAGCTGAGCATTTTGCCGCTCATTGGTGACGACTTCGCCCATCGGATTCTGCCGCTGAGCATCTACAATGAGCATTCCGATGGCGTCAAACTGAGGATTACCGGGCTGTAGCTTCATTTGCTTGATTAGTGCGGCGAGCGTTTGGGGTAAAACCCGAGCGTCGAGCATTCCGGTGTTAGCGTCAGTCATATTTAAGGCGCGCAGAAGGTTTTCATGGCTCTGCCGCAGCCTTTCTGCATTGCTGACTTCGTTGCCAATGCGGCGATCGCGCTCAGAGAGCTGCCCTTCTAAATCCGTCGCCTGCCGGTTGGCCCGCGATATTCGCCAGCCCCGCTTCAGCAAAGCGGGGAGGACAACTAACATGCCGATAAGAATGCCGATTGCCAGCGTAAAGAGCAGCACAATCGCCAGAGAAGAGTCTTGGGAACTCCAAAATAGCAGGTCGACGGTGACCCGCTGATTATTGAGAAGGGCAAAGGCGATCGCAAAAAAAACAATCACAATCGCGGCGATAATTAAAAACGGCATTGTAGGAGTCCTCAAATATACAAGAGTGACCCCTTTAGACTAGCGGAAATCAGTATGCGTGAAACGTTCCTAAAGGGCCATCATCACCTGTGGAAGCAGAGAAGGGGGAACGCGATTTAGGGCAGACTGCTGACCTTCTATCCCTAGTTTGTCGTAGTGGAGCTTGACGTTTGCCACCACTGCGGCAAATCGGCCCGGATAAGCAGGCGAATCCATCGGCAGGTCTTCGACTGCTTTGATGTAGCTATAGAGAGACTTTTGCAGGCTCTCGCCAACCTCTACGAGCGAAGGCGCTGTCTCAATTGTTTGCGCATGGACATCCCCCAGGCAGTGATAGATGGCAGCACTGTCCATGGCGTTCAAAGTGCCCGACGTTTTGTTGATGTTGAGGGCCGCTTCAAAAGCCGTGATGGCGTTCTTCTGGTAGCGGCTCTTTTGGACGATGTCTCCTTGGGTGTGCTTCGATAAATCCCAGTAGGCCAGCGCCAAATTGTTATAGGAAATCGCACAGGCCGCTGGATCAACCTTGGGGGTGCGATAGTTGAGTGCGTCACGGTAGGCGGCGATCGCATGTTTAAGCAAAAATTCAGGTCGCTCGTACTTAGCAAGGCTCCAGTAGGTAATGCCTAGATTGTTTTGAACCGCAGCGTAGTCCAGCGGCTTTTGGTCGGGCCGGTAGCCTAACAAAGCCTCGTTGTAAGCGGCGATCGCATGGTGCAAATAAGCCGCCGCCGAATCGTAGTGAGAAAGCTTCCAAAACACCGAGCCCAGGCTATTTTGCAGCGTCGCATACTCTTCGGGGTTGTGCTCCAAAGAGGCCAACGGCATCGCCCGGTTGTAGGTCTCTACCGCCTTCTTTAAGTGTTCTAGCGGCTCTTCAAAGGTCGCCAGCACGGTGTAAACCGCTCCCATATTGCTATATAACTGACCGATGATGTCAGGCTGAGACTCAAGTGCATAGTTTCCCAGAGCAGCCTGACCCTTTTCGAGCGCCTCCTGATACAGGCTAATACTACGATTCATAGAATCGATAGCCTGCTGATGATCAGTTTGCTGCTGCGCTTTTAGCCAGTAAAGCGTACCTAAATCATTGAGGCCCGTTACCCAATCAAGGTGGGGCTCTATCAACAGGCTCAGCCCGCTTTCATAGGCGGCGATCGCCGGTTCAATCACGTCTAAGCTGCGCTCTCCCGCTTCTATTCGGTTGCGGTAGCTGAGCCCAATGGCAAAATAGCTAGCAGCCTGTTGAATGCTATCCTCATCTACTGCTGGCTCTGATTTGGCCTCTAAGTTTGCCTCTGGGTTTGTCTCTGAACTTTCAGCCTGAGGCGGCGTCACCGCTGGTGCAATCGGCTGCTCTGGCTGTAGCAGCTCTGGTCGTAGCAGCTCAAGGTCTATCGGATGAACTTGAATACGCTCGTCTTCAACCGGAACGCTTCGAACTGGCTCGCTTTGAACTGGCTCACTTCGAACTGGCTCACCCTGAACCGGCTCATTTCGAACTAGCTCAACCAGTTCTCTCATGAGGGCATCAGAGGCATCAGCAGATGGCTCAGCAGCAGAATCTGCGCCGTTCGAGCTATCTACAAAATCATCCCAATCTAAAGACGCAAACTCGCTTTCATCCACCGTCAGGTCATCTGCATCAACTTCTGCGGAGCCTTCCGCAGCTATTGGTGCCGCCTGAAGATCCGCCTGAAGATTCGCCTGAGTAGCTGAGGGGGCGACGTTAACACCCTGCATGACAACAGAGCGTAGCCCGCCTAGGGAGAAAATATTCTGTAAGACATCGCCTGAAAAGAAATGGGCCTCTAAACCACCGTCTTCTGAATCACCGTCTTCTAAGTCATCGTCTTCTGAGCTACTCTCTAAAGCATTGCTATGAGGGCTATCCTCGCCATGCGGGCCATCCTCGAATTCATCGTCTAGCAGCTCCAACAGCAATTCGTTGTCGTCTATATCATCGTCCAATAGCTCAGGCGGCACTTCACCGATATGAATATCTTGAGTAATCTCCGAAACCTGCATAGCAAATGAATAGTCATCTGCCTCTGAAGGATCGCTCTCTGCACCAGCGGGTTCTTCTAATAGCGTCTCTAGCTCAAAATCATAGGTGAAGTCTTCTGAGATCTTTTCTGGCACATCTTCTGGCATATCTAAAGGGCCTTCGGCTGAATGATTGCCTGAACTATTACCTGGGATATTACCTGAGCCGTTGCTAGCGTTTTCACCGTAAAGGCCACCCGCCAAATGCTGCTCAGCGACAGGTAGCAAAAGTTCGCTATCAGCCGCTTTGTACTGCTTAGCAGACCCGTTTTGGTAAACAGGCCCGTTTAGACGAGTCGGCTCGGTTTGAGTGGCAGACGGCTGTTCGCCTTTACTATTAGCTGCTTGCGACTCATTGGCCGACGCTGCTAGGGCTAGTGGAAAATCTGAGTGCTGCGGATCTTGGTGCTGCGGATCTTGGCTAGCTGACGTCGGCGTCGGGTCGCTCACAAACTCAAAAACGCCACTGCGCCAGTTCCAAAAGGTTGGAGCTGACTGTTGAATGGTGCCTAGCCAGGGCCAGGGTAGCCATATCAGCAGGCTAGTGTCGAGCCGGGGGAGCAGCGCCTCTATTTTTTCGAGCGATCGCAAAAAGTAGTTCTGAGCGATCGCAGGCTGATGGATCATTTGCTCAATGCCAAGCATCTGCACGGCGGGCAAAGTGCCCTTTGAAAGCATGGTTTGACGAACCCACTGGGCTACCTGCTGCGGTAAGTTACCCTCCTCGGCATCAAACGTCAGGCACTCTAAGCCAAGCGCGCCCGTCGGGGCTTGGGCCAAATCCTTTTCGAGCTGCGCAGCTAGCAAGCTCTGCATTCTAACGTCGTCACATACGGCAATTAGAAGCTGACGGCGTAAGTTAAGGCTCATTGAAGATTTTAGAGCTTGATAGGCCTGCTGATTGACCCCTAAAAGCTGACGAGATTTTGGCTGAATTGCGACCATGAGCGCTGCCTGGCAAATGCAAGAAGAGTGGAAAAGTGAAGGTAAGCCGTAACCGGAATTATGGGGAAATTTTCAAAAAGTGACGAAGGGATCTATATTCTCTACCCATGAATCTCTTCTAGGTGTGGCAGTCAATTCAGGAATAATTTGAGGCTCCGCTGAAACTGCTATGCTGAAGGCCTACATCTAGCAACATAGCCCTAAAGTACAAAGTAGACACGGCAACACAAAGGCGGCCTTAAGCAGCGCAATTAAAGATTCGGTTCTCAGCGGGTCGATCCCCAAGTGGCTACCGCTTTGTTTCTACCACCTTTCTACCGCCAGCAGCAGACAAACCACCAAATTTGTCGCTTTCGTTCATTCTTCTGGCTATGCTTTTTGTAATTGCTACTAACAGCTCCAATACAGCTCTAATATGGTTATCCTCCACAGTCCACAAAAAGAGTCGCCCGTTGAGACCTTTAGTAAAACTGGCCCACACAAGGATCGCCAGAGTGTCCCCCAGGCTGGCAATGGCAATCTGACTGTGCTAGCTGGCCCGAGTGGCGTGGGCAAGGGCACGTTGCTGGGCCGATTACTTAAGCGTCACCCCAATATTCAGGTTTCGGTATCGGCGACTACTCGCAGTCCTCGCCCCGGTGAGATTGACGGTCAGCACTATTTCTTTGTGAGCAAAAGCCGGTTCAAAGCGATGGTAGAAAACGGCGAGCTGCTGGAGTGGGCGGAGTTTGCAGGGAATTGCTACGGCACACCCAAAGCGCCGATTGAGTTAGCGATCGCCCACGGTCAACAGATAGTTTTAGAGATTGAGCTGCTGGGTGCCCGACAGGTGAGAGAGAGTCTTCCAGGCGCAAAGCAAATTTTCGTCATGCCGCCTAGTACAGACACTCTAGAAAGGAGAATTCGCCGCCGAGGCCAAGATTCAGAAGCCGCGATCGCCCAGCGCCTTGCCAGAGCCAAAGCCGAACTCGCCGCCGCCGATGAATTTGACCTAAAAATCGTTAACGACAACATAGATAACGCCTTGGCTGAGCTAGAAGCAGCCATCTTTGATTAGGTGAGTTGATAAATGAATTTTGACAAACCGGTTAGATAGCATGGTTAAACTAGCGCAAATAGTGACGTTGGGTCTTACCATTGGCCTAGTCGCCTGTACTGCTACAGCCCCAAAAAAGGTCTCAGAAGGAGCCCTAGAAAAGCCCTCTACACCATCTGCTGTATCTTCTAGCGTATCTGAGCAGCCGAGTGAGCAGCCGAGTGAGCAGCCGAGTGAGCAGCCAGATTCTTCAGCCCAACAATCGCCTGGCCCGGTTTGTAATGAGGCAGGAAATCAGGCAGAAATGAACGTCTGCGCCGCTGAGGACTATAAGGCGGCTGAGGCTAAGCTTAACCAGGCCTATCAATCTCTGAGGCAGCAGCAGTCCAACAGTGGGAAGCAGGCGTTGGAGGCCGCTGAGGGTGCCTGGTTAAGCTTTCGAGATCTTGACTGCGCATTTGCCAGAAGTCAGTTTGAAGGCGGCTCAATCGAGCCAATGATTTATAACGGCTGCATGAACGCTCGAACGGCAGCTCGGGTAAAAGAACTTCAGCAGCCTGACCTGCCCGAAAATAGCTATCAGGAAGCCGATACTCAGCTCAACACAGTTTACGAGTCTGTAATGGGCGTGATCAGCGAAGTCCGAAAAAGTGAGCTGACCGAAGCGCAGCTAGCTTGGCTAGAATATCGTGATTACAACTGCGCGTTTGAAGTGGCCTATAGCTCAACTGCCATTGATAAAAACCAATGTCTGGCGCGCATGAGTGAAACTCGCAGCGCTCAACTACAGGCAGACTTTGAACAAAACAACATGTAGAGATTTGGATATGACGCGCCCACCCCTGACGCCCGAACAGCTCCGACTTCAGGAACACGCTAACAAACAGGCAAACTGGAAAAAGTGGGGGCCGTACCTGAGCGAACGACAGTGGGGCACCGTGCGTGAGGACTACAGCCCCGAAGGCAATGCCTGGGCCCATTTTCCTCACGATCAGGCGCGTTCAAAGACCTATCGCTGGGGTGAAGACGGCATTTTAGGCATTTGCGACGACCGGCAGTTGCTGTGCTTTGCGCTGTCGATGTGGAATACCCATGACCCGATTTTGAAGGAGCGCTTTTTTGGCCTGACGGGTGAGGAGGGCAATCATGGCGAAGACCCTAAAGAGTATTACTTTTACCTGGACAGCACGCCAACCCATTCGTACATGAAGGCGCTGTACAAGTATCCGCAGGCAGAGTATCCGTATCAGGCGCTGAAGGAAGAGAGTCAGCGGCGCGATCGCACCCAGCCCGAGTTCGAGCTGATGGACACCGGAATTTTTGAGGGCGATCGCTACTTCGACGTGCAGGTAGAATATGCCAAAGCCGACGCCGAAGACGTGCTGATTCAAATTACCGTTACCAATCGTGGCCCAGAAGCCGCCGATCTGCACCTGCTGCCAACCCTGTGGTTTCGCAATACCTGGTCTTGGGACATTCCTAGCCTTAAGCCCAACCTGGTCGCTAGCGTCAGCGACAGCAAAGTTTCTATCATCGAAACCTCCCACCCTGAGATCGGTCAGTCTTGGTTTTATTGCCAAACCCCTGCTACTGAGCAAAACAAGCTAGAAAGATCAACAAATGGGCAGTGGGTAGAATTAGGAGAGAATCAAACATCTGCCGCCGCTTCTGGCCTGCTGTTCACCGAAAACGAAACCAACAAAGAACTGCTCTTTGGTGTAAGAAATGCATCTCCCTACGTTAAGGATGCCTTTCACCGCTATATCATTGAGGGCGATGCGTCAGCCATAAACCCTCGACAAACAGGCACAAAGTCAGCCGTACATTACCCGCTACATCTCGCATCTGGAGAGAGTCAGGTTATTAAGCTGCGCTTAGCAAACAGTCCTAATCTTAGCGATCCTTTGGGCGACATTTTCAAAGAGACTTTCAACACTCGCCAGCAAGAAGCCGACAAGTTTTACCATCAGCTCGCCCCCTTTATACACGACGAAGACATGAGAAATGTACAGCGTCAGGCTTTTGCAGGCATGATGTGGTGCAAGCAGTACTACCTTTACGATGTTAGCACCTGGCTGAAGGGCGATCGCAGCACCATTAACCCACCGACAGAGCGTAAGCAGGGGCGCAACAAACACTGGCACCACCTCGACAGCCAAGACATTCTCTCCATGCCAGACACCTGGGAGTATCCGTGGTTTGCTGCTTGGGATACGGCCTTTCACTGCCTGCCGCTGGCGCTAATCGACGCTGAATTTGCCAAGCAGCAGCTCGATGTGATGACCCGTGAGTGGTATATGCATCCCAATGGGCAGCTACCCGCTTACGAATGGGCCTTTGGCGATGTGAATCCACCGGTACACGCTTGGGCCACGTGGCGAGTGTACAAAATTGAGGAAAAAATGACGGGGAAGGGCGATCGCCCTTTCTTAGAGCGATTGTTCCAAAAGCTGTTGTTGAACTTTACCTGGTGGGTAAATCGGAAAGACACCGAAGGCAACAATGTTTTTGAAGGCGGCTTTTTAGGCCTGGATAACATCGGCGTGTTCGACCGCAGTAAGCCACTGCCCACGGGCGGAAGGCTAGAACAGGCTGACGGCACTAGCTGGATGGCGATGTACTGTTTGGATATGCTGGCGATCGCCCTGGAGCTAGCTCTAGAAAATCCGGTGTACGAAGACATGGCCACCAAATTCTTTGAACACTTCATTTACATTGCAGAAGCCATGAACGCCTCAGGCGAACACGCCACCCAGCTTTGGGATGAAGAAGACGGCTTTTTTTACGACGTGCTGCACCTACCCGACAAAACCCGCTTCCCAATAAAAATTCGCTCGCTGGTAGGGCTAATGCCGTTGTACGCCACCATGACCATAGAGCCCGAGCTACTAGATCGGCTACCTGGCTTTGTAGAACGCCTGGAATGGTTCGAAGCCAACCGGCCTAAGCTCGCGCGCAACATTATTACAACAGAAAGGAAGGGCGAAAACGGCATGGTTCAAAAGCGGCGATTGCTCTCAGTCGTCAAGCCCGACAAGCTTAGACGCATCCTCGCCAAAATGCTAAAGCCTCATGAGTTTTTAGCCCCTACAGGCATTCGGGCGCTATCTCGTTTCCATAAAGATAATCCCTACACCTTCGACGTTAACGAAAGAATCTACCGGGTAGACTACGAGCCCGCAGAGTCTAGTCTGTGGCTGTTTGGCGGCAACTCTAACTGGCGTGGCCCGGTATGGTTTCCAACAAACTATTTGTTGATTGAGTCCTTACAGCGCTATCACCATTTCTTTGGCGACGACTTTAAGATCGAGTGTCCTTACGGCTCGGGCGATGAAATGAATTTGTGGGGAGTAGCTACCAAACTAGAACAGCGAATGATCGGTACGTTTTTGAAAGATGAGCATGGAAATCGCCCCGTATACGGCAACAATAAGACTTTCCAAACAGACCCGCACTGGAAAGACCATATTCTTTTTTATGAGTACTTTAATGGCGACACGGGCGAAGGCCTCGGCGCAAGCCACCAAACTGGCTGGACAGGACTCGTCGCCAAGCTTATTCACCAATGCTGCGAATACAGTTCTGAGAATAGTTCTGCTGGCTAGAGACGTTACGAGCGCTGCTGTATTGTTATAAGAAAGGCCTTTCTTGAGGAGGTTCAGAGCCACGTTCTGCTAAGAAATCATCCCAAAATGTATAGCAAAGTGCGGATGCATTCGTACTTTGCTAGTTACTTTGCCTGTTGTTCTATAAAGGTTTTAGCCGGTGCTAGTGTCCTAAGCAAAGTGACAGATGCTATAGAAGGCTGCTCAAAAAACTCATCCCAAGCAGGCTGCGGCAAGAGCCTTCCTTCAGACTCATAGCTTTCGATTAGTAACGTCAAGACTTCTTGTGCATTTGCAAGCGCTTCTCGATAAGGACTCATGCAAAAATAACCTGAACGTTTTCTAATGTTGACTCTACACTGAGAAGGTCAGGAATTGGGA
>PPFU01002872.1_pt1 | contig 11426 bp, 14 predicted proteins | sample 1535991 | NCBI WGS metagenome assembly PPFU01 (sample SAMN04901290, study PRJNA319586) | Hypolithon metagenome, whole genome shotgun sequencing project. | isolation source: Antarctic Hypolithon | place: Antarctica: Miers Valley | collected 2014 | reverse complement strand
ACACCCGGTCGATCACCCCCCTCGGCGTCAACGGACGCGCCGCATCATGCACCACGACATGCGAGACCTCCGCCATCTCTGCGACCCATCCCAACGCCCGTTGCACCGTCTGCCAACGCTCGACCTCCCCCCCCGGCACCACCTGGACATGTCTCGACGCCAGCGATTCGCGATGCCGGTGGGTGAAGGCTTCCACCTCGTCGGGACGCACCGCCAGCAGGATGCGGACCACCTCCGGGCGGTCCGCAAAGCGGTCCAGCGCGTGCATGAACACCGGCCGACCGGCGAGCAACCGCTCAACCTTGTTGCCATCCCCCCCACCCTCACCCCCATCCCCACCCCCACCTTCACCCCCATCCCCAAACCGCATGGATCGACCGGCGGCGACAAGGATCAGGGCGAGGCGGAACGGGGGCATGAGCAGAGCGGGGGGAGGCGGAATGACGAAGAACCAAAATACAGGCGTGGACCTTGGAGAATGGAAGGAGATTCTAACGATCGGGTCGAACGATCGTTTGAAGCCGTTCGTTTCGTTCTCCACCACCATCCTTCCGCTTTTGTGGCACAGGCGTCCCGCCTGTGCCACCATGAGCCACTCGACTGGAGCATCCGTCAGTCGGGAGCCAACACGGTGTCCTTACCTTTTATATGGTCACCAAAACGGTGTCTGGTATGCCACGTAGGAAACTCGCGGATCGACCTACAATATGGCATTTTGAATACCATGAGCAAATCACAGCGGACGGTGGTGGAGGTGGTGGTGGTGGAGGAGGTGGTGTTGGAGGGCGGGGACCGGATGCCCTCAACATACGCCCATCGCTGCAGCCCCAAGGGGTTGACCCAGCCGCTGCCGTCGGGGTTCTGCGGCTGCATGGTCCGAGTCGCCGGTGGCCGATTCGGGGTTCAACTCGCAGGGCAACCACGAGGCGCTGCCTGAGGAACTGGGCATCAAGTCAATCATCCCGCCCCGCGCCAGCCGCCCCACCGCGAGACTCCCGACCGGGCGGTGGCGGTGCGAGATGGCGGTGGACTTTAATGAAGAAACATACGGTCAACCTGGGCAGGTCGAGACGGTGATGTTCATGCTCAAGCGTCACCAGACCGGGTCGCTGACCCCGCGAAAGCACCAAACCCGCCGCCGGGCGATGGGTCTGATGGCGGCCACCCACAACGTGACGTTCTTTTATGTTTGAGCAGGTCTTCTACAGAGCATATCCGACACCATTGCCGCCCCACGCCGGGCCACCCCATTCATCATCCCATCCCCACCCCCACGTAACGCAGCCAGCGAATAATCCATGACGTCCGATATAGGCCGCCCCCCGAAGCCCGCCAAATCCAACCCACCCCAAGAAAGCCGCAACACCCCGCTCACCCGGAGACATTTGGCCCAGGAAAATGCGGCGCACACCGAGGTAAATACGGCCTACACCGAGCAGGTAGGGTGGGGTGAGCAAGCCTGCGAGCAAACCCCACCACCCTCCCACTCCCCCCACCACCCTGTCACCCACCAGAGAGAGATCGACCGGGATCGACAAGATCAATAGCACCATGGGCGGTATCCGACACTGTTTCCGCCCCTGTTTCGGCCCACACTGTTTCCGCCCCGACACTGTTTCCACCCCCGGCTCCCGGACCCGAGGGGACCGCTCATGCGAAATGCCGTACCCGCCCTCGTTCAGCGGTTCGAATCATTATCCGACACTGTGTCCGCTCTTTGGTGAGATCCCTCTCATCCCAGTCGCATCGCAGGAGGATCGGCCAAGCTTCCTAACGTGTTGTCAATGCAGGCCTTGATCCCTCATCTTCATGGCGTTCGGGTCTGACCCCTTTTCTACTTTGCCCCGTTTTCTTCGCCCGAAACTGGAAACTTCCCCCCTCCCCTTTAACCTTTACCCTCCCAACTCCCAACTCCGCTATTCATGAATACTCTGCACGCCGATATTGCCATCTATACCGCCAACCCCGCAGGCGTCTGCGCCGCAGCCGCTGCCGCCTCGCGTGGTGCTAAAGTCCTACTCCTCGAACAAGATGCCCACATCGGCGGACTCAACACTTCCGGCCTCAACAACAACGAACAACATCACATGTTCCCCGAACAAACCTTCGGCGGACTCACCCGTCAATTCTTCCACGACCTCGCGCAACACTACCCCGACACTTGGCACACCCGCCCCGGCTGGTTCCACTCCTCCACCTTCGAGCGCGAACTCCTCAAACGCCTCGATCACCCCAACATCACAATCCGTTACCACAGCCAACTCAGCACCGTCACCAAATACGGCACACGCATCACCCAAATCACCCTCCTCGACGGCACACGCATCAACGCCGCCATCTTCATCGACTGCTCCTACGAAGGAGACCTCCTCGCCGCCGCCGGTGTCTCTCACCACATCGGCCGTGAACCACGCTCCTCACTCGAACCCATGGCCGGCGTCACATGGGCAGCCCCCGTCTTCCCCGTCAGTCCCTACGATGCCGATGGACTTCTCCCTGGCCTCTCCCCTGAACCCATGCCATGCGATGGCGACGCCTCCCCCCAAGTCCAGAACATTAACTATCGCATCACCGTCACCTCACGCGATGACATTAAAATCCCCATCCCGCCCCCCCAACGCTACAACCCCCGCGATCACGAACTCCTCGCTCGCGCCCTACAACTTGGCGACTCCGTCATCCCCTCCCTCGGCAAAATCATCGGCCTCTACCCCCTCCCGCAAACCAAATTCGAATGCAACAACAACCAGGCCGCCGTCATCTCAATCTCCATGCGCGCCATCGCCACAGAATGGCTCACCGCCTCCCCGCAACGCCGATGCCAAATACTCGCCGACGTCCGCGAGTACAACCTCGGCCTCATGCACTTCCTCGCCACTGACTCTCGCGTCCCCTCCCACATACAAGCCCAAATGCACACGCTCGGCCTGCCCGCCGACGAATACCCCGACAACAACCATTGGCCCTATGAAATCTACGTCCGCGAAGGCCGACGTATGACCGCTCAATACGTCCTCAACGAACGCGACATCCGTGGCAACCCCGACGACCGCCGCAAACAAGACGCCATCGCTCTCGGTTCACATTTTATTGATTGCCATTGGGTTGACCGTTACCCCGTCGACCGTTCGGGCTTCCGCAATGAAGGCAGACTCTGGCTCAAAGGACGCATCTTCGAGATCCCTTACCGCGCCATCCTTCCCCGCCAAAACGAGTGCACCAACCTCCTCGTCCCCTGCTGCATTGGCGCAACCCATGTCGCGTTTTGCGCCATCAGGCTCGAACCCACCTGGATGACGCTTGGCGAATCCGCCGCCATCGCCGCCACCCTCGCCCTGCAATCTCACGATGGGGCTGTGCACGCGGTGAACGTGCCGGTGCTGCAGCAGCAGCTCGTCGCCGCCACTCAGCTTCTCCACCTCGGAACTCGGGCCGCGTGAGGTTGTTACGGACTGATAGGAAATTTGATTTCGTGGGGGCGTGTGGCATGTGTTGGGGGTGAGCGGGTAGTTTTTAGTCTAATGAGACGCCCCCGTGCAGGGTTAGGACGGCGTGATGCGCGGGGCGTCCATTACCTCCGCCGCATCCTTCACGCTTAAAGAACAGAGAGACATCCCTCCACGCTGTCGTGCGCTTGACGATTGATGCGGTGCGTCACAATGCCCACCAGACCGCCTCGTGGGTATCGGCGTGCTAGGGCAAGAGCCAGAGCTTATAGGAAGATGGGGCCGTGCTTCAGCGATAACGCCGCCCGCCGCCAGGGCGTACCTCCCGGCCGCATCAGCTTCATCGACGCGGTGAGATGTGTGGTGTCACGACGCTCATGACGCGGCGGACGTGACGCTAATCGTCCACCCCGTCCGCCCCGGCCGGGACGAACCCAGAGTCATCAAACGCCCCAAAGACGGCTACACCTACCTGACCCGCCCCCGCGATAAACTATGATAGGCCCTTGGCATCACCCACCTTGCGGCCTACGTGGGTGGCGTTCATGTCGGATATCGTTTCGGCTCCCAAAGCGTACGCAGCCGATCCCCAAACAGGCGGTTGAGCCGCGCGCATATTTCATCCAGCGGCTCTTGGTGAGAGATCTTAAGCTTGAGCGTGGGGTTGCCATCGGCTTGAATGTGGAGTGTGCCCGTGGATTGTGCCCGTTCAAGCGTGAGCATCTGGATCGCGTGCATCGGTATCCTGATGTTGCCACGGTGGCAGGCCAGATATGCGTCCGGCACGGCCCCTCGTTCGCGGAGGATGCTCGCCATGCGCCACCCCGAGCGGATGGCGAGTGCGTCGGTATTCGCTGTCGGCTTGGCAGGTTCCGGTGGAAGGCCAGCGACCACCGCATGAGGGTCACTGCGTAGAATCTCGAGTCCGATCATCACTGCCCCGAAAATCGGCGCGACGCAGATGAAACCCGCAACAAAGTAGCCGCAATAAAACGCCACGGCGACAAGGAGAAGTGGCAGGATGATCGTGAAGATCAAGAGTCTTACGATCGCGCCCGCACGCGACATCGGGGGCTTCGGCCGCGCGTTCGGGGTAAAGACCGTTGGCGGGGGACCTTTCTCCGGAATGCCAGGCGTAAAGACGCCAGGTGTGACAAAGCAATACATGGCCTCGCGGTGAATCTCCACAAGATAGTCGCGGTCGGGCGCAATCATTCCCGCCTGCATCGCAGTAAAGGCGAGCAGCGGCTTTAAACCTGCCTTCGCCGGTGTGCGACTTCCCCCGGACTCTACGCGCTCCGCTGTACTCGCAGCGGCACACTCGCCACGTTCTACCGTCTGCGTGCCTCCGAATGCTGCAGCGGAAACAGACGCCCGGTCAGGGTGACGCCCAGGCTCTACATCGTTGTCCCAATCCACCTCCGTCGGCTGAACTTCGGCCCGCTGGTTGATCTCTTCCACAAGTGCTGTGGGGCTGCAATCCCAGTTTTGGATGGGCAGGCAAACGTCGATCCCCGGCACACGGATAGATGAACGAAAGTACTACCGGACCTCGGACGCCGCCTCGCTGAACGTGATGCCAAGAAGTGGCCCATTCGTGCGAAACTGCATCAGCGTCGCCTCCACGATGCAGGGCCATGGTATCTCGAGCGGCGGGGTGACCCGTGGGAACTTCAGGCAGTCTGCAGTGAGGATCAGAACCGGCTTGGTACGTCGCTGAATGTGTCGGGCAACCCATAATATGTGAAACCGGCGGCAAGCGATGCAAGACCGATTAGCAGCGTTTTGAAGTTCGTGAAGAGCCCTGTCAGCGTGGTGACAATTCCCAAAAACAGCAGACACACAGAAAAGAAGTGAAGCAGCCAGGGGCCGGTGGTGATAGCAATAGTGTCTCTTGAATAATCAGTTTCCATTTGCAACTCGACCTTTAGGGAGAGGGTGAGAGGTTACCTCCCACTCAACCCCGACATTGCGAACATCTCCTGCGTCGCGTCCCGGCCATGCCTTTGCGTCACCTGTGGCACCACGCCCTGCATTCATATGTGCCCGAAGCCCACCCCCGCCCGCAGTTGCCGAGCCTTGTTCGTGGACCTTGCCGCCCGCCGCCAAAACATAACCGCCGCGCCCACCACGCTCACGCCAAACACCCCCAAGAGCAACACGACTCCCCCCGCCGTGCTCCCCTCAGCCATCGCAAACAGGCCAGCCACCGTCACGGCCAACACGTACGCCCCACATACTGTCGCTGCTGTCGCCAGGATCATCAACCCACCGATCGGCGGTGCACCTGAACGCGGCGCAAACATCACCTCCGCCTCATCTATCACCATTACATCTCGACACGCGACAGCCAAGGTTGCCCCAGCCCGCCCTGCCGATTGGAAAAGCCTACCCCGCCCTGCGCGCCCAGCGCGGCGATGTCGTAGCTGCCGGTCGTCGGCACGGTGTAGGTTTCGGTCGCGCCGGTGAAGCCGATGGTGATCGGCGCGGCCGAGGCGGTCGAGGCCACGCCCAGCAGGGCGGCCGCGGCGAGGGAGGCGAGGCGGGCGATGATGCGGTGCGTGCGAGTCATGGCGTGTTTCCTTGGAGAACCGGCATTAGGGGTGGGAAGATCGGGAAGTAAAGTGCAAGCAAAGTGGAGCGGCCGCGACCCCGCAGCAGCGTCAGCCCGAGCGGGCCCGACCACGCCGACGACGCCGGCTCGGGGTAAAGATGGAAGTGGCCGAGCCCTCCTGGACCGACCGGTCATATTCCCACGCCTCCGCAGCGGTTTCGCACCCACAAGATATCTTCGCCAGCGGACTCCAACCGGCACGTTGGCGGCACTTTCGCGGCGACGTGTGGTATGATCCATCGGCCTGTCGACACCCGGCAGGTCGCGGAGATGGAACGATGAGCAACCATGAATCGAACCCCGCGCCAACGCTCCGTGAGCATCGGCTTCGCCGCGGGATGACACAGGCCCAGCTCGCCTCGGTCGCGGGCTTCAGCGAACGGGTGATCCGCAAGGCCGAAGCCGGCGAGCCGATCCGGCCGCACACCCTCGAGGTTCTCGCCGAATCGCTGAGCACCCCGGACCAGCCGCTGACCGCCGCGGACCTGCGGGGCGACCCCATGGCGGTCGTGCAGGCGTACTACCGGATCCGCAGGCAGTACAGCTACGACTTCGCGCCGCACTGCGGGCACCTGCTGGCCGATGATTACACCGTCACCATCCACGCCGACAAAGATGTGCTGCCCTACGCCGGGACGTGGCACGGGCAGGAGGGGCTGCACGCGCTGTACCAGCAGATCAGGCAATTCTTCAGGCCAATGGGCGAGACCGTCCACGAGTTAGCTTATCCCAATAGGGAAACGAACCCGTTTCCCTAATCACTGTTAGGCATCGCTCACACATGGTCGCACTTGAAAAATTCGAAAAAGATCTGACTACCCTTATCGGTAATCCAACTGATCTGCGGCCATTCGTATGTGAAGGCTCGCCTCTAACGTGCAAAGCATTTGTCGTCGGGTTCAACCCAGCAACGGAGATGTCAGCAAATTTTGGAGCTTCTGGCGTTCTGGCTATGGCTTAGACAAATCCGCTTGGTTTGCTGAGTATTTGAAAGACCGGCAGAGCCGCCCCTTAAAGCCTGGCAAGACTCGCCGCCCTGCCGTTAGCAACACACGTAGTCGCATCGACTGGATTCTGCAGGAGGCAAGTCCAGTGCGTTGCTTGGAGACCAATATTTATTCCGCACCAACTCAACAGGCAACGGACTTGGCGTTGGCGCAACGGATCACTGAAACATTCGATTTCCTGATGGATTCGGTTAAACCAGATGTGGTCGTTGTCCACGGCAAGGATGCGGCAAAGCATCTGCAGGGCAAGTGCATCACATCACACGTCATTGAGGTTCCGCATTTTGCACGCGGATGGTCACAGGCCTCCGCTCGCGCACTCGGGCAACAGATAAAGCATGCATGCGATGCCTAACAATTCGTTCAAGCCGAACCCACATCAGGGCGGCGCCCAAGTGCGCGCCTTCGGCAATATTTGCACTCGGTCGCCGCCCTGCTGCGGGTCGGCTTAACTCAGGCGTTATGTCCCATGAAACCGGACTGCATCCTCTACAACGGCGTTGAGATGCACACCACAAGAGTCGTTGCGCTGGAAACAGCCCAGCAATATCCTCACTTTGTCAAAGCGGGTGACGTTGCCGCCGCCCTCCTCCCAAGGGACGTTAGTGAGGATCTCGCCGTCGGGACCGACGAATAGATCATCGATGTCCTGCGGCACCCAGGCCGATTTGCCGGACCAAGTGTTGCCGATCCAAGAGACCTCGCAGGGCAGGCGCGGCGCGGGCGGGACGTCGGCCGCCTTGCCTGCGCGGATGAGGGTCAGTGCGGCCACCAGCAGGAGGACGCGGTGGATGGAAGAACGAAAGGGGACGGGTCCATATATCATCGGGCGCTCATTTTTTGATCGTCCACGTCCTCGGATTGATATGCTGCAGGTCCAGCGCTTTCACCGTGCGAGTAAAGTAAGAAACGGGGTCAGGTAAGAAAAGGGTCAGACCCCTTCCCCGTCTCGGCGTCACGGAAATTCCACGTCAGCCTAAACTGGCGACCTCCTATCCGTCACGACTTTTCTACGCCCGGTGCGGTCATTGCATCGCACTGGTCCATTTTGGCAAACTGGGCGCCGATACGGTGCCGATACGAACCTCACCCACCTCAGCCGTAAGCCTGTGTCCGGGGTGGGCTTGCGGCTCAATTGGGTGGCGTTCGGGTCGAATACCGGTTCTTCCCCGAGGGGGCAGACGGACAACACGGGGAAGTCGCCAGCCGCGGGCGTCGCTCGTCCACTGGAGCGGGTGGTGAGCCGCATCTAGGCACTACCGGGCGGGGGCGGCAGATGCACCGTCATGCCGAACTGGGGCATGGTGTCGAGGATCTTCTGCAGATGCGTCTGCGTCGGAGGCGTTGGGGCGATCTCTTCCTCGCTCATCGGCTCACCGCAGGCCTCGAAAAATTTCTCGAATCCGCCGGGGGACGCGACGACCAGCACCCGGCTTGGGGTGTCGCCGTCGTTGCGGAACGCATGCGGCCGGTGACGCGGAGCCATCATCCATGCTCCGGGGCCCCCGCGCATTTCCTGCCCGTCGATTACCAAGACGTGTTCACCCTCGAGCACATAAAACAGCTCGTCTTCGACGCTATGAGTATGTGGCGGGGGTCCGGGGTCGCGAGGCGGAATGACGACTTCAAAGAGACTGTACGCCCCGCCAGTTTCCTCGGCCGACACGATGCACGTGACCTGCTGGGTGCCAACCATCAGCGCCGGTCGATGCTGACTGCTTGGGCGGCCGACAGCTTGCGGGGACTTTGGAATGATGGACATTTCCATGCAACGAATATTATTCCACCATCGGATTAACGTCAACCACCTCGACCGCTACTCATCCCCACTTTCGATAACGTGAATAAAATGACACCGGCCCCGGTGCGTGCTGGGGCCGAGTCGGCCGACCCTCCTCCTCTAGACAAAGGAGTGTCAGCCATGGATCGCACCGATGCGATTGCCTGGGTGGTGTCGGTCTGTTCGGCTGAAACTGTGCTGGATACGCCCTGTAGAATCCGCGAATTTTAGCAGTGGTTGAACCGGCTCGGCGTCACGGTACCGCGGACAAGTCCGCCGCTATAGGAGGGATTTGGACAGGGCATGTCGGATACCGTTTTCAAGGCGACGTCATGGCCGTCGCGGCCCTTGTCCTCGATCATGTACCAGCCTTTGACCAGCAGGAAGTAGTTCTGATCCTTCTGCAGCACGTGATCCGACTGATTGGGCACTCGCTTGCTGGCATCAAACTTAGCGGTGGCGAAGCTTATCTCGCTCGCCTGGTTCGTCGTGATCAACTCTATGGGAACGTACCCTATGTGCCCCGCGGGCGGCACCGCTGACATGGGCATCCTTGGCTCTAGCTGTTGCAGCCCCCTGAAATGTTAGGAGTCGGCGTGAGCGATAACCCGGCGGCGACCGCGAGCCTCGCGCTCGGGCTCACGACGCTCGGAGCGTGACACGGCTCCCCCCCCAACATGCGGTTCATGAGGGCCCGACGCAGGGTTTGGAGGAGGGTCATGGGGGGGCTGGGCGTGTGGGCGGCGGGTGGTCTTGCATATCGGGCGGCGGGGACGATAGCTGGTCGCGGTGGGTGGTCAAGGGGCGGGTTTGCTGGGTCGCGAGTCTGGGTGGCGGGGCCGGGGTTTGGTTGCTGCTGCGTCGCAAGGCGGGCGAGACGGGCGGGCGATACAGGGAGGTGGGGCGGCGTTTTTGTCCTCTGCACGCTTGGCTGGTTTCGTGGATGATCCCCGGCTTGCTGGATGCGACCCCCCCCAGGCCTGTTGCCGGTTTGACCCATCGTCGGTGGTTGCTGGGGGGGTATTGGGTATTGTTGGCGTTGGCGACGCATTGGCCGGATTTGCAGTTGCAGGCCCCGCCGCCGCCGGGGGGGCCGCCGGCGTTGTTGGAGGTGGACAAGCCGATTCATGCCGCGGCGTTTGGGCTGCTGACGCTGCTGCTGGCGTGGGCGAGGCCGCTGGGGCGGGGGGCGTCGTGGCGGTCCACGGCGTTGTTCGCGGGCGTGGTGGCGGGGTGTTACGCGGTGCTGGATGAGACGACGCAGGCGTGGGTTCGGCGGAGTGTTTCGATGGAAGACATGATCGCTAACGCGATCGGGATCGCGGGGATGTATCTGTTGCTGGTGTCGGACGGGTCGCTGTTGCGGGGGCTGGGGGCGTGGGTGTGGGGGCCGCGGGCGGCGTTGGTGGCGTTGACGCCGGTGTTGGTGGCGCTGGCGTTGTTGCCTAAGGAGTCGCCGATGGTGGAGGCGTACGCGGAGGTGATCAAGCGTTGGACGCAGGAGCCGCCGGACAAGGTAGCGCACTACTGGGCGGCAATGGGGTTGACGTGGCTGCTGGCGGGGTCGGGGGTGGGGTTGCTATTTGGGCAGGGCCGGGGAACAAGCTCCCCGGGCGTCGGGGGGAGGGTGAATGTGGGGTTGACGCTGCTGGTGGCGACAGGGGCGGCTCCCGTGATTGAGGCGATGCAGCGGTGGGCGGCGACGGGGCGGGAGGTGGAGGTCGCGGACATGAGGGCGCACGGGCATGGTGTGTGTGTCGCGGTACTGGTGTGGGCGGGGGCGGCGATGCTGTGGAGCTATCGAGCGGAGGTGGCGGGGGTTTGGAGGGTCGTCACAGGGTTGGGGGGCGGGGACCAGACGGACCAGTCGCTTCACTCGAAGACTCGCTCAGCGTCGGCGTGGGGTGGGAGGGGGGGGTCGCTGGTGGGGGATGCGGCGGTGGTGTCGGGGCTGACGCTGGTGTCGAGGCTGACGGGGCTGGTGCGGGATGCGGTGTTGGCGGCGGTGCTGGGGGCGACGTCGGTGGCGGACGCATTTTTCATTGGGTTCCTCGTGCCTAACCTATTTCGAAGGCTCTTCGGGGAGGGGGCGTTGACCGCGGCGTTCATACCGGCATATACCGACCTGCACGCGCGGGACCCGAGGCTGGCGGGACGGTTCGCGACGATGGTGCTCTCGGCGCTGGCGGTGGGGCTGACGGGGGTGACGCTGCTGGGCGAGGCGGCGCTGTGGTGGATGAGCCAATGGGATGGTTGGACGATCAAGGCGTCGCTGGCGATCGAGTTGACGGCGATGATGCTGCCTTACATGCCGATGATCTGCGTGGTCGCGCTGATGGGCGGGGTGATGCAGGTGCATCGGCGGTTTGGGCCGACGGCGGCGGCGCCGCTGGTGCTTAATTTCTCGATGATCGCGGCGGCGTGGTGGGTCGGGCGGGGTTTGGGCACGCTCGACGACGGCGGTGGCGGCGAGCTGGACCCGCGGCGGGCGGTCGCGATGGCGGTCGCGATGAGCGTGCTAGCGGCGGGGGCGGTACAGGTGGTGTGGCAGTGGCTGGCGATACGGCGGGCGGCGAGGG
>PPFU01009172.1_pt1 | contig 11433 bp, 12 predicted proteins | sample 1535991 | NCBI WGS metagenome assembly PPFU01 (sample SAMN04901290, study PRJNA319586) | Hypolithon metagenome, whole genome shotgun sequencing project. | isolation source: Antarctic Hypolithon | place: Antarctica: Miers Valley | collected 2014 | reverse complement strand
TGTTGCAGCGGACGCGGTCGCCCTGCTCATCGCGGTCGCCCCACGTCGATGCGGCGCGACGAGAGCATCAAGGTCGGACGGAGCAAGTGCATGGAATTCCTGCATTCAACCCACTAGGCGAGGCCAGCGCGGGAATCCGATCATCTTGGGACCAAGGGCGGGGAATTTGGAGTGAGCGGCGCCTCCGCGACGTTAGAGCGCGCTCCGGGCCGGCCGCCCGACGAAGACCATCGGGCTCTCGGCATCGGAGTCTCGAGCTTCAAACCCACGCGGAATCGAAGTGATGTGACACGATTGCCGCTCGCCTATCCCGGCGGTGTTTGCCTCATTAAGGATCGCTTGCCGCCCTCTCTTGGTGCCGTCCGCGCCGGGGTCGCAACCGCATTCCTTAGTCTCCCCTCCATGTCGTCTTCCCCTGTTGTAATTGTCACCGGCGCCGGTTCCGGCGTGGGCCGCGCCACCGCGTTGAAATTTTCCGCCGAAGGCTGGCGCGTCGTCCTGGTCGGCCGGCGAGCGGAGGCGTTGGCGACCACCCGGGCCGCCGCTCCCGAGGCCGACCGCGAACGCCTCATCGCCAAACCGTGCGACTTGGGCCAGGCGGCGGCGGTAACCGCGATGGTGACGGACCTCGTCCGACAGCTCGGCCGGATCGATGTCGTGGTCAACGCGGCCGGCACCAACATTCCCCAGCGTTCCCTCGCCGACCTTTCTCATGCCGATTACGCCGCGGTGATGGACGCCAACGTGAACGGCGTGCTTTATCTGGTGCAGGCCGTTCTGCCGACGATGCGGAAAGCGGGAGCAGGCACGATTGTGAACATCGGCTCGGAAGCCGGCCTGCAAGCATCGCCCAAGGCAGGCGCAGCTTATGTCGTTTCCAAATTTGGACTGACGGGCCTCACCCAAACCATCAACGCCGAGGAACGGCCAAATGGAATTCGGGCCACGTGCATTTTCCCGGGCGACATTGACACGGACTTGCTCAACCGCCGTCCAACGCCACCAAGCGCTGAAGCCCGCGCGCGTATGATGCAACCGGAAGACATCGCCGCCTGCGCCTGGTTCGTAGCCACCTTGCCGGCACGAACAACCGTCGAGGAGATCCTCGTGCGCCCCACACGTCCCGGCGGCGCCTAGTTTTAAAAGGCGTGCCGGAGCGCGAACGGGACTCCGGGTTCGAAAGTGAGACAGACATTCCTGTCTGTTCCGAGATCGAGAGTGAGATCGAGATCGAGAACTTCCGAGATTAATTCTTCCGAGATCGCGAAACGGAACAGGAACAGACAGGAATGTCGGTCTCACTCCGAATACCTCCCAACGAGAACCCGGCGATCCTCCCATGGCGAAGCAGATGAGTGCGGATACACTCTTGCGTATGCATATCGTTCTCTCCGCTCTCGCCGTCCTGTTCCTGATCTTGGGCTTTGTCGGGTTTGCACTCGGCGGGTTACCCACGTTGATTTTTTGGATCCTATCGGGAGTTTGTATCGCCGGAGCCTGGAAGATGCGCTCCGACCGCCAACGCCGGCACGAAAACAGGAATCTGGGACCCGGAACTCGCTAAACCCGTTCGAACCGGCAGGCCCAAGGGGTGTGACGGACGGGGTGGGATGGACGACGCGGCCGCGAACTTCAAGCGCGGAACACGGCACGAACGGACCGTCTTCGCGCGATCTTGCAATCGGCTTCGGGGTCCGGGAGCGGCTTGCTCTACGGTCTTCACCCCACTGCGGCCAAGGCTCCAGGCAGTTATGGTGAAGCTCGATGAAACCCGTGACTTCGCGACCGCGCCGCTCTCCTCGCCCTCCGCAAGTTCCGCGCGGACGAAAACTCTCTCCGGCGCCATCTCCCCATTCTCCCGTCCCCGTCTTGATTGCGTACAGCGATGTCGCCTCGGCCCGCGGGGCCATGACCCGCATCAGCCGGATGCTGCAAACGTCCCATCCAAACTGTCACTTGCAGCCGATGCTGTGGCGCTTCGATCAACTTTCAAAACCCACGTGGCACGACATGGCGCTCCGCGACGCCCGACGGGCGGTATCACTCGCCCTGGCGATGCCGGCCGAAGCCGCAATCGACACCATCCCCGAGGCCTGGCTCAGCGCTCTGTTGGAGCAGGCCCAAGGCCAATCGCTGCATGTTACAGTGATGGTCGGTGACACCTCCCCTTGGGCGATCACGTTGGAACAGCACACAGTTAAACTCAGGGTCGAACGGGCGACGCCGAAGTCCAAAAGTCCGCCGAACCCCAACTCGAACGCTGGGGTCCGGACGCGCGCCTCGAAACCCGCCGCAGCTGTCGCCGCCTGAATCTCCCGCGGCGCTTATAAATCAATTAATTATTGCGTGGGAGCCGCCGGAGCAGGGGCTTGCGTCGACACTGCGGGAGCATGGCGTTTTTTCGCCTCGCCCCAAATGGTGACCGCCGTCCAAGAGAGCATTAAGGCCACCGCGATCAACACGATGATCGCGACCGGGCGTGGGACCGTCTTCTTTGGCGAAACCAATCCAAGTTCGATGCGGTAATCTTTGTTGACCATAAAGTGAAGGTTGGTGAGTGCCGCGGTGAAGAGCTCACCTTGGTGCGGGCCAGACTCGTATCCGGAGCCCCACCTTCGTCAATGGCGCAATGACGAAAAGACGAACTTTCGTCCGGGTAACCAAACCGCCGCTCCCGGGCCCGCCCCAGGTCGCCAGATGGCGGGCTTCCCAACCGCTGCCGGTATTGGTCACGCGGAATTTTTGTACGCGATGGTTGCCGCGATCGGTCACATAGACGTGGCCACTCGCATCCGCCGCGATGCCCACCGGCCCCCGTTGAATTCACCCGGGCCCGGGCCCAGTCCACCCCATTTCATCACGAACGTACCCGGACGAGTGATACGCTGGATTCGTTGATTGATGCGGTCGGCAATATAGAGATCTCCGGAGGCCGGATCCACCGCGATACCATAGGGCGAATTAAATTCCCCGTCGCCAAACCCCACTCCGCCCCGGACCGCCACGCGTTTTCCGGTCGTCAGATCAAAGGTGAGCACCCGCCCCTTGATCTGGTCGGAAGCATAAAAGGAGGTCGGTTCCGCCAACGGTCGCCACCACTAGACCGCGATCCATCGACCACCCCGAGTCCCCGGCCCTTCCCGGCGCAACCGCCTCCTTCCCCGGGTATCGGATATTACAACTAGGGAACTCGCCCACGTTTGGGCGGACTATATTGTTACTATGGCAACTAATCGTATAAAATCCGGCAGTCCCAGTCGATCGGGAACCTCAGCCCGCGGGCAGAAGAAGAACATCGGTTCGACCTCCACCAAGCGCAGTGCCGGCCGTCGTACCGCCGCCTCTGCCACGCCAAAAACCAGCGGGCGAAAATCGATGGCCACCGCATCGCCCAGCCGCAAACGGGCCAGTACGAGCAGCAAAAAGAGCGCCACCCGAAGCGCGAAGCCAAGCCCGAAGAGCCGGGGGCGTTCCAGCGCAAAATCAACCCGGTAGCACTAGGTTCAAGCCGGCGCCTTTATTGAAGCGCCGTCGTCCTCCCCGCTAGCGTACCGCCCACGCCGCGGTTCGCGCTTTCCCCGGCGCAATAGGAAGAAAGTTTGGTCACTGCCCCGCCTGCCTCCTGCCCTCCGCGTGCCCCCGCGTATCCGAAACACTGATTCAGCGAAGGTCATCGAACGGATTCGGCAATCGCCGGCCAATCGGGTAAAGATTGCCGTCGCCGATCTTGATGGCGTTCTGCGCGGCAAGTTCATTAGTAAGGATAAATTCCTTTCGGCCGCCGCGCCCCCGCCCGCGGGTGGCATCGGCTTTTGTACCGTCGTGTTCGGCTGGGATTGTCACGATACGTGCTATGACAACACGCAGCTGACCGGTTGGCACAAGGGGTTTCCCGACGCACTCGCCCGGATCGATCTCACCACGGAGCGAGCGGTGCCGTGGGACCACGACGTGCCGTTCTTCCTCGGCGAATTCGTGTGGCGCGGTCCCGATGGCAAACAGGTGGAATCACCGTATCCACTTTGTCCCCGCCAAGTCCTCAAACGCGTGTTAGGTCGCGCGGAGAAGCTGGGCGTGGAACCGATGTGCGGAATGGAATTCGAGTGGTTCAATTTCGCCGAGACGCCACAATCATGGGCCGACAAACGCCACACCAACCCGACGCCGCTCACGCCGGGAATGTTCGGCTACTCGCTGTTGCGCGCCAGTCACGGTCAGGAGTTCTTCAATGCGATGCTCGACGAGCTCCCGCGCTTCGGCATCCCCATAGAAGCGCTGCATACGGAAACAGGACCGGGAGTTTACGAAGCGGCCATCGCTTTTGCCGGCGCCCTCGAGTCCGCCGACCGCGCCATCCTCTTTAAGACGGCCGTGAAGGAGATCGGACTGCGCTTCGGCATCATGCCGACCTTTATGGCGAAATGGAGCGCGAGTTATCCCGGTTGCAGCGGACACATTCATCAGAGTCTGACCGACGGAAAAACGAATCTTTTTTATGGTCCCAAGGGGCGTCATGGGATGAGCCCGCTCTTCGAGAGTTACCTCGCGGGCCAGGTCGCCTGCCTGATGGAATTTGCTCCGCTGTTCTGGCCCACCATCAACAGCTATAAACGTCTGGTCGACGGGTTCTGGGCACCCGTCAAACCGACATGGGGAATCGACAACCGCACCGCCAGTTTCCGCGTCATCCCGGGGTCGGCCAAGTCTACCCGCTTGGAAACTCGCTGTCCGGGCTCCGACGTGAATCCCTATCTTGCGATGGCGGCCGTGATCGCCGCCGGGCTTCACGGCATCGAGCAGAAGATGAAACTGACCACGCCACCCATCCACGGCTGCAATGAAGGCGCAGATGATGTACCGCAGGCGCCGCGATCACTGATTGAAACCACGCGCGCATTGCGTCAGTCCCGCATCGCCCGTGACTGGCTGGGCGATGCCTTCGTCGATCATTTCTGCGCCACGCGCGAATGGGAGTGGCGTCAATGGCAGGATGGCGTAACTGACTGGGAACTTCGCCGTTACTTCGAGATCATCTAACGCGCCTGCTTTCCAGCATGAATCTACTCCATCACTTCACCTTTCCCACGGCGATCACTTTTGGACCCGGTGCGCGCCACGAGGCCGCCGCTCACCTGCAATTCGTCGGAGGACAGCGCCCGCTGATTGTCACCGATCGCGCTGTCGCGGTTCTTCCCGTGACGGAGGACTTCGATCGCAACTTAAGAGCGCGCGGCTTGCGCACTGGGATCTTTGCTGGCGTCCGGGGCAATCCCACCGCCGGACAAGTGGCCGCCGGCAAAGCCGCGTTCCGCGAGCACCAGGCCGATTGCGTGATCGGTCTCGGCGGCGGCGCGGCCCTCGATGTCGCCAAGTCGGTTGCCCTGATGGCAGTTCATGAAGGCGACATTCTCGAGTTTGCCTGGGACAACCCGAAACGACGCGGTGTGGAGCGTCCGTTGCCGTATTGGATCGCCCTCCCCACCACGAGCGGCACGGGCGCGGAGGTCGGGCGCTCCGCGGTCATTTCCGAGGATCGATCGCACGTGAAAAAGGTAATCTATTCGCCGGCCCTGATGGCGCGGGCCGTGTTTGCCGATCCTGAGTTCACTCTCGATCTGCCGCCCACGATCACAGCCGCCACCGGAATCGACGCGCTCACCCATAATATTGAAAGTTATCTCTCACCCTCGTATCATCCCATCTGTGACGGCATCGCGCTCGAGGGCGTCAGACTGGCCGCCCGCGCCTTGCCCGTCGCGTTTAAAGACGGTGGCGATATGGCCGCTCGCACCGATATGATGATGGCGTCAATGATGGGAGCGATTGCTTTTCAGAAGGACCTCGGCGCGGTGCACTCCTGTGCGCACGCCCTGAGCGCGGTCCTCGATCTCCACCACGGACTCGCGAATGGGGTGATGCTCGACTACGTCATGCGTTTCAACACCGAGGCCGCTCGCATCAAACTCGCCGAACTTGCCCGTGTATCCGGGGCCGGCAGCAGTGCGGACGATTTCGTCAGCTGGCTCACCCGGTTAAAAGCCGAACTCGGTATCCCAGCCCGCCTGGGTGAAGTCGGTGGCTCCGCTCGACACGTAAAGCCTCTTGTCGACATCGCCTTCAAGGATAGTTGTCATCACACCAACCCGCGGCCATGCACGGTCAACGACTTCGAACAGATTTTCACCGAAGCGTTATAGCCACATGTCCCTAAAGATTATCAATCCCGCCACCGGGCGGGTGATCGAGTCGATTCCAACGGACACTCCGAAGACGGTCGCGAAGGCGTTTTCCGACGCTTGTGAAGCCCAACGTGATTGGGCCTCGCGACCGCTGCGGGAGCGACTCGCAACCATTCAGAGCTTTCGCGACGGCATCGAACACTACAGCGAGGAACTCGCGCACGTGCTCACCCGGGAAGTCGGCAAGCCCATCGCACAGGCGCGAAACGAACTGGCGGGCTTGCTCCCCCGCCTCGACTTTTTCCTCAAGGAAGCACCCCGCGCGCTGCGCGACGAAACGGTGCTCAACGCGCCCAAAAGTGGAGTCGTCGAACGCATCACCCGCGAGCCGCTGGGCGTCATCGCCAACATCTCCGCGTGGAACTATCCCTATTTCGTCGGCTCCAACGTCTTCGTCCCGGCGCTGCTCGCTGGGAATGCCGTGTTGTACAAGCCATCTGAGTACGCGACGCGGACTGGGTTGTGCATCACGCGATTGTTGCACGAAAGTGGTGTCCCGGAACCGGTTTTCGCCCCGCTAATCGGCACCGGAGACGTCGGCGCCGCCTTGCTCGCTCAACCGGTTGATGGCGTTTTCTTCACGGGCTCGCAGGTCACCGGCAGGAAAATCGCCCGCCGCGTGGCCGGTCGCCTGATTAAAGTGCAGTTGGAGCTCGGCGGCAAAGATCCGGTGTATATTTGCGATGACGTCGACGTGAACGCTGCGGCGTCGGCGGTCGCCGATGGTGCGTTCTATAATACCGGCCAAAGCTGTTGTTCGGTCGAGCGACTCTATGTGCACGCGTCGATTTTCGATTCGTTCGTCGAAGCTTTTGTCGAGAGCGTGGCGAAGTTCAAGGTGGGCGATCCGGAGGACGAATCCACCTATATTGGTCCCCTCACCCGACGGGAACAACTCGAGGTACTGGAAGCGCAGATCGCCGACGCGAAAGCCAAAGGGGCACGGGTCTTGCTCGGAGGAGCGCGATTCAAGAGCGGCCCTTTGAAGCGCGGCCACTACTTTCAGCCGACGGTGCTGGTGAATGTGAAGGCCACGATGAAGGTGATGCGCGAGGAAACGTTTGGCCCGGTTATCGGTGTGATGCCGGTGCGCGACGACGCGGAGGCGATCGAACGAATGAACGCCACGTCTTACGGTCTTACCGCGGGCGTCTACACGCCCGAGCGAAAGCGCGCGGAAGCCATTCTCCGCCACGTGCAGGCCGGATCGGCGTATTGGAATTGTTGTGACCGGGTGAGCCCGCGGCTGCCGTGGTCGGGTGTGAAAGACTCCGGGATGGGACTCACGCTCTCACGAGAAGGGATCCAGACCTTCACGCGCCCCAAGGCCTGGCACCTGCGCCAGCCGTAAGCGACGCCCGATCAGGCAACCCGTGTACGTATCCAGAATAAGAGTCGTGCCTTGACTCTTGACAGCGTCGCACCGAATTCCGACGAAAGCCGAGTCAGGCGGGTCATCGCGAGACGCTTGACTGCGTGAGTCCGCGAGGCGTGACTTCCCCCCGACGTTGTCACATGTCTCGCCATAACCGTTGCGGCCCCCCTGAGGCGCCGCGACTCTTCCCCCAAGCTCAAAGACGATCCCATGAAAGCTGCCGTGATCTCCGCGTATGGCGGGCCTGACGTCATATCGATGCAAGATCGCCCCATGCCCCGCCCAAAACGGGGCGAGGTGCTGGTGCGCGTGATGGCAGCGCCCGTCACCTCGGGCGATGCGCGGCTGCGCTCGGGAAAAGTGCCGCGGGGAATGGGGCTGATGCTGCGCGCGGTGATTGGCTGGCGGCGTCCACGCATTGCCGCGGGCTGGGGCTTTGCGGGCATCATCGACGGTTTGGGTGAAGACGTGCCAATCCTTGCGATCGGACAAAGAGTATTTGGCCTCAAGGGGTTTTCGGGCGGCGCGCATGCCGAGCATCTGACCATTGCGGCAGGTGGCGCCGTGTTGCCCCTTCCCGACAGCCTGACCTATGAAGAGGGCGCGGCCTTTTTCTTTGGCGGGCTGACAGCGGCAGAATTTCTGATCGATAAGGCCGGGCTCAAGGCAGGAGAAAGGGTGCTGATTTGCGGCGCGACCGGCGCGGTGGGCGGGGCAGCGGTGCAGATCGCGGCGCATCTGGGCGCAAACGTGACGGCGGTGGCGTCGGCCCCGAACCTTGATCTGGCGCGGCGGATGGGGGCGGCAACGGTGCATGATTATCGCACCGGCCCCGTGCAGGGGCAATTTGACGTGGTGCTGGATGTAATGGGAACGCTGGGCTGGGCGGGCGCGCGCGGGATTCTGGCCAGCGGCGGCAGGCTGTGCCTGATCACCGCCGATCTGCGCGCCATATTGGGCGCGCTGCTGCGGCCCGCACGCACGGGGCGACGCATCTTTGCGGGCACCGTCGGCGAGTCGCGCGCCATGATGCAGCGCCTTGTTCACCTCCACTGCGCAGGGGGATATCGTCCCGTGCTGGGACAGGTGTTGCCCTTTGCTCAGCTGGCAGATGCCCACGCTCTTGCCGAAACGTTTCACAAGCCCGGCAATCTCGTGGTAGTGATGGAAACGAAGACCCAGACCGAAGTTTTCCAAACCAACATCTCGCATCCGGGATCTCCGTGGGTTCGCAGCGGAGAGGGGCAGGCTTAACGCTGCTAATTTTCCGTGGCGGTTGATCTGGATCACGGGGCCACCCGGCGCTCGTTCCTCAAGACGTATCCATTGACGTCGATATCGACTTCATAGGTGCCACGGGAGTCCTCGATTTCGACCTCATACACGGTCTGTCCGGTCCGGCGTTCGATCTATATTTAGTGTGTCATCGAGTTCGATGACGCCTTTCCGACGAGCGTTGAACGGCTGGGTGCAACAATCGCCATGCGGTCGGCGGCCCCGCTTCCCTTGCCGCCCCAGTGCGGCAAACCGGCCGACGTCGCGGAAGATCTCCGATAGCCTTACGGCCAGGCGATCGATAGAATATGCACTGTCACCCCGCTTCAGCCCACCTCGCATGGTCCAAGACGACTCGCACCTCATCCCCGCCATCACGTCGCCCACTGATGGGAAATCCAGTGAGGATTGGCTGGTGCGGAAGGGAGAGATGGGGAACGCCATTGCGCGTTTTGCGTGGCGCGAAACGCCGCTGGGAGCGCTTCACGACTGGCCGCAGTCGCTCCGCTCGGCGGTGAATATGATGCTGGAGGCCGGTGCGGCGTCGGCGTTCATCCACGGGCCTGAATACCGGATCCTCTACAACGACCGTTATTGCGACATTCTTTCCGATCGGCATCCCGCCGCTCTGGGTCGGCGCGCGGCCGACGTCTTTGCCGACATCTGGCCGACGATCGAGCCGCTTTTCATCCGGGCATATGGCGGCCATGCGGTCACGATCGAAGACATCTCTTTGAAGTTGGTCCGCCACGGGGTCGAGGAAACGGCGTTTTTTTCCGGCAGTTACAATCCGGTGCGTTCCGAAAGCGGCGAGGTAATCGGCTTTCTCGCGCTGGTCGCGGATACCACCCGCCTGGTGCTGCGGGAACAGGAACGGGCGCAGATCTTCGACACCACCCTCTCGGCGATCACCGATTTTGCCTACACGTTTGATCGCGACGGTCGATTTCTCTACGTAAACAAGGCACTGCTCGATCTGTGGGGGTTGCCGCTCGCGGAGGCAGTCGGGAAAAATTTCCACGACCTCAAGTACCCGCCAGAACTCGCCGACCGCCTGCAACGACAAATCCAAGAGGTGATCGACACGCGGCTGATGTTACGCGACGAGACCCCCTATACGAGCCCCACGGGCGCGTCGGGCTACTATGAATACATCTTCAGCCCGGTATTTTCCGCGGATGGCTCCGTGTCGCTTGTCGCGGGCTCCACGCGCGACATCTCCATTCGAAAGAGTCTTGAAATCAAGGTGCAGGACACCGTCACCGAACTGCGCGCGGCGAAGGATTTGCTGGAGCGACAATCCCACCAGCTCGAACAACAGATCGTCGAACGCACCGCGAAGTTGCAGGAGACCATCACGGACTTGGAATCATTTTCATATAGCATTTCCCACGACCTGCGAGGTCCCTTGCGTACGATGCAGAGCTTTGCGCAGGCGTTACGCGAGGATTGCGGCGAAGAGGTGAGCGCCACCGGGAACGACTATATCCGGCGCATCGTGAGCGCCGCCGGCCGAATGGACCGGATTATACAAGACGTGCTCGTCTACAGCCGGATTGCCCGGACCGACCTGCCGTTGGAGCCGATCGCACTCGACGAATTCATCCGCAGCCTGCTCGACACCTATCCTTCATTCCACGCCGCACGGGACGCGATTACAATCAAAGGACGCTTGCCGGTCGTGCTGGGAAACCCCGCAGCTCTGACGCAATGCACCGCCAACCTGCTGGGTAATGCGATCAAGTTTATAGCTCCCGGCGTTGCACCCGAGGTTACGATCTCCTGCCTCGTCGCCAACGGACGCGCCCACCTTTCCGTAAGCGACAACGGCATCGGCATTCCTCACCATCAACACGACGCCATCTTCGGCGTCTTCTGCCGTTTGGAAGGTGATTATGACGGCACCGGCATCGGGTTGGCCATCGTGCGCAAGGCCGTCGAACGGATGGGCGGAAGCATCAAGGTGGAATCGTCGCCCGGGCATGGCAGCACCTTCACCTTTGATCTCGCGCTGCCGAAGACGTCATGACCACGCCGAAAATCGTCGTGCTCTACGCCGAGGACTCGGAAGACGACGCGTTTCTCATGCGCCGCGCGTTCACGAAGGCAAAATTCTCCGGGACACTGACCGTGGCAGCGAACGGCTTGGAGGCGCTGAACTACCTCGGCGGCACCGGGGAGTATGCGAATCGAAAGGAGCACCCACTGCCGAGTTTGATTATGCTTGATGTCAAGATGCCGCATCTGAGCGGATTCGAAGTGCTGCGTTGGATTCGCGCGCGCAATGAATTCAGTGCAACACCAGTGGTGATGCTCACTTCGTCCAGTCAGCCGGTGGATATCGCGACCGCCTACGAAGACGGGGCCGACGGCTACCTCGTCAAACCCAGCAGTCTGGATGTTTTCGCAGACTTCGTGGCGGATCTGATTGCAGCCTGCGGCCATCCGCGCCCGGCGCAAGGCGGACTCAAGGTGCGCGGGAGCGCGCGTTTACCTGCGGCGACGCCCTGACACGCGCCGAAACCCCGCACGCCGGAGGCACAA
>PPFU01035383.1_pt1 | contig 11441 bp, 12 predicted proteins | sample 1535991 | NCBI WGS metagenome assembly PPFU01 (sample SAMN04901290, study PRJNA319586) | Hypolithon metagenome, whole genome shotgun sequencing project. | isolation source: Antarctic Hypolithon | place: Antarctica: Miers Valley | collected 2014 | reverse complement strand
GGGCATCAGCGACGGTGTCCCTCCGCCGAAGAATATCGAAGCCAGCCTTTCGCCACCAGCCAGCGCCGCCTCGTGCCGCATGTCCGCGATCAGCGCAGCGCGCCACCGATCGACATCCACGCTCTCGCGAACGTGGCTGTTGAAATCGCAATAGGGGCATTTCGAGCGACAGAAAGGCCAATGGATGTAAAGGGCGCGAGCCATGCTTCAATTCAGCAATCTTTAACCCGCCAAAGTCAAGTTCGAGTGATGGGTAAGGGTCGGATCATTCTTGCAATGTGTGTGGCACTGGGGCTGGCGACGCCGGTTTTCGCCATACGCGGGCATTCAGATTTCGAATCGCGGATCATCGCCGCCCATAACTCCGAGCGCGCGAGCCAAGGGCTGCAGGGCCTCGCCTGGAACGGCCGACTGGCACGCGAGGCGCATGAATGGGCGCAATCCCTCGCCAGTCGTCAAATGCTCGAACACGCCGATAGCGGGCACAGCCGCGGGGCGGGCGAGAATTTGTGGATGGGAACGGCGGGCTATTATACCCTCGAAGACATGATGGGCGGCTTTATCGAGGAAAGGCGACATTTCCGCCCCGGACGTTTCCCGGAAGTCTCGCGCACGGGCGATTGGTCGGACGTCGGCCATTACACCCAGATAATTTGGCCCTCGACTGAAGAAGTTGGCTGCGCAGTGGCCCGCGGAAGCGATCATGAAGTGCTCGTCTGTCGCTACTGGCCTGCCGGAAATTGGATCGGCTACCCCGTCGGCCTGCCGCAGGATCGCCTTACGCGAACAGCGCGCTGACCAATTTGGCAAATGCATCGGCGCGGTGGCTGATGCGGTGTTTTTCCGCGGGATCGAGCTCGGCGAAGGTTTGCACATAGCCTGCGGGCACGAAGACGGGGTCGTACCCGAAGCCCAGCGTCCCGCGCGGCGGCCAGGTGAGCGAACCGTTCGCGCGCCCTTCGAACACCGCGTGCGCGCCGACGGGCCAGGCGATCGCCAGCACGCAGGAAAACCAGGCGCTCCGATCGACATCGGCGCCTCGTTCGGCGAGCTTTCCCTCGACTTTGCCCATCGCCATATACCAATCGCGGCCGGCCGAACCTTCGAACCATTGCCGCTCGGCCCAATCGGCGGTGTAAACTCCGGGTTTCCCGTCGAGCGCCGCGACCGACAGGCCGCTATCATCCGCCAGTGCGGGCAATTGCGCCGCCTGCGCCGCCGCGCGCGCCTTGATCAATGCATTCTCGACGAAGGTCGTGCCCGTCTCCGCCGGTTCGGGCAGGCCCAGCGCCCCGGCGGATACGCATTCGACTCCATAGGGATCGAGCAGCGCGGAGATTTCCTTCAGCTTGCCCGCATTGTGCGTCGCGATCACGAGCTTGCTGCCGAGGGGCGGGTGGTGGCTCAAGCGGTCGCCTGGTCCTGCGCTTCGAAGATGCGGTCGCAGCCCATGCGGGCGAGGCGCAGGAGGCGCAGAAGCCCCTCCTCGTCATAGGTTGCGCCTTCGGCCGTGGCTTGCACCTCGGCAATCTGACCCCCTTCGAGCAGAACGAAATTGGCATCGGCATCGGCCGAGCTGTCCTCGATGTAATCGAGATCGAGCACCGGACTGCCCTGATAGATTCCGCAACTGATCGCGGCGACCTTCGAGGAAATCGGATCCTCCTTGATCGCGCCCGATTCAACCAGCGTATTGACCGCGAGCCGCAGCGCAATCCAGGCGCCGGAGATCGAAGCCGTGCGCGTGCCGCCATCGGCCTGGATGACATCGCAATCGAGCGTGATCTGGTGTTCTCCGAGCGCCTTCAGATCGACCACGGCGCGTAGACTCCGCCCGATCAGGCGCTGGATTTCCTGCGTACGGCCTGATTGCTTGCCGCGCGCCGCCTCGCGGCTGCCGCGGGTGTGCGTGGCGCGTGGGAGCATCGAATATTCGCCGGTGACCCAGCCCTGGCCCTTGACCCGCAGCCACGGCGGCAGCCGATCCTCCACGCTGGCCGTGCACAAGACTTTCGTATCGCCGAAGCCGATCAGGCAGGAACCCTCGGCATGTTTTGTGTAACCTGTTTCGATACTGATGGCGCGCATTTCATCGGGGGCGCGGCCGGAAGGACGGATGGACATAGGACTGGGAATCTCCGCAATGGTTCGACGCTGCGATAGTCGCGGGGGGCTTGTGCGCACAAGGGCGGCGCGTAGATAGGCGGGCATGGGTTCACCGCCGCTTATCGAACTGACCACCCGCGCGCGGGATATCTTCCGCCTCGTCGTCGAAGGGTATCTGGCCAGCGGGCAGCCGGTCGGATCGAAGACGCTGGCGGGGCAGGGGGTCGAACTGTCACCGGCCTCGATCCGCTCGGTGCTGGCGGAATTGGAAGGGCTCGGTCTGCTTGCTGCGCCGCACACCAGCGCGGGCCGCATGCCGACCGATATTGGCCTGCGCCTGTTCGTAGACGGGATGATGCAGGTCGCCGAACCGAGCGCGGAGGAACGCGCGGCGATCCGCGAACAATTGGGCGCTCCCGGTCCGCTCGAAGCTGCGCTGGAGCGGACCAGCGTGCTACTATCCGATCTATCCGGCGCGGCGGGAATAGTGATGGTGCCGCGGCGCGAACCAAAGCTTGCGCAAATGTCGCTCGTCCCGATCGCGCCGGGCCGCGCGCTGGCGGTGCTTGTGGGTGAGGATGGCCAAGTCGAAAACCGCATGCTCGAACTGCACGGCGCGGTCGATCCCGCCGCGCTGGAAGCGGCCGGAAATTACGCCACCGCGCGCCTCGCAGGAAAGACCTTGCCCGAAGCAGTGAAGGCGATCCGCCGTGAAATCGACGGTGGCCGCTCGCAGCTCGATTCGGTCAGCCGCGACCTGGTCGAACGGGGGATCGCGGTATGGAGCGAAGATGCGGCCGCGCGGCCCGTCCTGATCGTGCGCGGGCAGGCAAAGCTCCTCGACGACAGCGTGCTGGGCGACATCGAACGCGTCCGCCTGCTGCTCGAAGAACTGGAGAACAAGCAATCGGTCGCCGCCCTGCTCGACAACGCGCGCGAAGCCGAAGCGACGCGGATTTTCATCGGATCGGAGAACCGCCTGTTCTCGCTTTCAGGCTCGTCCGTCATCGCCGCGCCCTATCGCGATCGCGAGGGAAAGGTCGTCGGCGTGCTTGGCGTGATCGGTCCCACGCGGTTGAATTATGCCCGCGTGGTCCCCATGGTGGATTTCACGGCGAATTCGCTGAGCAAACTTATCGGCTAAGAAACTCATGAACAACGAAAACGAAAAGCAAGGCGCGGAAGCGCCCGACCCGGAAATCGCAGAAGAATTGCGCGGCGTACCCGAAGACATGCTGTCCGATGGCGAGGATGCCTCGGACGAAGAGGACGGTGACGAGAGCGGCGGTGACCTTGCCGATGCGATAGCCGAGCTGCGTCGCGATCTCGATGCGGCCAAGCAGGACGTCCTGTATGCACGGGCCGAAACCCAGAACGTGCGCCGGCGGCTTGAAAAGGACGTGGCGGACGCGCGCAATTACGGCGCGACCGGATTCGCACGCGATATCCTGTCGGTAGCCGACAATATCGCCCGCGCGCTGGAGCACGTGCCCGACGCGCTGCGCGAGGATGACAAGTCGCGCCGCTTTATCGAAGGCATCGAGGCGACCCGGCGCGAGATCGACAAGGTTTTCGCGCAGAACGGGATCAGCCGCATCGCTGCGGTCGGCCTCCCGCTCGATCCCAACCAGCACCAGGCGATGATGGAAGTCCCGACGGACGAGGCCGAGCCGGGCACCGTCGTGCAGGAAATGCAGGCCGGTTACATGCTGCGCGACCGCCTGTTGCGCCCGGCGATGGTCGGCGTGGCGAAGACGCCCGACTAGCTGCAATTCGCCGGAATACGCGAAAAAGGCCGCCGGTCCTTAGGGGACTGGCGGCCTTTTCATTGTCGGCAGCCTCAGTTGTAGCGGCGCAGGAGACCGGCGAGCTTGCCCTGCACGCGAACTTCATCGGCGTTGTAGACCTGCGGCTCGTAAGCCGAATTCGCCGGATCAAGCGTGATACGTCCCTTGTCGCGGCGCAGATATTTGAGGGTCGCTTCCTCGTCCCGCACGAGCGCGACCACGATTTCTCCGTCGCGGGCGACATCGGTGCGTTTAACAAGCGCGTAATCGCCGTCGAAGATCCCGGCCTCGACCATCGAATCGCCCGACACTTCGAGGGCGAAATGATCGCCTGCGCCGAGCAGCGCAGCGGGCACGGGCAGCATCTGCGTATCTTCCATCGCTTCGATCGGCATACCGGCGGCGATCCGTCCATGGAGCGGAATTTCGATCACGTCGTTGGCGGGGCGCGGGGTGCTGGCCGGCATCTTGAGCGCGGGCGGGTCGGCGGGTTTTGCCGACGCGGAGGCCGCAGCCGATGCGACCGCATCTTCGGGCTGACGGATCACTTCGAGTGCACGCGCACGGTTGGGCAAGCGGCGGATGAAGCCGCGCTCTTCCAAGGCCGAGATCAGCCGATGAACGCCCGATTTCGATTTGAGATCGAGCGCGTCCTTCATTTCCTCAAAACTCGGCGAAACGCCGGTTTCTTCGAGCCGGGCCTGGATAAAGCGGATCAGCTCGTGCTGTTTGCGAGTGAGCAATTGCTCCTCCCTTGATCGGTTCGCCTCTAGTGAACGAACAAGGAACAAGTAGGCAACTTATTGGAACGCGTCAAGGACGCTCCGGCGTCTAAACGCGGTTCGTCATCCGTTTCCAAGCAATTCGCGTGTCGCCTGCGCGACATCGGTCTGCCGCATCAGCGTTTCGCCGACAAGGAAAGCGCGCAAACCGTGGGCCGCAAGGCGCTCGAGATCGTCGTGATCCGCGATCCCACTTTCCGCGATCCCGAGCACGCCGCCGGGCAGTTCCTTAGCAAGCCGCTCACTGGTGGCGAGATCGGTTTCGAAGCTGGCCAAATTGCGATTGTTGATGCCGATCATGTCGGGATCGCAGCGCAGCACGCGCTCCAGTTCGCCCCCGTCATGCACTTCGAACAGGATGTCGAGCGAATAGTCGCGCGCCGTGGCCGCGAGCTCGAGCATTTGCACGTCGTCCAGGGCGGCGGCGATCAACAGGATGGCATCGGCCCCTAGCGCGCGTGCCTCTACGACTTGCCAGGGATCGAGCGTGAAGTCCTTGCGCAGGACGGGCCGCGAACAGGCGGCGCGTGCCTCGACGAGATAGCGGTCCGCGCCTTGGAAATGTGGTTCTTCGGTCAGTACCGAGAGACACGTCGCCCCGCCATCGGCATAAGCGCGGGCGTGGGCGGCAGGGTGGAAGTCGCTGCGGATCAGGCCCTTTGAAGGGGAGGCGCGCTTGATCTCGGCAATCAGGCCGAAGCCGTCGTCCGCTGCGGCGCGGAGCGCTTTCCTGAAGCCTCGCACCGGATCGGCGGCGCGCGCGTCCGCTTCCAGCGAGGCGAGCGGGCGTCCAGTCTTGCGGCGAGCCACATCCTCGCGCTTCAATGCACATATTTCCGCCAGTTTGCTCATGCGACGAGGTCGATCCAGTCGGCGAGCAGCTTTGCGGCTGCACCGCTATCGAGCGCTTCCTCGGCCTCGGCCACGCGCGTCGGCCAGTCTTCCGCGCGTCCCGCGACCACAAGGGCCGCGGCAGAGTTCAGCAATACGGCGTCGCGGTAGGCACCGGGCATACCGTCGAGCAGAGCGCGCAAGGCCTTGGCATTGTGGGCGGCATCGCCGCCGCGGATCGACTCGACCGGGGCGTTCGGAAGGCCCGCCACCGAGGCATCCATCCGGCGCATGGCGAAATCGTTGCCGCGTACATCGGCCATTTCGTTGCCGCCTGCGAGGCTCAATTCGTCCAGGCCTTCGTCACCCGACACGATCAGCGAACGCCCGGTGCCCAGTGCTGCCATGGCACGGGCGTAAATCGGCACATAACCGGGGCGGGCAATCCCGATCAGTTGGCTGTTCACGCCCGCCGGGTTGGAAAGGGGGCCCATCAGATTGAAGATCGTGCGCTTGCCGAGACGCTGGCGGATAGGCTGTATGCGCGCCATCGCCGGGTGGTGGTTCTTGGCGAAAAGGAAGCAGATGCCGATTTCGGCCAGCGTTTTTTCCGCCGTGAGCCCGGCGGCGTCCATGTCGAGCCCTAGCGCTTCAAGCGTATCTGCAGCCCCGGCTTTCGAGGAAGCGGCGCGATTGCCGTGCTTGGCCACCGGAACGCCGCATGCCGCGACGACCAGGCTGACGGCGGTCGAGACGTTCAGGGTGTGATGTCCGTCGCCGCCGGTGCCACAAACATCGATCGCATCGTCCGGTGCCTCGATCGGCAGCAGACGTGCGCGCAGCGCACGGGCCGCGCCGGCAATCTCGGACGCTTTCTCGCCGCGATCGGACAGGCCCGAAAGGAAGAGCGAAACCTCCTCATCCGGCCCATCCCCGTCGAGGATCCGGCCGAACACGGTCTCCGCTTCCTCAGCGGTGAAATGCTGGTGGACATCGGGCAGGGCGGTCATGCGGGTTCCTTGGCGGCAAGGCCGCACAGCGCGACGAAATTGGCGAGCAGCGCGTGGCCGTGCTCACTAGCGATACTTTCGGGGTGAAACTGCACGCCGTGGATCGGCAGTTCGCGATGGCGGAAGCCCATTACGCAGGTGCCATCGACGCCGGGCGTTTCACTCGTTGCGTTGATCTCCAGGCAATCGGGCACATCCATGACCACCAGCGAGTGATAGCGCGTCGCCTGGAAAGGGGAGGGCAGGCCGCCGAACACGCCACTGCCGTCATGCTCGACCGGCGAGGTCTTGCCATGCATCAACCCGCCGCGCGCAACGCGGCCGCCGAAATGCTGCCCGATCGCCTGATGACCCAGACACACGCCCAGCAGCGGCAGGCGCGCGTTCTGGCACGCGGCGACCAGCGAAAGGCTGATCCCCGCGTCATCCGGCGTGCAGGGGCCGGGCGACAGCAGGATCCCGCTTGCGCCCAGCGCCATCGCTTCATCGACCGACAACGCATCGTTCCGGCGCACCTCTACCGGCACACCCAGTTCCATCACGTAATGGACGAGGTTCCAAGTGAAACTGTCGTAATTGTCGATGACGAGGATCACGCCTGCGTTTTTCCCGCCAATTCGTCGGTCGCGCGCACAAGGCCGTCGATTATGCCCGGTTCGCCCGCGCTGTGGCCAGCGTCGTGCACGATGCGCAGGTCGACTCCGGGCCACGCCTTTTTCAGCGCCCAGGCCGATGTTGGCGGGGTGCAGATATCGTGGCGGCCCTGGACGATGATCCCCGGAATGCCCTCGAGCTTATGGGCGTTTTCGAGCAGCTGCGCTTCATCAAGGAAGAAATCCTCCAAGAAAAACCGCGCGCAGATGCGGGCGAAGGGGACGGCCTTGGAGGGGTCTGCGAAGCTGTCCAGCAGATCCTCGTCGGGCAAGAGCGTGGCGACATTGCCTTCCCACAGCGACCATTGCTTCGCAGCGGCAAGGCGGGTGGCCTCATCGTCGCTCGTCAGGCGCGCGTGGTAGGCTTTGACCAGATCGCCGCGCTCGTCTGCAGGGATCAGGCCGGTGAAATCGTCCCATTGCTCGGCCATAATCTCGCTCGCGCCGTAGCGATAGAGCCAGTCCTTTTCTTGTCGCCGGGCGAGAAACACACCGCGCAGCACCAGTTCGCTGGTCCGCTTGGGATATTGCTGGGCATAGGCGAGCGCGAGGGTCGCGCCCCAGCTGCCGCCGAAGACCTGCCATTTGTCGTGCCCGCACATGATGCGCAGGCGCTCCATATCTTCCACGATGCGCCACGTGTCGTTGTATTCGATTTCCGCAAACGGGGTCGACTTGCCGCAGCCGCGCTGATCGAACAGCAGAACGTCGTAAAGTTCCGGGTCCCATTGCCGGCGATGAGCGGGGCTCATCCCGCCGCCGGGGCCGCCATGGAGGAAAACGGCGGGCTTGGCGCCAGGCGTGCCGACCCGTTCGTAATAGAGCGAATGGCCTTCGCCGACATCGAACATGCCGGTCTCGTATGGCTCGATTTCGGGGTAGAGCGTGCGTTCGTATTCCATCGTCATTCCTTGTCTTCGACGACCAGCAGCGGACCGATCGACGCGCCCTGGTCGCGCCGGTGTTTCGCCGGATCCCATAGAGCGGAGACGCTACCGTCTAGGTATAGCGCATTGGGGGTTTTCAGCTCGTCGCGGAAATAGCGGGCGAATTTGCCGAAGCTCAGCGGCATTTCGCTCTTCACGAAATGCGCGCGCCCCCCCGCATCGACTCCCACGCCGTTGCGGATCCGGATCGAGGGGCCGTCATCCTGAAATTCGGGATGCAGCTTGCCACCGACCACCAGCATCGGACCTGATTGCGTGCCGAATTGCGGACGATCGCCGACGGTGGAGTAGAACTGCTCGGTCGAGAGCACGCGCCATTGTTCGCTACTGCCGAAAAACACGCCGTTGGGCGAGAGATGGAAATTGCCGCTTCCTTCGGCGCGGTTCAATTCCTCCAGCCGCTCGCCATTCTCGACGTAATAGCCGATCGGGCGGCCTGCGGTGTCGAACATGCCTGCGTTCATCGCAAAAGCGACTTTGCCGGATGTGTCACCCAATGCTGAAGCGAAGGCGGCGAGGCTGCGCCAGGGCGTACCACCGGCCGGAGCGAGCGCGGTGCGGATGCGATGCTTCGCCGGATCGGCGATGCAGTGGGTGAGCTGCACGGCTTCGAATTCAACCGTTTCGCAAGCGGATGCGCGCTGCGGTGCGGGAGTTTCAGGTTCTTTGGACGCGGCGGAGGGGAGGGGGACAGCTTCGCCGCCAATTTCCGAGCGGCTGACGGGATCGCCTGCCTGCGGAGGGTCGCAGGCGGCCAGCGAGAGGACAAGCAGGATCGGCAGCATGAGCTTCATGCGCTCTCTCCGGCCACCCGATAGGCTTCGCGCGCGGCAGCAAATAGCGCGCCGGCCTTGGCTTCGCATTCGCGCTGTTCGGCCTCCGGGTCGCTGTCTGCGACGATCCCCGCGCCTGCGGTCACATGCATGGTCCCATCTTTCACGATGGCGGTTCGTAGCGTGATGCAGGAGTCGAAGGAACCGTCCGGAGCGAAATAGCCTACCGCCCCCGCATAAGGCCCGCGCCCCTCGCTCTCGAGATCGGCGATGATCTGGCAGGCGCGAATTTTCGGCGCGCCGCTGACCGTCCCGGCCGGGAAGCCTGCGAACAGCGCATCGAGTTGATCGGCGCGGCCGGTATCGAGCCGCGCAGTGACATGGCTCACGAGATGCATGACGTGGCTGTATCGTTCACAGCCATAACTTTCGGTCACGGTGATGCTGCCCGCCTCGGCCACACGGCCGATGTCGTTGCGTGCCAGGTCGAGCAGCATGAGATGCTCGGCGCATTCCTTCGGATCAGCGCGTAATTCGGCTTCGAGCGCGCGGTCTTCGGCTTCGTTCTTCCCGCGCGGACGGGTGCCTGCGATCGGCCTGATCGCGACCTCGCCGTCGCGGAGCCGCACGAGGATTTCGGGGCTCGATCCGACCAGCGCGAAGTCCGGCAGATCGAGATGGAAGAGGAAGGGTGAGGGGTTCACCCGTCTCAGCGCACGATAGAGCGCAAGTGGCGGCAAGGCGAAATCTTTGGTGAAGCGCTGGGCAAGCACCACCTGAAAGATGTCGCCCGCTGCGATCAACTCCTTTGCGGATTGCACGCGCGCCTTGTATGCATCCGGCGCGACGATGTGGCGGACCGCACCGCTCTTCGGCAAGGCTGCCTGCTCCTGCCGCGACGGACGATCGAGCGCCGCCACCGTCGCGGCGATCCTGCCGGCGGCCGCGGCCACGATCGCACCGGGCGCGTCCCTGCCCGGATAGAGCGGGGCGATCACGAACAGTTCGTCGCCGATATTGTCGAACACCAGCAGGCAGCGCGGACGGACGAAGAAGAGGTCGGGCGCGCCGAGCTCATCGTCCCGTGCGCGGGGCACCGGTTCGATCCACCCGAAGCTCTCATAGGCGAAATACCCCACCAACGTCGCCATGGCGGGAGGAAGCGCAGCGGGGATTTCGGTGTGGATTTCGATCAGTAGCGCACGCAAAATATCAAGCGGTGCAGTGTCGCAGGGACGGAAGGCCACGCGATCGTCTGCCCATTCACGATTGATTGTGACACGATCCCCTTGCGCCTGCAGGACCAGGTCGGGATCGATGCCGAGCAGGCTGTAGCGCCCGCGATGCGCGCCCCCCTCGACCGATTCCAGAAGGAAATCCCCGCGCCCCGGTTCGATCAGGCGGACGGCGGCACCGACGGGCGTGATTTCGTCCGCCACGAGACGCTGCCAGACGAAGGTCGGACGGCCTTTTGCTAGCGCTTCGCGCGCATCTGCTTCCCCGAGCATGGCCATTGCGGATCCATCGGCGGCCCGCCCTTAGCGGCCCTGGCCGGTGAGTGCTTCGACCACCGCGCGGATCGCGTTGTCGTTGCGCGTCACGCCGATTTCCTTCTGGATCGCGCGATCGAGCTGTTCGGCGAATTCCTGTCCGGCGACACGGCCGAGTTCGGTCTGCGCCTGTGCGATCACCGGATCGCGGCGTTCGACCTTTCCGGGCTCGATCTCGTCGAGGAGGACGATGAACCAGCCGGCATTGGTCGGCGCTTCGAGCTTTTTGATCGTACCTTCGGCCATGGCGAACATCAGCGCGAGTGGCGGCGGAACGCGCTGCTGGCTTGCGGTGAGAGCTTCGCGGGACAAGTCGATATCGTCGACCGGAGGTAATCGGGTGTCGAGACCGGCAATGGCGGCTTCGAGTTCGGCGCCCTTACGCACGGCAGCGAGGATCTTGTCGGCTGCGACCTTGGCGGCGGCGGCCCCGCGATCGAGCTTCCAGGCCGCCGTGACGCGGTCCTTAATCTGCGCCAGCGGCGGCGGCGCGGCCTCTTCGAACTGAGCCACGTCGAACACCAGGAACTGTTCTCCCGGGACAATTTCGGCGAGGATCGGATCGCTGTCCTCTTCCATCGCGGCAACGGTTGTCAGGATCGGGTTGAGGAGTTCGGGCACGCGCTCCTGCGTGCCGTAGATCACGCCGCTGGCCAGTACCGGGCGCGTGCGCTGGACTTCGACTCCCAGTTCCCCGGCAACATCGGCGAGCGTCGAGCCGGAGGCGAAGCCATCTTCCACATCTTCGGCGAATTGGTTGACTGCCTCACGGCGCTTCTCTTCGGTCAGGGCGGCGACGATTTCCTCTCGCGCCTGGGCGAGGGTGCGAGCGTCGGTGCGTGTGACCCTATCGACATCGACGATATGCCAGCCGAGCGGGCTACGGACCGGGCCGACGACCGCATCTTCCTTGGCTTGGAAGACGGCGCGCGCCACGTCGGCGCTTGAAGCCGCTGCATAGGCTGCGCGTTCGGTCGTCAGTTCGGACGGGCTGAGGCCAGT
>PPFU01012062.1_pt1 | contig 11441 bp, 8 predicted proteins | sample 1535991 | NCBI WGS metagenome assembly PPFU01 (sample SAMN04901290, study PRJNA319586) | Hypolithon metagenome, whole genome shotgun sequencing project. | isolation source: Antarctic Hypolithon | place: Antarctica: Miers Valley | collected 2014 | reverse complement strand
TAAGACGGCAAAAAAAGATAGGACGCACTTAATACGAGAAAGGCTACAGAAATTTTCTTTTCAAAAAGCGACCGGGCTTAAGACGATATGCAGCAGATGCTGGTGACTTAATGTTTGTGACTTAAGTTAACCTTGCTTTCGAAAAAGCATACATTCCCCCTCAGACATATTTTGTTCGACTAATTACCGTTTGTGAGCGTCCGCCCTTGAATGGCCTCCTTATGTACCTGTGAAGCACCTTCGTGATGGAGTCATCAGCAATAATACAGTATTTTTGTACTATTACCAAGCTTTTGCTGTCAAAGCACTTGCTGTCAAAGGGTAGAGAAAAGCATAGAGATAGGTTACATTCTTTATCGGCTAGCCGATCGGCCTGTGGCTTCTTCGGCTAGTGCGTTCTTAGGGTATGAAATGCGCTTGTGGTTATGCTGCTGCCACACCTGAATAAAGACGCTGGCAATGATGTCCATATCGTCCCTACTTAGTCCGCTGTCTACCATTTGGCGATTGCGCCAGCGGGCTCTTAAGATTTTATCGACCATGCTGTAGGCCTCGTCCATAGAGGCATCGGGCTTGAGCGATCGCAGCGCCGCCTCACAGGAATCGGCCAGCATGGTAATGCCCGTCTCAGGGCTCTGTGGAATGGGGCCATCGTACTCAAAGTCAGCTTCGTCAATTACCAGACTCGGTTCGGCTACCTGCCTTTCCTTGGCCTGCTGGTAAAAATAGCTGATTTTCATATCGCCCTGATGCTCAGGAATAAAAGCCTGTATCGCCTTTGGCAGCCGGTACTTGCGAGCCATCACTATGCCTTGAGTAACGTGCTTTTTAATAATGCTGGCACTGATCCAGGGGTCGTTAATCACGTCGTGCTTATTGGGCTCCCCCATTTGGTTTTCAATAAAGCCCAAGGGGTCGTGCATTTTGCCAATGTCGTGGTACAAAGTACCGGCCCTCACTAGCTCTACGTTGCGACCTAGCGCCCGAGCAGCGGCCTCCGCCAGGTTAGCTACAAACATTGTGTGCTGAAAAGTTCCTGGGGCCTCAGCCGCTAACCGCTTCAGTAAAGGACGATTGGGGTTGGCCAGTTCAGCTAAGCGAATAGGCGTCACCACATCAAAAAAGTGTTCTAGGTAAGGACTCACGCCCAGGGCAACCACGCTCCAAACAATGCCATACAGCCCGTGCATCGCCGAGCCCACAAACATCACCTTCCACAGCGGCGCGGCCACCGTTGAGCGCATTAGCGTCAGTAACAGATGAACGCCCGCCTGCGTCAGCCCCACAAAGCCGCCCAGCAAAGCAAATTCTTCCCGCGCCCTTAGCTGAGGTGCAATCCAAGCGCCTACCATTGCGCCTGCCGCGCCTGCGATCAGCGGAATAGTCAGCACGGGCGTCCCAATCGGTAAAATCAGCGTCAGCAGTCCTACTACCGTCAGCCCCAGCGACGATCCATAAAAGCTAGCCACCAGCAGCCCAACGGCTGGAATCCCCATGGTGGGCACCCTCAGTACAGCCAGGATAGACACCACCAGGCACAGCATCAGCACTAATAGATGGTCGCGCCGGTTGAGCCGATGCGCCTGAGCGTGATCGACCCACAGGTAAAAAGCGACGGCTGCTGCAACTAGCAGGCTAAAGCCGCAGAGCCCTACCCAGTTAAAGTAGCGGCCAGTCAGGCCAAAATGATCTAGCCGCACAAAATCAGCCGCATCAATCGACTCGCCGGCTCGCACGATTAAATCGCCCTTTTGCACGGAGACCATGACCGGCGCGATTTCTTTGACGGCTTGCTCGGCATATTGTTTAGTGCGGGTTTCATCTAACACCAGATTGGGGACGATCGCCGCCGCCAGAACATCAGCCGTCATCTGCTTAGCATATAAATCCGAGCGCGTTGAGACGCCAGCGTCTACGCTGCCAATTACACTGGCATTTATGCTGCCATTCACTCTGGTTTCTATCGCCTGACGCAGCAAATCTGGCGGTGAACCCTGCGGCACCCCCTGTGTCATTATTTCTGAAAAAATCTGTCGAGCATTACTTTCTAGCGATCGCCACTGATCTTCACTGATCTCAAACAGCCGGTAATCGTATAAGGGCTGACCCTCTATACTGGCGTCGCGGGCCAGCTCCGCAGCAGCCTTGCGATACTGCTGTCTGGGCGTATTCAGCCGAACTTTTAGCTGAGCCAACCCCTGACTGCCAGACAGCTCTCGATAGGTCACCAACTCTCGTAGCACAGAGATTTGCTCAGGAGAGAAAGCGCCCACCTGCGCGGCAACCTGGGGAGAAATTAAGACAGCTTGAGGCGCTGTGGATGACTTACCTGCGGATGACTCAACTGTAGATGACTCGTCTGAGCGTGAGGGGAGCACTGGCGTATTCTCTGTAGCCGCATCGTGCCCTGGCATTGCAAAGGGCTCTAGCTGTACAGAGGAGAGCGTTTCCATTTCGGCTAAACGCCAGAGGGTTTGCCACTGTAGGTCGGGGGCTTGAAACAGAAGGTCTTGAGTGGGCTTCGACACAATCTTCAGATTGATGAACGGCGGACTGCCTGCTTGCTCCCTCAGTTCACAGCCCTGACGCAAAAGGGTTTCTAAAGATCGCGTAGCTGCTACCGTTAGCTCAGCATCAATTTTAAGCACGGGCACCGAGCCCTCTCGAACATCGTTACGTCGCTTTTCGGTCTCCTGCTCATCTTCAAAAACGACGCTTTCAGGGGCGTAAAAGGTCTGAGGCGATATTGACTTAATATCTAGCCCAGGCTGATTGTAAAAGCGCTGGCCAAAGCAGGCGCTAAGCAAAAATATGGCTAGCAGCGTCGCTATCCAGATACGCTTAGCCTCCTGCCTAACTTCCTCTCTGGCAAGCCCTCTGGCGCTGACTAACGAGGAGAATAAGGTTTGCCCGGTTGAGCGCCTGAGAGCCCCCCTGAGAGCCCCTGAGTGTGGCTTCATATGGCCTTTGGGATTGGCCCCTTTTTTAGAAATGGCTTGGGCGTACCCTTCCATTACAAAAAAGCTTCGAGCGCTGTCCATCCAACTGTTTATCTGGGGCGCACACCGTCGATTAATCCGCTGCTGGACATGCCAGCGCTGAGGATTTTTCAGCCAAAAGTACAGCCGCGACCACAGCCGATGAACCCGATTGGCAATTCTGCTCAGAACACTCATGAGCCCTACCGGCCAAAAGATAAATAATAAGAGTCCATTATGGTCATTTTAATAAGGGGAGCTATAACTTCATTGACTGGCTGCTGCTTTGGGCTCTCACGATAGGCATGACTACTGCATACCTGCCCACTGACCTGCCCACTGAGCAAATAAATTATCAGCGATCGCAATCACCTCTGAGCCTTTCACATCATTCCCCCGGCCCAGTCCATCTCTGATTTGCCAAAGCACCGGCAGCGATGAGAGGCCGCCCGCAGCGCCCGCCAAAAAGCCGGCGATCGCTGGCGCAATTCCGCCATACCCAGCCGCCGCCTGCACAGATAACCCGTAGCTTTCAAGCTGCCTCAAGGCACTCACTATGCCACCTACAAAAGCGCCACCTGCAAAAGTATTGTGCGCTGAAGCGGAGGACAGTGAAAATAATGGCAGGCGTCCACGTGAAATTTTAGCCAAGGTTTCTTGATAGTACCGCTGTTGATTGGTCGGCAGATCGTATCGCATCGAGCGACCCGCTAAATGAGTGAAGCCACTGAGCTTGTAGCGACAGCTCAGCAACATTTCTAAAAGATCGCCCAAAATCAAAACCTGTACTGCCGCAACCGAATTTGCAGAGCTTTTGGGAGGAATAAAAGCCTCAGTGGAGCGAACCCAGTCCCAGCGCCGCTCCCAGCTATCGTGATAGCGCAGCAGCTTTGGCGCAGCCGTCCTTAGCATCGGCTGGGTTAAGCCATCTATGCCAGGGCATTGGACAGCGGGTAGGGCAGCGGGTGCTAAGCTCAAACCCAGCAGTGCTCCTCGGAAGCGGTTGCACAGCGACTCGTCATGAGAGTATCTGAGAAATTCCATAGGTATCGTCTAGGCGCGGCATTTGGCAGCGGGATTTGAATCTGCTTATATTGATATGGCTTAAAAGCGATCGCCTAAAAAGTAATAGATAAAACAACATATAAAGAGGATTAACAACACCCATTATGCTCAGAAAGACAGCAGCCAGCGCCCTTGTTCTAGGATTGATAGCACCGGGAATATTTCATTTGCCCGCAGCAGCACAGGTAAACTACCCTTTGCTTGCTGTAGGGAGTACGGGCGAAAGCGTCGGCCAGTTGCAGGCCACCCTCAAACTATTAGGCTTTTATCAGGGCGCAATAGATAGCACCTACAGCCAGCCAACCCTAGACGCGGTGACTCAGTTTCAAACCGCAGCCGGTATTACTGCCGATGGCATCACTGGCCCCTCCACCTGGCAAAAGCTTTTACCCCGACCCGAAGACATCACCACTGTTACCGAGCCTGTTGCTGAGCCTGTTGCCGAGCTGCCCGCGTCCCCCGCTGAGCCGGCTACCAGCGATCCGGCCGCTGCGGTTCCGCTTGGCCCACCCATACTGCGTACCGAAGCCACAGGCCCTGCCGTCTCACAGCTACAGAGAGAGCTGCAAGGTCTGGGCTACTACAATGGCCCTGTTGACGGCGGGTTTGGAGAGCAGACGCTAGTCGCCGTTAAAAAGTTTCAAACCGACCAGCAGCTTTTTGTGGATGGGGTTGTTGGCCCTTCTACTTGGGATGCGCTTTCAAGGGCACTAGCTAAATAGCCGCTGGCTCTGTTCTGGTACAGCGTCAAGGCTGATTTTTTGCACTAATCAAACCAGGCTAATCAAACCAGGCTAATCAAACCAGACAGGGACATCGCTTTCAAACAGCGCAGAATCGTAGCTGTCGAAAGCGGCACCGGTCTGGCCGACAAAGTTCAAATAGTCACTCATTAAAAAATAGACGCCTACCATGGCAGCGGCGGACGAAGCGACCAAAAAGCCTGCCAGCATCAGGGAAAACTCCTGATTCGCTACGGCTCTGTCCATCAGGCGCAGCGCCCAAAAGACCAGACCAATAACAATTACTAACGTAAGAAGAAGCATCCGAGTGGGAAGACCTGCAAAAAGGGCGAAGATTTTGGGTGTGAGCTGACGCTTGCATTAAGATCTTTACATAGCTTAACAGGTATATCATATTTCGTCGGGCGAATGACTGCTTTTGCTGATGATGATGCTTGCTCGCGTAGAATTGTCAAGCCTGACTTCGCTCAAGAGGATGGCGCGATCCTGGCTTTTTTTTGAACTTTTGGAAAACGACGGGGACGCTGATAGCGCCAGTGCCCACAACATTAGCGCTTACTTGAGAAAACGCTAACTTTTATAATCTTTTGTGAACAGCTACTGACGAACGAGCACCTTTTGATCATTCAAATAGGTTTTGATTTCACCCACGCTGAGCTGACCATAGTGCAGTAGCGAAGCCAGTAGTGCCGCCTCAGCTTTACCCGCCGTCAGCGCCTGATAAATGTGCTCGCAGGTGCCTGCTCCGCCTGAGGCAATCACAGGGACATCGACCCGGCTAGCGATCGCCTCAGTCAGCGTCAGGTCATAGCCCGCCTGAGTGCCATCGGCATCCATGCTCGTAATCAGCAGCTCTCCAGCCCCACGCGCTACCACATTACAGGCCCACTCCACTGCGTCGAGCCCAGTATTTTCCCGGCCTCCGCGCACAAATACATCCCATCCAGGGTTATCAGAAGTGTCTGCCTTAGCCTCGCGACGACGAGCATCAATGGCGACCACAATGCACTGATTGCCGAAGCGATCGCTCGCCCGATCAATCAAACTGGGGTCGCGCACCGCCGCTGAATTAATGCTAACCTTATCAGCCCCCGCCCGTAGCAGCTTTTTAATGGTGTCAGTGGAGCTAATGCCGCCGCCTACCGTCAGCGGAATAAACACCTGTTCAGCGGTGCGGTACACGACGTCATAAATCACATCGCGGTCTTCGTGAGTAGCGGTTATGTCTAGAAATACCAGCTCATCGGCCCCGGCCTCGTTATAAATTTTGGCCAGCTCTACCGGATCGCCAGCATCTTTGAGATCGACGAAGTTGACACCCTTAACCACGCGACCGGCTTTAACATCGAGGCAGGGCAGGATTCGTTTTGCAAGCATTTTTTGATCAGGTTGTTTAGCCGGGGCAACGGGTCGCTGATAAACTGAGGGCTGACGACAAGTTAGATATCTCAGTAAGGATACCGTTATTAAACATGGATTTGGAAATTGGGCAGCGGGTTCAGGTACGTCGGATGCGTGATCGCGTGGCAAAAACGATGGCCGACCGCCTGGGTAAAACCGGTATCATCAAAGACTTCAAAGTTTTAGATGGTCAGAGCATTGGCGCTTTGGTTGCCTTTGACGCTGACGACTACACCACGTGGTTTTTTGAAGACGAACTCCGGCCTGTTGAATAGCGCTGTCAAAATTAGGTAAATTATGACGTTGATTCTTACGTTTTTGGGTAAGGGTGGCACGGGGCGCTCTACGGTTGCGATCGCCGCTGCTCAAAAGCTATCCGCCGTCGGGAAAAGAGTGCTGCTGATTTCACAAGAAGCTGGGCCAGCGCTGTCTATGCTGCTCGGCTCTGAAGCCGGTGAAGCCATTGGTGCAAAAGCGGCTAAGGTGACGCTGGGCAGCAGCAGCTTTCAAGTCGTACAGCTTCAAACAACTGTTCTGCTAGACGAAAACTGGGAAAAGCTCAAAAGCTTTGAAGCTCAATATTTGAGAGATCCCTTTTTCAAAGCGGTCTACGGCCAGGAGCTGAGCGTTATTCCCGGTATGGATGACTTTTTGGCGCTGAATGCCATTCGCGAATACACCGAGAGCAATCAGTACGATGTGATTGTGCATGACGGATCGGGCGATCAGTCTAGCCTGCGCATGTGGGGAGCGATTGGCGGCATTGACTGGTACTTTCGTCGCTTCAAAAAAGTCTTTCAAGACTCTCAGTTCTATCGTTCTATTTCCCCCTTTATCGGCCCCATTACCGGCGCTATATTAAGCGGTGGCTCATCGGGTGATATTTGGAGTCGGCCTGAGACTCGCAGTGTAGAAAGCATGGTCGCTAAGGGTAAGGCGCTGGTGAGCGACCCTATGCAGCTACGGGCTTACGTGGTGACTACGGCTGATGAGGTAGCGATCGCCCAGGGCAAATATCTCTGGAGCGCTGCTCAGCAAATCGGCCTGAGTGTTACCGGCGCGATCGTAAATTCCATCAGCCCCGGACAGGCAGAAACGACTGGAGCCTTTGCGCCTTTGCCGTTGACGACCCTGCCTTACAGCGTGGGGGGCGATCGCTGGCAAAGGCTAGCTCAAGCCCTGCCTGCCCTCACCGAGCCCGTCAGCGTTCCTGCTGCCATGAGCGTAGATGCCGCTAATAGCACGGTCAAACTGTTCTTGCCAGGGTTCGACAAAACGCAGGTAAAGCTCACTCAGTACGGCCCAGAAGTCACCGTTCAAGCAGGCGACCAGCGCCACAATTTGTCTTTGCCGCCTGCGCTCAATGGCCGCTCGGTCACAGGCGCTAAGTTTCAAGACGGCTACCTGATCATTTCTTTTGGCTAGATTTCTTCGGTTGAATGCTCTAGGCTTAGTTACTTTATAGATCCGCCTTTATAAATCCGCGCCCCCATCCCCCAATTCTGAGGGCGTTCGATGACCTCTTGCAGGAAGTTCCCTATGTCTGAAGAAAAGCTATCGGAGTCACTCGCAGCAGAGCTAGCCTCTCCAGATCTGTCCGCCCCAGAAACCATCTCCGAAGCCAGTAAAGGCAGCGGGAAAGCCCGGCAGCTACTCGGCATGAAGGGCGCAGAAGCAGGCGAAACCTCCATCTGGAAAATTCGCCTACAGTTAATGAAAGCCATCACCTGGATTCCATTAATTTGGGGCGTCGTATGCGGTGCTGCCTCGTCAGGGAAGTTCACCTGGAGCGTTGAAAACGTCCTGATTTCAGCGGCCTGTATGCTCATGTCTGGCCCCTTGCTCACGGGCTACACCCAAACCATTAACGACTACTACGACCGCGACTTAGACGCCATTAATGAGCCCAACCGACCGATTCCCTCTGGGGCCATTTCCCTGGGCCAAGTGCGGGTGCAAATTTGGGTGCTGTTGCTGAGCGGGCTTGGCGTAGCCTATGCGCTAGACCAGTGGGCCGCTCATGAGTTCCCGACATTGTTTGCCCTTGCCCTCGGCGGATCTTTTATCTCCTATATCTATTCTGCGCCGCCGCTGAAGCTCAAGCAAAACGGTTGGGCTGGCAATTACGCGTTAGGTGCCAGCTACATTGCATTGCCTTGGTGGGCAGGTCACGCGCTGTTTGGTGAATTGAACTGGACGGTGGTGATTTTGACGCTGATTTACAGTATGGCCGGATTGGGGATTGCCGTAGTGAATGACTTTAAAGCGGTTGAGGGCGATCGCCAGCTCGGCCTTAACTCCTTGCCCGTTATGTTTGGCGTACAGACCGCAGCCTGGATTTGCGTGCTGATGATCGATGTCTTTCAGGGTGGCATGGCGGCCTACCTCATGGCCATTCATAAAAACCTGTACGCGGTGCTGCTAATTTTGCTGATCATTCCGCAAATCACCTTCCAAGATATGTATTTCCTTCGCAATCCGCTAGAAAACGACGTTAAATATCAGGCTAGCGCCCAGCCGTTTTTGGTATTAGGAATGTTGGTCACAGCGCTAGCGCTAGGCCATAGCGCTCTAGTAAGCTAGTGAGCGTTGAACAAAATAGCCTCGGAATTGGCCACTACAGCACCTCTAAAGGCATCTACCCGTGGTAGCATTTATGCGCTAATTTTGAAGCGCAGGCTTAGCTGGAAACAGAACCGGCGACGTTGAGTCGATAGCAAAAGAAGTTTAAGTTTGTCAGCGGCGAAGCGATCTCCTGGAGAATCTACTGAAGTGGCCAATCTCTTTTCACAGCTAAAGCAATGGTCTGATAAGGTGCGCGGCTCATCGCCAAAGCCCTCTTCTTGGACTATACGGCAGCGAAAAGCGACCAGTAGAGTAACCGGCGTATCTAAGAATAATCCAGCGAATAGAGAAAGCATTCGGACGGGCCGCTATTCGAGTAACGGATCAAGCAATGGTTCGAGCAATGGATTAAGCAATAGTTCGAGAAATGGTTTAAGTAACGGATCGAGTACCGGTCTGAGGACTCCTTTAACCCACCCATCAGTCAGTCAAGCCGGTGGGTCTGGTAGCCGCCGATCTGAGCGATCGCTGGTGGTGGCTAAGCCGCCTTATAAAAGGCCCGCATTTTGGGTTTTGCTTTTGGTCGGTGCAGGCATCGCAGGCCCTAGCGCTCAGTTCTATCGGATGTGGAGCGACCTCAACGAAACCGTTCCCGACGTCACTAAGGCGCTGACCTATGAGCGCAGCGGCACCATTACTTTCAAAGCCAAAGATGGCAAAGTTTTGCAAAAAGTTGGCCCCACTTCGCAAGAGAGCCTGTCATACGATGAAATTCCCGAGGTCGTGTCACAGGCTTTTATCGCCGCCGAAGATCGCCGATTTTATGAGCATCACGGGGTCGATTATCGCTCTATTGCTCGTGCTAGCGTGGCTAACCTCACCAGCGGCGGCGTAGTAGAAGGGGCCAGCACCATTACTCAGCAGCTTGCTCGCCTGACTTTTCTCAATCAGGATCGAAGCTTTCAGCGTAAGTTCAAAGAAGCTATTCTGGCCGTCAGGCTTGAAAAAGAGCTGGGTAAAAAGAAAGTATTAGAGCGCTATCTCAACTTGGTGTATCTGGGCGCGGGTGCCTATGGCGTAGCCGACGCCGCCTGGATTTACTTTGGCACAACGATTGACAAGCTCAGCGTTGCAGATATTGCGCTGATTGCAGGCATGGCCCCAGCGCCTAGTGTGTATTCACCGCTGGTAGATCCAGAAGCCGCCCGTAAGCAGCGCGATAAGGTCATTAGCCGGATGGAGGCGAATGGCGTTATTACCACATCTCAAGCCAACGAAGCGTATAAAGAAGACGTCACGCTAGAGCCTAAGGAACCCAAATACCTAGACAGTAAGTATCCTTACTTCACTATTTATATTAAAAAGCAGCTTGCGGAAATCCTGACGCCTGAGGAAATAGAGGCGGGCGGACTGGTGGTAGAAACCTCCTTAGACACAAAGTGGCAGGAGGCTGCCGAAAAAACGGTCAAGGAGATGACTGAGGACTACGGACAGTGGCAGAGCTTTGAACAGGCTTCTCTGGTCGCGATTGATCCTAAAACTGGCCAAATTAAGGCCATGGTAGGGGGGACTGACTTTGATGGATCTCAGTTCAACCGGGCGACTCAGGCGCAGCGGCAGCCTGGTTCTACCTTTAAGCCTTTTGTGTATGCGACTGCGATCGCCACCGGCATGTCTCCCTACAAACCCTACGACGACGCCCGCTACGTCATCGATGGCTACGAACCTAAAAACTACCGCAAAAGCTACAGCGGCACTATCGACCTGAAGCGGGCGCTCACCAACTCCGTTAATATCGTTGCCGTCAAGCTACTGGTGGACGTGGGCTTTGATCCAGTCATTGCCATGGCACACCGCATGGGCATCGACTCAAAGCTCCTGGGAGCCTACTCTCTCGCCCTGGGCTCTTCCGAGGTCAACCTATTAGAGCTAACCAGCGCCTATGGCACCTTTGCCGACGAGGGCAGACACATTACCGCTCATGGCATTACCCGCATCACCAACGCCCAGGGCGACGTGATGTACGAGTTTGATGAGAAGCCCAAGCAGGCCATGGATAAAGACACTGCCTCTATCATGACCTGGATGTTAGAAGGCGTCGTTCAGGGGGGTACAGGCGGCAACGCTGCTATCTCTGGCAGGCAGGTCGCTGGAAAAACGGGTACCTCCGAAGACTATCGAGACCTGTGGTTTGTGGGCTACACCCCTCAGCTTGTCGCTGGGGTATGGATGGGTAATGACAACAACGACCCTACTAGAGGCGCAAGCTCAACGGCAGCGCTAGCCTGGTATAAGTTCGTCAGTCAATTTATTGATGACATGCCCGTCGAGAAATTTCCTGACCTGCCTGAACTCGGCGGACGAAAAGGCACCCTTAAAGCCAAACCTATAAATCCGGGTCGGGTGATTGCCGACAAGCTAGGAGCTAGCCGCGACGAAGAGGAGCCGAGCGGCCGCAGAGCATATAGCGAAGAGCCTTATTATGAGCCCGAACCTGCCTACGATGAGCCCGAACCTGCCTACGACGAACCCGAGCCTGCCTACGATGAGCCCGAACCTGCCTACGACGAGCCTAGCGGTGGTGGCGACGGCGGATATTCAGCCCCTGAGCCTGCACCCGCACCCGCAGCAATAGCGCCGCCACCGGCTCCCGCACCGCCACCGCCACCTGCGCCACCACCGCCCGCGC